>Ga0209979_1002316_pt1 | contig 18463 bp, 16 predicted proteins | sample AnhtaG_FD_183114 | JGI IMG/M metagenome (GOLD analysis project Ga0209979, IMG submission 183114) | Deep subsurface microbial communities from Anholt, Denmark to uncover new lineages of life (NeLLi) - Anholt_01485 metaG (SPAdes) (version 2) | ecosystem: Environmental > Aquatic > Marine > Oceanic...
GGGAGAAGGCTGGTTTGCCCACATTACCTCTTCCGCTACAACCAATGCTCATCCTGCCCATATTGGATGGGGCCTTTGAGGCGCGGATGGCGGATATAGTGCCTGCGCCCGCGGGGCAAATAGCAGGTATGATCAATGAGCTAAAACCGGCAAAGCAGGTTGTCGAGGAGATGGTGGAGGGGGCCAAGAAAGTCTTAGCGGAACTTTCCCCCAATTAGGACAAGAAGGTGATAAATTGAGCCTGAAGGACGGGCTATCTCTCTGCGTCTAACCACTCTGCATTAACGGTCTCGTCTCTGCCATCGTCAAAATGCACGAGATACTCGGCGTTGTGTGGGCCATATCCAACAACTACACCTGTTCGGCCTCTAAACGAAGCCTTTCTGTCATTTCCCATGACTTTATCCCCATTGTCGAACTTCCGTCTAGCCATGACAGCCTCCCTCTAATAGTCATTTATCTCTTGGGTAAGATAATAGCAGAACATAAGTTCGTAGTCAAGTACGATATTGCTGTGGTTATCCCCACGTAAGCGTAGTATAATAATACAACAAGAAGGAAAGTAAATGACCGCGCCATTCTTCAATCGGCTGAAACAATATTACGCTAAGGTCGGCGAAGTCCTTCGTGGTGAAGCAAGTGCGGCCTCCATTTTTCCTAATGCAACGGACATCGGTACATCAAAAGAGCGTATTTACAAGGAGATGCTCAAGCAACATCTTCCGTCCAGTTGTAACATTATGCTGGGAGGTTTCTTATTTAACCAGGATGGCAATGTGTCCAAACAGATAGACATAATAATAACCAATGACTCATCATTGCAATTCAACTTCCTCAATCCTGATGGCACTGGCAAATCTTTTGCGTGCATTGATGGATGTGTCGGAGTCGTTTGTGTTAAGACTAGATTAGATTCTACTCAATTAGTCAATTCTCTCGCCAACATAGCCAGTATACCTGAAAAACAACCACTCACACCTGAACGTCATTCACCTATGTTGAAGATTAAAAGGTACGATGAGTGGCCTTACAAGATAATCTACGCGTCAGACGGAATACGATTGGAGACTTTGATGGATTCATTGAATGAGTACTTTATTGACCACGCTGATATTCCATTGCATAAACGACCAAACCTGCTCCACGTTGCGGGCAAATACGTCATAACTAGGGTAGAGGCAGAAGGCGGAGAAAGGCGGAATGGGACTAGTATTGAGCCGAATACATTTTACCCGATGATTGACACTACAGATGTTTATGGTCTTGTCTCGGCAATCTTAGGTATTCAAGTATTTGCTTTAACTTCGCAGCATGTCACATATAGGTACGATACACTGCTAAACAAAATCCCCTTCTAAGTTTCTAGCCCTCAGAAACTCAATTAAGCACCCTTGGGTCACCTCCGAACCCATCTACCAACCACAACCGAGAAGAACCGGAGCGTGTCCCTGTTAGACTTTTCCTCCCATCGGCCTTATAATATCGCATGCCCAGTGCAAAATGACCCTGATCCAACCGACGTAATGGTAGAACAGGCTAGTCGCCCTCGGGAGAAGAATTGGGGGGGGGATATCAATGGCACTGCCGCTGGCTGGGATAAAGATTCTAGACCTGTCTCGAATGGCGCCGGGACCCTTCTGCACCATGCTCCTGGCCGACCTCGGTGCCGAGGTGGTCAAGATCGAGCAGCCGGGGTTTGGCATAATACCTGTAGATGTCGATGAAGAGACATGGGCTGCCTACTACGCCCTGGACCGCAATAAGAGGAGCATCATTCTCAACCTCAAGACAGATGAGGCCCGTCAGGTCTTCTACAAGCTGGTGGAGAGGGCAGACGTCGTTCTCGAGGGCTTCAGCCCCGGGGTGGTCAAGCGGCTTAAAGTAGATTACGAAACAGCGAAAAGAATAAACCCGAAGATTGTGTATTGTTCGCTTTCAGGCTATGGACAAGACGGCCCCTACCGTGATCTGCCGGGACATGACATCAACTATATCGCGGTGGCTGGAGCACTGAGCGCCATGGGCATCAGGAACGGTCGCTCAGCGGTTCCGCTTAACCTGCTGGGGGACTACGCTGGAGGAGGGCTGCAAGCCGCTTTCGGCATCGTTGTCGCTGTCCTTGCCAGGGAGAGGATGGGCAAGGGACAGTTTATCGATGTTGCCATGGTCGATGGTGTGATCTCGCTGTTGGCCTGGGAAGCATCCGTGTTCTTTGCTGGCGGCGTTGTGCCCAAGTGGGGCCACACCCCGTTGACGGGGGCAATACCTTGCTATTACGTCTATGAGGCGAAGGACGGGGGGCACATCAGCATTGGCTGTACTGAAGTCAAGTCGTGGGAGAACCTCTGCCGGGCACTGGGGCGAGAAGATCTAATCCCGTACCAGTTTGCCGGGGGCAACCAGAAAGAAGAGGTAGCCTCACAACTGGGGCAAATTTTCTTGACCAAGACAAAGGATGAGTGGTTCCAGCTCTTGGGCCCCAAGGATATCTCCATTGCACCGGTGCTCAATTTCGATGAGGTCTTCTCCGATCCCCATGTGCTCCATCGCCAGATGGTGGTAGAAGTTGACCACCCCAAGCTAGGCAAGGTTAAGCAAGTGGGGATTGGGGTGAAGTTTTCGCAGACACCAGGTGAGATCAGAAATACAGCACCTCTACCTGGACAGCACACAGAGGAGGTTCTAATAGATTTGGGATATTCCCAGGACGACATTGACAGGCTGAGGGAGATAGGAGCAATCGGCTGAACGCCCTTACTAGGCAGGTGCCGTAAAGCTTGGCGAAACAGGGTGGCCTAGAGCAGATGCTCCAACCTACCCAGGAGGTGATTGGATGTAGCAGGTTGGATCCAGAGAGTAGAGAAAGGCATTCGAACTATGTTTAGGTTGAATCTGCCCGAGGCAGGGAAAAGGAGGCAGAGGTGAGCCAGGAGGGAGTGTCAAAGAAGTATGGATGGAAGGGCTGGAAAATGCCCATTTTGCACTTAGACGATCCCGACTATTGTGAGTATGGATGTCCTGTCTGCACAGGAGCAAGAAGGAGGAGTCAGGTTTGCAGAATCCTGCTAACACTCGAGACAATATTGACTTTCGGCGGTTGCCCCTGGTGCAGAGCAAGAACGAGAAAGTACCGCGTTAAACCTGGTGAGCCCCTCACAAGTGTTAATTCAGAGTTTAGGGAGGTGAACTGAAATGGCATTGACCGAGAAAGATACGGCACTATTAGGCAAGGAATCTGAACCCTTCTATGCCCCGGACGAGGTGTCCAAATCGATGATCAGGCACTTTTGTGAAATGATGGAGGACCCGAACCCCTTGTACACCGATGAGGAGTATGCCAGGAACAGCAAGTATGGTGGCATTATTGCGCCTCCCCAGATGTTGATGGTGTGGTGCATGCCCCGGATGTGGCCCTTTCCTGAGTTCCCCTGGATGCCCATGGCGGAGCTCGAGCTCCCTGGCGTGGACACCTGGATTGCTACAGATATGATCCATGAGTTCCACAAGCCGGTGCGCCCTGGCGATAAACTCTACTACATCATGAAGCTCGACAAAGTGTCCGATTTGAAGAAGACGCGTATCGGAGAGGGGCACTTCATCACCACCACCCAGACCTACTATAATCAGAGGAGAGAGATGGTGGGTCGAGAAGTCAGGACCGTGTTGAAGTACAAACCGAAGGAAGAAGGCGAAGGAGGTCAATGATGCCCCAGAATAAGGTTTATTGGGAGGATGTGGCCGAAGGTCAGGATATTGGCTCCTACTCGATGGTAATGACAGCGGTTAAGATCAGTGGTGGGGCCTGGGCTACGCGAGACACCAACCCGATGCACCATGACAAGGCTTTTGCACAAAAGGCGCAGCAGAGGGATATGATCGTTAATATTATGCACTCCGAAGGGATATTGTCCAGGCTGGCGACCGACTGGAGCGGCCCCGAAGGAGAACTAAAGAGGACTCGGTTCAACATCGAGGGGAATTGCTGTGCTGGTGATACGATGACGGTGTCAGGCAAGGTTGTGAGAAAATGGATCGGGGGAGAGGACGAAGGGTACCTGTCAGGTCTGCACCTGGTAGAATTGCAAGTTAACTCCGTAACCCAGGAGGGCCCTTTCTGTAATGCTCAAATTACCATGACTCTGCCTACCAAGGCTGACGAAGGCAGCCGGTAACACGTGGCCACTACCTGGGGGGCGATACGTCCGATAAGAAAGGGGTTAGAGTGATGGCTGAGACTTTGAAGGACAAGGCCTGCATTGTTGGTATCGGAGAGACCGAGTACTCCAAGAATTCGGGTCGCAGCGAGATGCGCCTGGCGTTGGAGGCGATATCGTCAGCCTGCGAGGATGCCGGGATAAGCCCCAAGGAGCTCGACGGCATAGTGAGGTTCTCGGTGGACAGCAACCAGGTCGACGAGATAGCGAGGAACTTTGGCATTGAGAACCTGAGGTTTTTCCCCGAGGTTTTCTTCGGCGGTGGTGCCGGTTGTGGCATCGTGCAAATGGCAGCTATGGCGGTGGCCCTGGGCAAGGCTAACTACGTGGCATGCTTCCGGGCACTAAACGAACGCTCCGGTTTCCGCTATGGTCAAATGGGTGGAGCTATGCCAATGGCGGGGCATTTCCAGTATTCCATACCCTTTGGCCTGATGGCACCAGGCTCCATGGTGGCGGTAATGGCTCAAAGGCACACATACAACTATGGGACCAAGACCACTGATTTGGGCGAGGTAGCTGTCGCCTTCAGGAAGCATGCTAACATGAACCCCAAGGCTATGATGTATGGAAGGCCTCTGACGCTTGAGGATCACGCCAATGCCAGGATGATCGCCTATCCGCTGCGCTTATTTGATTACTGCCAGGAGACAGACGGTGCTGCTGCCCTGATCGTGACCTCGCCGGAGAGAGCAAAGGACCTGAAGCAGAAGCCGGCCTATATAATGGCTGCTGAGCAGGGGACCGGGAGTTGGATAGAGATGATGACCAGCTATCAGCGCCAGAACATCGCTGACCTGGAGGAATATACCCGCCTTGCTCCGCATCTGTGGGAGGAGGCGGGGATAGGGCCTGAGGACATCGATTGTGTCCAATTCTACGATGCCTTCACCCCGCTGGTGATAATGCAGTTAGAGAGCTTTGGCTTCTGCAAGCTTGGGGAGGGCGGCCCGTATGTAAGGGATGGAGCCTTGCAAATAGATGGCAGGCTGCCCACTAATACCAGCGGCGGCTGTCTGTCCGAAGCCTACATTCATGGCTTGAACCAAGTAGTTGAAGCTGTGCGCCAGGTAAGGGGCACTTCCCCGGTACAGGTGCCCGATTGCAAGAATGTGCTGGTTACTGCCGGCAGCGGCATCCCCACCAGCGCACTGGTCCTGCACTCACTCTAGAGGAGGTAGTCCCCATGGCTGAAGTACCAAGGCTGACCCCGTGGCCGGGCCCCATCAACAAAGAGTACTACGATGGTCTGAAGCGACATGAGTTGCTGCTGCAAAGGTGCAAGAAGTGCAGCAAGTTCCGTTTCTGGCCAATAGAGATGTGCCCCTATTGTAACTCTTTCGACTACGAGTGGGCTCGTTGTAGCGGCAAGGGCACTGTGCATAGCTATACCGTCCAGCATGCGACTATGCCGTTTCCCTGGGTGGTGCTGCTGGTGGAACTGGAGGAGGGCCCTCGCCTGGTGACGCATGGCCTTATGCCTCCGGAGGAGGTGTATATCGGCATGCCAGTGGAGGTAGATTACGAAAAGCTCACAGATGAGATAACCCTTCACGCATTCAAAAAGGCAGAATAGAGGGCAAAGAGCAAGGCGTTCGGCTATGGCTTGTAGCGATAGGGAGCGTTTTTCAACAGCTTGGAAAAACGTTATGTACTTGAAGGATTACAGACGATTGACAAAACTTTGGAACATGGAGTAGCATAGTCACCTCACCTAGGCATGAGGCAGATTGCCACCCAAAGAAACCTGATAGGGGGAATTAATGATGTCGAAGCCACTGGAAGGGATCAGGGTGTTAGATTGGACGGCGTGGCAGCAGGGACCGGTCGCTACGGCGCTGCTGGCAGACATGGGTGCTGAGGTAATCAAGATAGAGCCACCTGAGGGCGAGCCTGGCCGAGGGCTGCTACGTATGTACGGAGCGGAGTTGCCGCTTGATTTCTACTACCAGAACCAAAATCGGGGCAAGAGGGGAATCGTGCTCAATCTGGCGACGGATAAGGCGAAAGAGGTCTTATACAAGCTGGTAGAAAAATCGGACGTTTTCGTCACCAACTATCGCGAGAGCGCTGCCAACAGATTGAAGGCGGATTATGACACCCTAAAGAAATACAACCCCAAGCTTATCTATGCCTATAGCTCGAGCTTTGGGCCCAAGGGCCCGGATGCGGATAAAATGTCCGCCGACTTCGCCGGGCAGGCGAGGGGCGGCATATGGAGCATCACTCAATCGGAAGACCTGGTGCCCACGCCTATCGGAGCCGGCTTTGCTGACGAGGTTGGTGGAGTGATGACGGCCTATGGGGTATTGCTGGCCCTCCTCGTCCGGGAACGGTTCGGGATCGGCCAAAGGGTAGATGCTTCGCTGCTGGGCGGCCAGGTTGAAATGGTCCGTCTTCAGTTTCAGATGTACTTCATGATGGGTATCGTTCCCCCGGGATCGGTTATGCATGCTGCCCGAAACCCACTTTACTACGTTTACCAAGACTCTGATGGCAAATGGTTCGCTATCGCTGCCCTGCAGGCAGATAGATTCTGGCCCCAATTCTGCAAGGTGTTTGGTATCGAGGAGCTGGAGAAAGATCCCAGATTTGAGAATCAGGGGGTGAGAGGGCAGAACTTTGATGAACTGAAGCCCAGGTTACTGGAGATCATTCGTGCCCAACCGAGGAACCATTGGCTGAAGCTGCTCGACGAGGCTGGAGTCCCTGCGGCGCCGGTGAACGATTTTGCCGACCTGGCCGCTGACCCCCAGGTGATAGCCAATGAATACGTTGTGGAGATAGAAGACCCTATTCACGGCAGGGTTAAGGTGCCGGGGATCCCGGTCAAGTTGAGCGAGACGCCGGGAAAGGTGGAGAGACTTGCTCCTGAGCTAGGTCAGCACACGGAAGAGGTACTAATGGAGCTCTGTGGCTACACCTGGGACGACCTGGCCAAATTGAGGGAGGAGGGGGTCTATTGAAGTCAAACCTCAGAGGTGAAAAAGTCTTTCAGCGGCGATGACCTCGACATCACCAGGACAATAAGGAGGAAGAGGGCGGTAAATGGCTTACAAAGCACTTATCCTGGAAAAAGAAGGCCCGGTAGCGATCATAACCTTGAACCGACCTGAGGTGGGTAATTCCTTCGATATGACTCTAGGGGTGGAATTCGATTACGTGATCAGACGGGTAGGCGAAGATCGAGACATCAGGGCAGTCATCATCACCGGAGCTGGCAGGTACTTCAGCACCGGTATAGATCTTAGTATGTTCGCCGCTCCAGAGCGTCATGCTAGTGAGGAGGGTGGCATACAGGATGTATTACCATCTGAGGAGGATCAGACCTTTGGCAAAGGGACTGGCGTGGCTGCCGCAATCAGGATCAGGAACATGCCCAAGCCAGTGATCGCCGCCGTGAATGGCACAGCGGTTGGCCTCGGCCTTTCTCTAGCCCTGGCCTGCGACATCATTATTGCCTCTGACAGGGCCAAATTCAGCATGGCGTTTGTCAAGCGTGGTGTCGCCCCCGATACCGGCGCTTCATTCAACCTACTCCGTGTTGTTGGACTGCAAAGGGCATGTGAACTGACCTTTACCGGTGATACCATCGACGCCACAGAGGCCGACCGCATAGGCATGGTCAGCCGAGTCGTTCCTCATGATGACCTGATGAAGGCAGCCAGAGAGATGGCAGAGAGAATAGCGAAGAACCCGCCGCTCGCCGTAGGCCTTGCTAAGTCACAGCTTTATCAGGCGATGGTAGAGACAGATATGATCGAGCATATGAAGCGTGAAGTGGAAACTATGGTTGAACTCATGAAAACAGCGGATTTTCTGGAAGCTGCCGCAGCGTTTATGGAGAAACGAGAGCCAGTTTTCAAAGGCGAGTAGCAGATAGGCTGTTCTTTTCTGGTCCGCAAGGTGGAATCGGCTTAGAGAAGGAGGTATCAAGTGGCTAACAAGCTCAAGACAAGGGTCACCGAGATGTTGGGGGTGGAGTATCCCCTGGTTATGGGAACCATGCAGGGTCATTCTAACGCAGACCTCGTAGCGGCAGCAGCCAATGCTGGGATATTCGCTTGCATAGCCTCGACCATGTTCAACACGAGCCAGGCACTTCGAGAGGAGATCAGAAAGACGAAGAGCCTGACCGATAAACCGTTCGGGGTAAACATCAACCTGTTCCCCCTGATAAGGCCGCAGAATACTGACGAGTATATCGATGCCGTGATTGAGGAGGGAGTCACTGTAATTGAAACTGCAGGCCGCAGCCCTGAAGAGCTGGTCGACCGCATCAAGAAGGGCAACGCCAAATTAATGCACAAAGTTGCACGCATCAGGGATGCCAGAACAGCGGAGCGCGTGGGGGCGGACATCGTGGAAGTAGTGGGCTCAGAGGCCGGTGGCCATCCCAGTAGGGAGCAGATTGGCAGCCTCGTCCTTATTCCTCAGGTGGTAGATGCAGTGCAGATACCTGTAATTGCTGGCGGAGGAATAGCGGATGCGCGGGGATTCGTCGCCACTCTGGCGTTGGGAGCTGAAGGTGTGCTGATGGGCACAGTATTCCTGACTACTCGCGAGTGTCAGCTACACCAAAACCTTAAAGATAGACTCGTCGAGGCACAGTCAACTGACACGATATTTACCCTGCGCAGCCTCGGTGATCCACTCAGAGCGCTACGCAATGAACTCACAATAGAGATCGATGAGATGGAGGCCAAGGGTGCCAGTATGGATGACGTGATAGCCCTGATTGGTGGAGGGAAAGGTAGGAGGGCGATGACGCTGGGAGAAGCTGATAACACCATACTGGCCTGTGGCCAGGTCGTGGGTATGATCCATGACATTCCTACAGTGAAGGAACTCATCGACAGCATAATAAACGGCGCAATAGCTATTCAGGAGCGCCTGGGCAGCACTCTGAGCGGAAAGAGTTAAGGAAGCACGCTGCGCTGCACCTACTGGGAGCGGCGCAGGCCCGGGGAAGGCAAGAACAAGTTGAAAGGAGCCAAATGGCAAACGGTCGCCTTCGGACCAAGCTCTGTGATCTGCTCGACATCGAGTATCCCATCGTCCTCGCCGGGATGGGTGGGATAAGTGGCCCTGTATCTGGCCCGGAGCTGGTTGCAGCGGTATCCAATGCAGGCGGATTGGGTGTTCTAGGATGCGTCTTTATGGCTCCCAACGAGATGGATGCCATGATCAAAAAGACGAAGAGCCTCACCGACAAGCCCTTTGGAGTGGATACGGTGTTGCCGGCGGAAGTCCCCGAATCAGGGACTACAGCCGAGTTCAAGCTTGACCTCTCGTCACTGTATTCACAGCAAGAGGAGTTGGTGCAGAAGCTCATGAAGGAATTGGGGCTGGAGCAACCAAAGGCGAAGGAAAAGGAGGCAACACCGATCGAGTCAATAGCAGCGCAGGCAGACGACAAGGCCTGGTCAGGAGACCTCTTCGGGCAGCAGATCGAGGTCGTTCTCGAACACCGTGTGGCCGTCTACGCTGCTGGGTTGGGAGACCCCGGGCCTTGGGTCCCTGAACTCCACGCCCGGGGGACCAAGGTAATCAGCGTTGTAGGCCACGTTAGGGCTGCCCGCCGAGTTGCCAAAGCAGGCGTTGACATCATAGTGGCCCAGGGGCACGAGGCTGGCGGCCATACCAGCAGAATCGCTACTATGCCTCTGATCCCTCAGGTTGTAGATGCTGTCTCCCCCATCCCCGTGCTGGCTGCTGGAGGGATAGGCGATGGCAGAGGTCTCGTCGCCGCGCTCGCGCTTGGGGCCGTTGGCGCGTGGTGTGGCACTGTCTTCATTGCCACCAAGGAGTCTCTCTTTGAAAGCTACCTTAAGCAAAGGATTTTCGACGGCACGGAGGACGATACTGTGGTGACGAGAGTGATGTCGGGGAAGCGGATGAGGGTGATGAAGAACGCGCTGGTTGACGCGTGGGAGAAGTCAGGTGTGCCCACATTGCCAATGCCGCTACAATCAATCGCCATCATACCCATAATGGATGCGGCCTTCAGGGAGCAGAGGGCGGATATCGTACCTACACCCGCTGGGCAGATAGCGGGCATGATCAAGGGTCTGAAATCGGCGAAGCAGGTTATCGAGGAGATGGTTGAGGGAGCCCAGCGGGTGTTAGAGGAGCTTTCGCAACTGAAGCCAAACCTAAGATAGAGCGGCAAGTCAAGGAAATGCTTCCCCATCGACCAAAGAATAAGGAGGGAAAGTCTATGGCTGCAATAAGAGAGTCAGTAATGGTAGACTTCGTGCGCACCCCTTTTGGCAGCGGCAGCAAAAAGAGAGGGGGCGGATGGTTTAGGGATACTCGATCCGACGACCTGGGAATGATTGCGCTGCACGAGTTGCTGAAGCGAACGAAGGTGGGCCCTGCCTTAATCGATGATTTCATCATAGGGACGCCAGACCAAAGCGGGGAGCAAGCAAATGTCGGTAGGTTTATGGCCCTGTCGGCTGGTCTTCCCTATGAGGTGCCGGCACAAACTGTTGATCGAGCCTGTTGCTCCAGTATGGCAGGCGCCCATTTTGGTGTTATGGCTATCGAGTTGGGCAATGCCGATATCATCGTTGCCGGCGGGATAGAGAGCATATCTCGTTCGTCCATTCCTGTGATCACCTCTGATACGGATTTCGACGAGCTTATCAAGGAGTATGCTGGCCGTGGACTGCCCAACCCAAAACTATTTCAAATGGTCGATCCAAGCGCCACCATGGGCATGGGGCTGACCGGTGAGAACCTTGCTGAGATGTTCGATATCCCTAAGGAAGACCAGGACCAGTGGGCCCTGAGAAGCAACCTGAGGGCTGCTGCCGCCCAGAGAGAGGGCAGGTTTAAGCACGAAATAGTCCCGGTGGAGGGAAAGCTACCTGATGGAACGGTGATACCCGTCGATTACGATCAGGACGTGAGGGCTGACGCCACCATCGAGAAGATACGCAGTCTGCCACCCGCCTATAAGCCTGGCGGAGTGATTAACGCCGCCAATTCCAGCAAGTTCAGCGATGGTGCCGCGATGGGGATGTTTATGTCCAAGGAGAAGGCTAAGGAGGTGGGGTTAAAGCCAATGGTCACTGTAAGATCGATAGCTTGGGTGGGAGTGGACCCTAAAATCATGGGATACGGCGCCACTTTAGCGGCCAAGAAAGCTTTGCAGAGGGCAGGCCTCTCTGTAGATGATATAGACCTTTGGGAGACAAACGAGGCCTTTGCCGCGGTCCCTTTGGTCCAAATAAAGGAAATGGGGATAGACCCGGAGAAGGTGAACGTTAACGGCGGTGCCTGCTGCATCGGCCATGCTGTGGGAGCCAGCGGGATCCGGATGGTTGGGACCTTGGCCCATGAGATGAACCGTCGAGGTTCCAGATATGGGCTGGCAGCCATCTGCGGCGGGATGGGCCAAGGAACAGCGATGGTTGTGGAAAGGGAGGACTACTGGGACGGGCACTGCGCTTTCTTGAGTTAGGGGAAAGAAACCCAGAAATGGGAGGCGGGGCGGACGAGTCATGCAGTGGCAAGTTGGGAGGAGGGCTACTTTCACCCCGGTTACATAGGCGCTCAACCAGAATGCCATATCGGAGCTTTCTTCTCTAAAAGGGCAGAGGCATCGCCATCATGCGCTCAACACCACTCAAGGGTACTATTTCCTGCATCGTACCCCAATACGAGCCGGGGACAGTAGTCACCATACCCCGCTATTATGCCGATCGCATGACAGGGGTCTGAAGAGGACCAGCATTTGCGGCTTCCTCTCGTCCTATGCCTTAGACCAAGTAGTTGCTGGCGATATCCGCAGGCGGTGAACAGAGAGTCTGGACTATCCGGAGAGAGCAATACGTCTTTCGGAGGAGGAAATATGGTGAGTGCCGAAAAGGCATACTATATCGGTGCTGATATGAATTGTGGTGGAGCCTGTTTGCTCAAAGCTTATGTCAAGGACGGCGTGATCGTGCGCATGGAGACCGATGACGGAGAGGAACCCCAGCTCAGAAACTGCCTCAGGTGCCGTGCCTACCGGCAGAGGGTCTATGCCCCGGACCGGATTCTCTACCCGCTGAAGAGGGTCGGCGAGCGCGGGGAGGGGAATTTCGAACGGATATCCTGGGACGAGGCTCTGGAGACAGTGGCCAGCGAATACAAGCGGGTCACAGAGACCTATGGGCCGGCAGCGGTCATATACCTGGCCACCGGCGCGGACATGGGCCAGGTACACAACATGAGGACCGCGCTCCGTCTTTTCTGCCTTGCCGGGGGTTGCTCCCTGATCTGGGGCATTGCCTCCAACGAGGGTTGGATGTTTGCCTCACAGGCCACCTACGGGGTCCCATCGGCCAATGACCACCGCGATCTTATAAACTCCAAGCTGGTGATCCTCTGGGGGATGAACCCGGCCAACGTCATCGACGGCTGCGGCACCAGCTTTTCTCTTGCCCGGGCCAAGGAGGCAGGAACCAGGTTCATCGTGGTTGACCCCAGGTTCACTGACACCGCCGCCCTGGTCGCCGATCGCTGGATACCCACCAGACCAGGAACCGACGCCGCTGTTATGATCGCCATGGCCTACGTGATGATCACTGAGAACCTCTACGACCAGAGATTCCTCGACACCTACACCGTGGGGTTCGACCGCTTCAAAGAATATGTTCTGGGCGAGGAGGATGGGATAGCTAAGACCCCTGCCTGGGCCGAGCGCATCAGCAGCGTCCCCGCCCAGACCATCACCGAGCTTGCCCGGGAGTACGCTAGCACTAAACCAGCGGCATTGCTCCCCAGCAAGGCCCCAGGGCGCACGGCCTATGGAGAGCAGTATCATCGCGCCGCCTTCGTCCTGGCGGCAATGACCGGCAACATCGGCATTCACGGCGGCAGCGCCGGGTCGGAGATTACCCAGCGCGGCGAGAGACCACCTATGGGACCGACTATGAGGTCGGGGGGCAATCCGGTTGACGCTGGTTCCCCGAGACGCCTGGATGCCCTCCCCAGCGTGATCTCGAAGGGTCCAGGGCTCGCTGTCCGGCTGCACAACACCGAGGTGATGGATGCGATCCTGAAGGGAAGGTCAGGCGGCTACGCCAGCGACTACAAGATGGTATACATGGCCAACACCAACTACCTCAATCAATACCCCAACGTAAACAAGGCGGTCCAGGCTTTGAAATCGCTGGAGTTCGTCGCCATCCAGGAGCAGTTCATAACCGCCACCACCAAGTTCGCCGATGTAGTGCTGCCTACCTGTACCTTCTTCGAGCGTAGCGATGCCGTTGAGGGCGCTGGTCCTCATATAGCATACCAGCGGAGGGTGATCGAGCCTCTGGGCGAGTCCCGTTCCCACCTCGATATCTGCATGGGCCTTGCCGAGAAGCTGGGCATAGCCGACTACAACGACAAGACCGAGGACGAGTGGCTGCGTCAGATCGTAGGGCCTGCCGTCCCCGACTACGAGCGCTTTAAGGAGAACGGGGTCCAGAAGTATTACCCGGAGCCCAGTGTCCCCTTCAAGCGCCAGATCGAGGACCCGGCAAACAACTCCTTCCCCACTCCCTCAGGGAAGATCGAGATATATAGCCAGCAGCTCGCCGATATGAAGAATCCCCTGATTCCCCCCATCCCTAAGTACATCGAGACATGGGAAAGCCTCAACGACCCCCTTGCTGAGAAGTATCCCCTCCAGTTGGTCACCACCCACCCCAAGCGAAGAGTTCACAGCCAGTTCGACAACATACCCTGGCTCAGGGAACTTGAGCCCCAGGCGGTGAAAATCAATACCCGGGAGGCCGAAGCTAGGGGGATCAAGGATGGGGATCTGGTCAGGGTGTTCAACGATAGGGGAGAGATGATCATCCCGGCCCGGGTGACCCAAAGGATCATGCCCGGTGTCGTCGATGTACCTGAGGGTGCCTGGTATAACCCAGACGACCAGGGGGTCGACCGTGGGGGCTGTGCCAATGTCCTCACCAGGGACGCACGCTCGCCGGGCGGGGCCTTCACCACCAATACCTGCTTGGTGCAAGTTGAAAAGGCATAGGAGAGCCAAGACGGGTTTGATAAGGGGCTGAAAGTGACTGAGCACTATGGATATGCAGGCAAAATCCTGAGGGTAGATTTATCTTCAGGAAACATCATTCATATGCCGACGATGGATTATGCCGAGGGGTTCCTCGGTGGGAGAGGCATCGCCGCCAAGATTTACTGGGACGAGGTGCCCCCGGATATCAATGCATTTGATCCCGAGAATCGAATGATATTTGTCACCGGCCCTCTGGCAGGGTTCAGCGGGCTCTCGGGCTCCAGATGGCAAGTGTGCGGTAAGGCCCCAGCCATGATTCCCGAACAGTTTTCTTACTCCAATTTCGGGGGAAGGTGGGGCGCCCAGCTCAAATTTGCCGGTTTCGATGGGATGGTTATTCAAGGCAGATCAGATAAGCCGGTGTATCTCTTTGTCCAAGATGATGTTGCCGAGATAAGGGATGCCTCTGCCCTGTGGGGAAAAAGCACCGTTGAAACACGGGAAATCCTCAAACGGGAACTGGGAAGCACGGTAGCCGTGGTGGCGTGCGGCCCCGCTGGTGAGAATCTGGTCACCTATGCTATCCTGCTCGCTGACAACGACTCCAGCGGTTCCAGTGGATTTGGGGCCGTCATGGGTTCGAAGAATCTGAAGGCTATCGCCGTAAGGGGGAGGGGAAGGGTAACCGCAGCCGACCCAGATAGGCTGAAGGAGCTGAGACAATACGTCCGCCAACTATCCGTGAAGGATATACCCCGACCCACCACCATTGGGCACGCCGCAACGGAGACGACTTCGACGCAAGATAGCGCTGCGTCCCAGAGTATAGTGGATCTGCATTTCGAGGTAGTACCGGGCCAAAAGGCAAAGCTAGACCTCTGTTTGGGCTGCATAGGGCACGGCGGCAGGATAATCGTAGAATCACGAGACGGCAAAACAAGCGGCAAGTCCTACTGCGGGTCTGCGCTTTTCTATATTGGCCGCGCCCAGAGATTCTATGGGGAACAGAACGAGGTGCCGTTCTATGCCAATAGGCTCTGTGATGACTACGGTGTTGATGCTCTTTCCATTATGTCGATAATCATGTGGCTCTCAAGATGCAGGCACGCGGGTATTCTAACTGATGAAAACACTGACATCCCTCTATCCAAGGTAGGAAGCTGGGAGTATATTGAGACACTGGTGAAAAAGATGTCGCTGCGGGAGGGCTTCGGGGATGCCCTTGCCCAGGGGATCGAGAGGGCGGCGGAAATAGCAGGTAGAGGAACAAAGGAGCTAATCACTGACTTCATGTCGAAGGCTGGACATCACCTGACGTACTGCCCCAGGATGTTCCCTGCACATGGGTTGCTGTATGCCATGGAACCCAGGCAAGCCATAAACCAACTGCACGAAATGGGCGTGACTCTGTTCCAGTTCGTGAACTGGGCCAGCAAGTTGGAGGGCGCCTATCTTTCCAGCGATATATTTCGCAGAATCGCCGCGAGGTTCTGGGGCAGTGAGCTTGCAGTCGATTTCTCAACCTATGACGGGAAAGCCCTGGCAGCAGCGAAAATCCAGGACCGAGAGTATGCTAAGGAAAGCCTGATCCTTTGCGACTTCGCCTGGCCAATCTTACATACCGCATTGGGGGATCATGTAGGAGACCCCGCTGTTGAAAGCAAAATCCTTTCCGCGATTACCGGAAAGGAGGTTGACGAGGAGGGGCTCTACCGTATAGGTGAAAGGGTCTTCAATCTGCAGAGGGCGATACATGTCAGGGAGGGCCACAACGGAAGAGAAAGCGACCAGATTCCGGAGTCTCTCTATTCAATGCCACTCAAAGGCGACGAAATGAACCCTGAATGCCTGGCCCCGGGGAAGGATGGGGAGATAATCTCCCGAAAGGGCGCGGTGGTGGACAGGGAGAAGTTTGAAAGGATGAAGGACGAATATTATCAGCTCAGGGGATGGGATGTTGCCACCGGCCTTCAGACAAGGACGAAGCTGGAGGAACTGGGGCTTCAAGAAATTGCACAGGATTTGGAACAAAGAGGGCTTGTAATATAGCTGGCCCAAACGGAAAGGGGGGAGAGTTATGGCGGAGCAACCGTTATCCGATGTCCAAATACTCGATCTGACCTGGTACATCTCGGGGCCCAATTGTACCAAGCTCTTCGCAGACTACGGCGCTGATGTGATCAAGGTCGAAAAGCCTGGTGAGGGGGATCCAGCGAGGAGAATGGGCCCGTTCTTTAAGGATGACCCCCACCCGGAGAAGAGCGGGCTCTTCCTACACCTGAACACCAACAAACGGAGCATCACCCTGAATCTAAAGAGCGCGACAGGAAAGAGAATACTGAAGGATTTAGTCAAGGACGCCGATATCCTGGTAGAGAACTTCAGCCCTCATGTTATGCCCAGCCTGGGATTGGATTACGAGACATTAGAGAAGATCAATCCCAAATTGGTGATGACGTCAATCTCCAACTTCGGACAGACAGGGCCCTATCGGGACTTCAGGGCTTCGGAGCTTATCATCTATGGGATGGGCGGTGCTATGTGCACTACTGGGGTAGGTGATTGCGAGCCCGTCAAAAAGGGTATGAACGTAATCCAGTACCAGGGAGGTACCACGGCAGCGGCAGCCAGCATGATAGCTCTCTATGCAGCCAGGGCGCAGGGGATTGGTCAGCATGTGGATATCTCTCTAATGGAAACCCAAATGGCCGCCATCGATAGAAGGATGAGTGAGCTCCTGGCCTATGAGTACAATAAGGAGTTAACGCCCAGAATGGATATCGCAGGGCTACTTCAATACCCCTATGGAATCTTTCCCTGCAGCGACGGTTACGTTAATGTAGCCGGCGGATTTATGTTCCTGGATCGGATTGAAAGGGTATTAAAGATACCTCTCATGGAAACATACGGCGGGGTGAATCAATTCAACGTGGAACGCCGGGAGGAGTTCTTGAGCACCATCTGGTATCCCTGGGTCATGGAGCGCACCAGGAGAGAAATCGTTGAAGCTTGCCAGACGGAACGCGTCTTCAGCGCCCCGATCAATACCACCGAGGACTTGCTCAGGGAACCCCAGTTCCAGGAAAGGGGATTCTGGGTAGAGCTCGATCATCCGGTAGTGGGAAGGGCAACTTATCCTGGCAGGCCAGCTCTAGCAGAAGAGCTGCCCTGGGTAATAAGGAGGCCAGCGCCGCTTCTGGGTGAGCACAACGAGGAGGTCTATGCGTCGTTGGGATACACAAATGAAGAGCTGGTGAAACTGAGGGAAGGGGGGATTATCTGAGATGGCCAAATTACCTCTTGAGGGCATAAGAGTGGTTGGTATGACACAGATGTGGGCTGGTCCCATTGCCGAGATGCACTTGGCCGACTGGGGGGCCGAGGTAATCAAGGTGGAATCCCTTCACTACCTCGCCGTGGGCACCAGAGGCCCCGCGCCCAGGCACGCGAAGTTTGCAGTGGACTTTGTGAAGGGGGGTTATGCGGCATATCTCAAGGAAGGATATGATGAGGTCAACGGGCGGCCCTGGAACAGGAGCTGCATGTTCAATGTGCATAGTCGAAACAAGCTTTCCTGCACCGTGGATCCTATGAAGCCCAAAGGCAAGGAACTGCTCAAGCAGCTTATCCAGATGAGCGATATTTTTATTGAGAGCAACCAGCCCGGCGTCATGGAGAACCTCGGCCTCACCTATGATGTGATAAAGGAGTGGAACCCGAAGATCATCATGGTTTCCATGTCGGGCTTCGGCCAATCCGGTCCCCTCAAGTACTATCGCACACTCGGTGCCCATCAAGAGGACTTTCTGGGACACACCTATCTCAGGGGCTACGTTGATAGGGACGTGACTGCTAACTCGGCGATGTATCATGGCGATGAGGCCTCCGGGACAACTGCCGCTTTCATAATGGTGATGGCCCTCCACCAACGCAACAGGACGGGAAAGGGAATGTTCATAGATGTGTCCCAGGCGGAGGCTACCATGCTTCAGTTGGGCGACGCGATCATGGACTACACAATGAATCAGAGGATCACTGAAAGGACAGGCAATCAAGATCTCTATGGCGCCGTCCAGGGTTGCTACCGCTGCCGAGGGGAGGACAGGTGGGTCAACATCACCATCCGCAATGATGAAGAGTGGGGTGGCTTTTGCCGCGCTATGGGCAATCCCGATTGGACCAGGGAGGAAAGGTTCTCCAATGCCCTGAGACGGTGGCGTAACCACGATGAGCTGGA
>Ga0209979_1002319_pt1 | contig 18453 bp, 13 predicted proteins | sample AnhtaG_FD_183114 | JGI IMG/M metagenome (GOLD analysis project Ga0209979, IMG submission 183114) | Deep subsurface microbial communities from Anholt, Denmark to uncover new lineages of life (NeLLi) - Anholt_01485 metaG (SPAdes) (version 2) | ecosystem: Environmental > Aquatic > Marine > Oceanic...
CCTGCCCTCAAATCTACTCTTTTCAGATAAGGCGAAGATATCTTCTCCCAGGGAGAAACTTCCAACCCGGCACAGAAGTATGCCTTCTCATCAGGGAGCTTGTTGATATCTGCAGTCAGGGTGAGGTGGTTAGAGAATGTCTTCAATGCCACACCGGCCTTAAAATTTATATCATACACATCGGGGTCATCTCTTAGAGTCACCTTTGGCTGCAAGACATTTTGCACGGCTAACCCGATGTTCAATACATCTAAGGGCTGATAAAGTATCCCCAAATCTATTCCCTGTCCATTCCCTGAATATTTCATCACTCGCTCATGAATTAGTTTTAAACTTGCTCCCAGGGAGAGCTGCCCATAAATTCTATTTGCGTAAGAAATAATTATTGCATTCTTCAATATCGAATTATTTATGCCAATCACATTTCCGGTACCGTCAACTTCTTCATACCCTCCGGAATGGAAGAGAACATCGGAAATAGCTAAAGTCCCCAGCCTTCCCAGGGGATGAACATAAGAAAGAAAATTATAACTCGTCTGTTCGAAGAAGGGAGCATACATGGCAAGGAACTGCTGTTCATTAATCTGTGTTAAGCCTGCAGGGTTCCAATAAGGCGCGCTCGCCTCATTTGCCAGTGCCACATATGCTCCCCCTAATGCTAAAGACTTTGCTCCTGCTCCGTACTGCAAGTAGTCATTCGCCATTCCATAGTAATTATCTGCTGTGGCAACCTGGCAATGTAGACCAAGAATTACCACAAAAATAAGAAAACGCAGACTGAAGTCTGCTACTCCAAATAGTCTAAAAAGCCTATTTTCCATTCTTTCCCCTACTGTCTATTTAGCAACAGCAATCTTCCTTAACATATGCCTCTTCTCTTTCTCTATCCAGACCCGACAGATATAACCTCCATTTGCCACCACTTTTCCAGAGAGATTCCTTCCATCCCAGGGAACGCTATTCGCTTCCTTACCACCGTTTCCTCCTGACCGATAATTCTCCTGCCACACCTCTTGACCGAGGAGATCGTAAATTGTAATAATTACATTAGAAGGTTCCTCTAAATCATATTCTATGAGAGTTGCCTCTTTACCCGCGCGGAAGGGATTGGGTCGATTGAGGAGTCCGTCTACGCCATCGCTCTGGGACTCGGCTTCTGGTGGATTCTCCGATGCGGAATCTGGTTCTGCTGGATCGTCGTAGTCAGGGATAGACTCTCCCGCTCCGTAAGCTCCCATATCAACTCCATTCTCCCCCGCACCGATGCAAGGACTATCTGTTTGCAAATGAAAATCACGGTTTGCAAAATCTATGAATTTTGGGTCTTGAGAAACACAATGCAAACCCCTTCCATCTTCGCTCTGATAATCAGAAACAGATTTCCATTCCCCTCCATAGCGCACACACATTGACGCATCAGCAGCATTATACCAGTCGTTGTAGTCATCATTAGTAGAAGAATTTATTCCCATGAGCACACCTACTGAAGCACTGCTTGAATAACCAATATTATTTTTAAGAATAACGTTCGAAGCCATTTCCAGCCAGATTATCGCTCCATAAGTAGTAGAAAAACCAGGAAGACCAATAAATGTGTTATTTTCAACAACGTGATTTGTCCCCCCATGGAGCCAAAAGACGCCCCCCGTTGAATCACTATCGAGGTAAACCAGATTTCCCCTTACAATTGCTGTTCCATCATCGTAAAGGTGAATCCCGTCCGCTTCCCCGCTACCATCCCAGTCTACATCATAAATAACATTACCAATGACCTGTGTATCTTCGGTAGAAGGAGAAAAATTAAATCCATCATCGGAAATTCTATAACATACGTTTCTGCGGAAAATATTTCCTCTATTGGTACTTCCACTTGTGTGAAAAGCATAGTAGCAGTCATGAATAATACAATCTTCTACTATGTTATAATCACTGCCGCCACTTATATCAACTCCAACACTTCCGCCTGGGTTACAATGGTGAATGTGGCAATTTGATACTATATTATGATCGTTGTTATGGTTCATCTGTACCCCTCCGCCAGAGGGATTTGTAATCTCAAAGCCGTCAAATCTATTATAGCTTGCCCCCTCTCCAAAATAGATTTGACCAATTATTGGAGTATCTCCGGGGTAGGCAAGATACGATATGTAATTGTCGGCAGTTCCACTTCTGGATACCATAAATCCACTATAAGCTCCTTGTTTAACATAGACAATATCACCAGCAACCATTGTATCTGCTGCCTTATCAACAGTTGCCCATGGCGCTGTTTCTGTCCCAGGATTATTATCATTGCCATTTTTTGCTACGTAATAAGTCGTTGCTTGCGCCAAGATTGAAATAGATAATAAACTTATTAAAGCTAAAGAAAATACTAACAAATATTTGGAGAAATTTTTGGAAACACTCATGGCACTACCCTATCTCCCCCATTAATACGGAAACCGTCGTCATTGCAGCAGGCTAATAAAATAAAAACCCCTGGCTTTCCATTCGAAAAACCAGGGATCTATTACTTTTCTGGCTTCGGCAGCCCGGCTACCCTCCACCCAGCATTCTGGGTGTGGGGCCCGTGGCTTTACGTCCCACCCTTTCGAATGGTTTGCCCTTATCGAACCATAAAATATTTAGTTTTTAGAACAGCTTAATTTTGAACTCAAACCCCCTGTTATATAAGTACTTCCGGTTAGTTTCTTGTCCTTGTTTTTTGGTACACTTCCGTAAGTATACCACAACGATGTTAAGTTTGTGTTAAGAAAATGTTAAGTTTTTGTTAAGTTTTTGTAAATTTTTAGACAGGTTTTTCTTCAAGGCGGGAGATTGTAAGGCAGGGATTATGACGCGGGCCTATCCCTTTGCCGCTATTTTAAACCTGGAAGGAGTCCAGAATCTTCTGGAGTTCTCCCGAAAGGGAGGAATAACCTTGCTTTCGCAAGGAGTCCAGGGTTTTGGAGTCCTCCCGAAAGGGAGGTAGTTCCATATATCCTATTTCTTATACTGAAGCTCTATTTCTCCCTTATCAATCCATTGTCTACCGTTCTTATAAATAACAGTAAATTCGTAGGAATAATCTCCATCCTTTACCAGCCTTCCCTTCCGGTCACGGAGATTCCACCCGATAATTTTAGGCGTACGCCTCCTACTCCTGAAGGCCCTCAGCACTTCTCCATTTTCATCTTTTATCTCCAGAGTCCATTGCTTTACAGTAATTGAGGGAATATCGGTAGAAAATTTCAGGGGCTCACTTGATGCGCCAATCCAATAAGTATTTCCTGATTTCAAAATTGGCTCCACTCTGGCTTTATAAATACTCCCCCAGCGAAAAGTGAGGCCAAATTTATGGAGATTTCCTATCTTGTGAGGATTAAATGCATAATCCAGAGAGAAAAATTTCATCTTCAGTCCTATTCCACAAGTAAAGGTTTGCAAATGGTTAATTCCCGCCCTCAAATCGACTCTTTTCAAAGAGGAGGAGGTAGCTCTCTCCCAGGGAGAAAATTCTACTCCTGCACAGAAGTATGCCTTCTCATCAACGAGCTTATTGATATCTGCAGTCAGGGTGAGGCGGTTAGATAATGTCTTCAATGCCGCACCAGCCTTCAAATTTATCTTGTACACATCGGGGGCATCTATAAGGGTCACCTTGGGCTGCAAGACATTTTGCAGGGCTAACCCGATGTTCAATTCGTCTAAGGGTTGATAAAGTATCCCTAAATCTATTCCCTGGCTATTCCCTGAATATTTCATCACTCGCTGGTGAATCAATTTCAAACTTGCTCCCAGGGAGAGTTGTCTATAAATTCTATTTGCATAAGAAATAATTATTGCATTCTTGAATATTGACTGATTCGTGCCAAGAACGTTTCCGTAGTCGTCGACTTCCTCATACCCTCCCGAATAGAGAAGAACGTCAGAAATAGCCAGCTTCCCCAGCCTTCCCAGGGGATGAACGTAAGAAAGGAAGTTATAACTAGTCTGTTCAAAGAACGGAGCATACATTGAAAGGAACTGGTATTCCTCGATCTGTGTTAAGCCTGCGGGATTCCAATAAGGTCCACTGGCCTCATCTGCCAGTGCTACATACGCTCCTCCCATGGCTAAAGACCTCGCTCCTGCTCCGTACTGCAAATAGTCATTGGGCATTCCGTAGTAATTCTCTGCTCTAACAAATTGCCACTGCATCCCAAAGATTAACACCGAAACAAGAAAACGCAGACTGAAGTCTGCTACTCCAAATATTCTAAAAGCCCTCTTTTCTTTCACCTTCCCCTACTTTCTATTTAGCAACAGCAATCTTCCTTACCAAATACTTATTTTCTCTCTCAATCCAGACGCGGCAAATATAGCCTCCATTTCCTACCACTTCTCCAGAAAGGTTCCTTCCGTCCCAGGGAACGATATTATCTTCCCTGCCACCGTTTTCTCCTGCTTCATAACTTTTACGCCAGACTTCCTGGCCGAGGAGGTCGTAAATTGTAATTGTTACATTGGAAGGTTGCTTGAGATTATATTCTATCAGAGTCTCTTCATTACCTGCACGGAACGGGTTGGGTCGATTGTGGACTTCTACTCCCTCGATAGGGGAACGAGGTCCTGGATACTCATAAGCTCCCATGTCAACTATTGGATCTCCGTCTCCATCACCATCTTGGGGACTCTCCCTGCCATCAAGGTCGAAATCAGCACCGCTAGCGGGAGCACCAGCATCTACGCAAGGGGAGGTCTTTTGGAGATGGAAGTCATGACCTGCAACATCAACAAATTTCGGGTCTTTAGTAATCGAATGTTCTCCCGGACCTGTTACAGTACCAGCCCTATTGTGGTAACAGTTATAATCAACCACTGCACCACTACTGGATGAACTATCCATTATGATTGGAGATTTATCTCCACTTATGCTTATAATGTTATTTTTGATTTTTGAATTAATGGCGCCTTCAAGGAATTGGACTGCATCATAGTTTGGATTCATATAAATAGTGTTGTCATGAAATCTAATACCTGTTGAACTTTGGAAATAAAATGGTACGCGATAAGTCCCCTGAGTTCCTATATTATAGAAAAGGTTGTTATAGAATTCATGGTCTGACGAACTGCCCTCATTTCCCTGCCAATCCCATTTGCTTTCGTAAATTCCAAAACCAGAGTTATAGACTATATTTTTATACCACTTATTTCTGGCATGGGCTTCGCCGTGTACACTAAAACAATAACTATAGATTGCTTCATTTTCAATATTGTAAATAATATTGTCATAAACTTCAGAATCTTCATTGGAGCTTAAAGCAATTCCAGTTTCGCAGTCATAAGTGGTATTGTTTCTTACAATGTTTCTGTCCCCGCTCCCGATATCTATGCCCAGCCGATTGTTATAACAGATATTTGAATCAATTACTAAATTATCTGCCTGTTCACTGGCTATGCCGGCAAATTGCTCATTATGATGGGCTATGCAATTCATTACTGTCACATGATGCGGACGGCCATTATATTGATATATATCTATGCCAGAATAATTTTGGCTATAACTGACCTCACAGTTTTCCAGAAGAACCTGGCTGGAATCACCCCTGATTTGTATATTTTCCTGATTACTGTAAGAAACTTTTACATTTCTTATCTCAATGTTTGTAGAATGTTCTACAAGTATACCCCAATTACCAGCATTTCTTATCTCGAGGTCGCTTATCTTTATGTGACTTTTACCAATAATACTAAAGGCCGTGCCATTTCCGCCTGCGTCTATAACTGATTTATGTCCGGGATAGGCCTTGTAGGTTACAAATTTTTCAGCAGATCCTGATTGTTGAGCCACGACCCTTTCAGTATAAACTCCTTCCTTAATGTAAACGGTATCCCCGGCAACCATGGTATCAGCAGCTTTTTGAATGGTCAGCCAGGGATACTCAGGAGAGCCGTCCCAACTGTCACTGCCATCTTTTGCTACATAATAGACATTGCCGGTTACTACTACTTCGTTTACGGCATATTTCAGATAGTCACTGGCCAATCCGTAGTAATTCTCTGCTTTGACAAATTGCCAGTGAATCCCAAAAATTAACAACCCAATAGGGAATATTCTAAGAAGTGCCTTTTTTATTATCTCCCCCTACTTTTCCAAACGCAGACTGAAGTCTGCTGCTCCTTATTTAGCAACAGCAATCTTCCCTACCATATATCTATTCTCTCTCTCCACCCAGATGCGGCAGATATAGCCTCCATTTCCTACCACTTCTCCAGAGAGATTCCTTCCATCCCAGGTAACGATATTATTATCTTCCCTACCACCGTTTTCTCCCGCTTCATAGCTTTTACGCCAGACTTCCTGGCCCAGGAGGTCGTAAATTGTAATTATTACATTAGAAGATTGCTTTAGATCATATACCATATAAGTCTTTCCTATACCTGCCTTGAACGGGTTGGGTTGATTGCGGACTTTCGTCTCTTCCTCACCGTTACCGGAGTCAGGAATTGCCACGCCGTAGGCTCCCATTTCAGCTCCATTTTCACCAGTATCTTTGCAAGGAGAATCGGGCAGTAAGTGGAAATTAAAATCAGGCTTTTCAAAATCTATAAATTCTGGGTCTTCCGAAATACAATGCAAACCCCTTCCATCCTCACGCTGATAATCAGAGACAGATTTCCATTCCCCTCCGTATCGCACACACATCGAGTGATTTGCAGAATTGTACCAATCGTTGTAGTCATCATTAGTGGAAGAATTTATTCCCATAAGCACGCCTATCGAGCCATCACTCGAATAACCAATATTATTTTTTAGAATAACGTTAGAAGTAAATTCAAGCCAGATTATTGCCCCGTAGTCGGTGGAAAAACCAGGAAGACCAACAAAGGTATTATTTTCAATAATGTGATTGCTTCCACCGTGAATCCAGAAAACGCCACCTGTCGAGGCACCGTCAATGTAGACCAGATTTCCTCTTACAATTGCGGTCCCATCATCGTAAAGATGGATACCATCTGCTTCCCCGCTTCCGTCCCAGTCTACATTATAAATAACATTATCAATGAGCTGGGTATCTTTGGTAGAAGGAGAAAAATTAAAACCATCGTCAGAAATATTATAACATACATTTCTGCGAAAGACATTTCCTTTATTGGTAGTTCCGCTCGTGTGAAAAGCATAGTGGCAATCATGAACTTCACAATCTTCCACTATGTTAAAATCACTGCCACCACTCAAGTCAACTCCAACACTTGCGGATTGATGAATATGGCAATTTGATATTATGTTATGGTCGTTGTTATGGTCCATTATCACCCCTCCTCCGGAAGCAGGAGTAATCTCAAGGCCGACAAATTTATTATAGCTTGCTCCCTCTCCAAAATAGATTTGACCAACTATTGGCGTATCTCCCGGGTAAGCAAGATATGATATGTAATTATCTGCCGTTCCGCTTCGGGATACCATAAATCCACTATAGTTTCCTTGTTTAATATAAACAGTATCTCCAGCTTCCATTGTATCGGCTGCTTTATCAACAGATTGCCAGGGCCTTGCTTCTGTTCCAGGATTATCATCATCGCCATTTGTTGCTACGTAGTAGATCGCTCCTGATGCCCACGTTGAAATACATAATAAACCTATTAAAACCAAAGAAAACACTAAAAAATATTTAAAGAAATTTTTGGAAACACTCATTTCAATACCTCCCGAGGGACTACTTTATCTCACTGGAGTCCTTGCGAAAGCAAGGTTCCACTTTTATCGCCCTCCCTTTCGGGAGGATTCCAAAAATTCTGGAGTCCTTGCGAAAGCAAGGGATATTCAAAAATGTAGCAGCAAAGCGCTGTCATTGCGAACGAAGTGAAGCAATCTCCAGACTGCCGCGCTCCTTTCAGTCGCTCGCAGTGACACGATTATGTAATAGAGCTATCGCTCTGCAGCTACAACTTTTTGTTTTCCTCCCTTTCGGGAGGATTCCAAAAATTTTGGAGTCATTGCGAAAGCAAGGTTCCACTTTTATCGCCCTCCCTTTCGGGAGGATTCCAATCAATTTTTTGTCAATTTTGAAAGGCGGGCTTGAAGGTGGGATATTCTGACGCCACAATGCCAGCACCCAACTGTATACACGCTCCGCAGTTCATTAAGCAAAATCACAATTCTCAATCTCACCTTGCTCCAGTCCTAAAAAGCACAACAGGAGTTGTCTTAAGAAGAATTTTAAAATCTAACCACAAGGACCAATTATCGATATATTCTAAGTCGAGTTTCATCCACTGCTCAAAACCAATTTCATTTCGCCCACTAATTTGCCAAAAACAAGTTATGCCAGGCCTCATACTCAGTCTTCTCCTTTGCCATGTCTCATAGTTAGTGACTTCGCCAGGGATGGGTGGACGAGGACCAACAAGGCTCATATCGCCTTTAAAAACGTTAATTAACTGAGGCAACTCATCTAAGCTGGTCTTACGTAAGAACTTTCCAATTATTGTTATTCGAGGATCGTTCTTAATTTTAAATACAGGGCCATCCATCTCATTTAAAGCAAGAAGTTCTTCTTGCATTTTCTCGGCGCCAACTACCATACTTCTAAATTTTAGTAAGGTAAATTTTCTGCCATTCATTCCATTTCGTTCTTGCTTAAAAAATAAAGGCCCACGAGAATTTAACTTGATGGCTACTGCTGTTAATAAGAGAATTGGCGCCAAAAGAACTAATGCCACTAAAGAGACAATAAAATCTGTGCCTCTTTTTATAAACAACTGCCACGGCAAACCGGGAGTTGTCTCCAGTCGCATAAGAGGAATGCCGCCTAAATCCGTTGCCTGTAGTTTGCCAATGTTGAAATTAAACAGGTCTACGGCAACAGATATTTTTATTCCCTCTCTCTCGCAGCTTAGTATACTTTCTTCAATACGGGTCAGCCATAGCCGAGGAACAATAAATACAACTTCATCAACTATTTTCTCATGGAGGATGTCGGGAATATCCTTTAACAGGCCAATGACCTCAACGTTTGAGAGCTTCTTACCCATTTTCTCCGGTTCATCGTCTATAAGGCCAACAATTTTTATACCCCACTCGTGATGTTGTTTAACCATTTGAACAAACTTCTCAGCTCTTTTTCCAGTCCCCACAACTAACAGGTGTTTATAACTATCTTCTCCTGGATGGGCATGTTTGAAGCTCTGAATTAGTATTACTTTCTCCAAACTCAAGAAGCTAACACTTATGGCTGATAAGAGAAATATAAAGATTCTACTAACATAGTTAAGCTTGAAAATAAAAATGAAGGTGCCAGTTATTAAAGTAGCAAAGAACCCTGTCTTCATAATAATCCAAACTATTTCTGTAAACCTTTTAGTTCTAAAAGATTCATACAGCCCCTGAACACTAAGTAAACCAGACCATACTGGAATAATAATTAATAATAACCATAGATACTTATCCAAAGGATAGATTGTCCCCATAACTACTCTCGAAGGGAATAGGTCAAGTTTATAGAAAAGATAGATATTCTCTCGAAGGAAATAGGCTAAAATAAAGGAACACGCCACTATCAATACATCGGCGAATATCATCATTTTCTTTAGAAATGCCTCATATTCTTTTATCATAAAAACTAACCCCTGCCGTAAATTCGATGGTTATGACCTATGTCTAAAATTTACTTACTAAATACTTTTTCATAAGCTCTTATTAATTCCTTTTTTGTGTGGCTCCAGGCAAGCTTTTCTTCGATTCGTTTTCTTCCGTATTCTCCCATTTTTCGTCTCTTTTTTTCGTCTTTTAATAATTTCAAAATCTTATTGGCAAAATCTTTCGTGTCGTTTGGCCTGGCGTATAGGGCAGCATCTTGAGCAGAAAAACGCGCCTCTTTTAAGTCGAAGGAGACAACCGGCTTAGCCATAGCCATATATTCCATAATTTTATTCATCGTTGAGTTATCGTTGAGCTCATTTTTGGGATCGGGGCCAACGCAAACGTCTGCTGTAGATAGATATCTCACTAACTCTTCGTCTGGAATTCTGCCTGTAAATAGGATATGCTCTTGCACGCCCAGTTCAACACTCATCTTTTTTAAGTCATTAAAGGAATCCCCTCCACCAATTAATACGAAAAGAATGTCTTTCCTTCTATGATTTCTTGTTATGAATTCTACTGAACGCAGAAGATAATCTACCCCGTCTTGAGGCCCCATTACTCCCAGGTAACAGACCATATATTTCCTTCCTTTTTTCAATTTTGGCTCGGGTTTCAACCGTTTAAGTCTTTGGAAATCCGGCCCGGTTCTTACGACAAAAATATCTTCTTCTTTCACTCTACCCCTTTCTGCGGCAATTTTTTTGTAAGACTCATTGGTTGCGATTACCAGGTCGGCTGTCTTGTAAGTTAATTTTTCTAAAAACAGCAGACCTTTGAGAAGTAAACTTCTTTTTGCCGAACCGAATCTTGCCTGGTAAACTTCAGGGCACAAATCGTGCTGGTCAAAGACAAATTTCTTACCTGGCAGTTTATAAAATGCTCCTAAAAGAAAAAATGTATCCGGAGGATTACATGCGTGGATAACGTCGAATCCTTCTTTAAAAAGTATTTTTATGGACAAGAGAAAAGTCATAAACCAGCAATATGTAAACTCCCAAAGGTAACTGAGAAATCCCTTTGTGGGAGGTGGCAGGGGATAGCGGTAGAGACTAATTCCATTTAGCACTTCATATTTGGGGTCATCTTTTCCTCTGGGTGATATCACCGAGACCTTGTAACCCTCTCCTGTAAGAGTATTGGCTTCTAACCAAACTCTCCTGTCAAAAGGAACGGGAAGATTTTCCACTATGATAAGTACTTTACCAACATATCCCTTCGTATTTACTTGTTCCATTTTTTCCATCCACAATTCTGACTAGATCAATTATTATCTGGTCTTCTCGTATTAACTCGGGGATTTTTTTAAATTCTTCAGAATTATTTCCAATCACTAACACTTCTGAATCACTCAAAACCTTGTCAATGGACGAGCACATCAACGATGATATATGAGGAATCTCTTTTTCAATATACTGTTTATTGGCGCCGAATATTTTTGCAATGGAAACATTTTTATCATAGATACTAATCTTATAGCCTTTTCCTAACAAAGTCTCGATCAATTCCACCATAGGACTTTCCCGAAGGTCATCAGTGCCCGGTTTAAAGCTGAACCCAAAAATTCCTATCTTTTTCTTCTTAGTTTTCTTTATTAAATTTATTGCTGTCTTTACCTGATTCTCATTGCTATCCAGGATAGAATTAAGCAACGGCAATTTTAAATCTTCCCTTTGGCCTTTATACAGTAAAGCCCGCAAGTCCTTAGGGAGACACGAGCCTCCAAAGGCAAATCCTGGTTTAAGATAATACGGGGATAAGTTAAGCTTTGTATCCCTACAAAATATTTCCATTACCTGATGGCTGTCAATTCCCAGCTTTTTGCATATATTTCCTATTTCATTGGCGAAACATATCTTAAGTCCATGAAAGGAATTATTCACGTACTTTATCATTTCAGCAACTTTTATAGATGTTCTAACAACGGGAGCATCTATATTAGCGTAAATCTGTTCAACAATGTCCCCGCTTCTCTTGTCCAGCTCCCCGATAACTATCATCGGAGGATGATAGTAATCATAAACTGAGCTTCCTTCTCGCATAAACTCGGGGTTCATGCACACTCCGAAGTCAGTTCCTGCTTTCTTACCCGAAGTTTTCTCTAAGGGGGGAATTACTTCTCCCTCAACACTCCCGGGCAACACAGTACTCCTGAGTACTACGACATGATAATCGTCTTTTTCCCGCAAGCCAGCGCCAATTTCTGCGCATACTCTTTTAACATAGTTCAGATTCAAACTACCATTGTCATTACTTGGCGTACCCACACAGATCATAGATATTTCAGAGTTTTCTACTGCTTTTCCAGCATCTGTTGTAGCGATTAATTTCTCAGTCGCTACAACCCTGTTAATGATTCCATTAATATCTTTTTCTATGACCGGACTTTTTCCACTGTTTATGATATCGACCTTATTTTGGTTTATATCCACTCCCATAACCTTATGTCCATTCTGCGCCAAACAGGCAGCAGATACACATCCCACATATCCTAATCCGAAAACGCTTATGTTCATCCCGAAAGCTCCTTATCGATTACCAGTCTCCCGCTTACCCTAACCTTGCTTTAAAATATCTTGGTGCATAGAGCTTAACAAGGTATCTTGGTATTAGGTTCTTTTTATAAACTTTTAAAGCAATATTGAATAGTCTGCTTTTTATCGTTTTTTCCTTAGACCTCGTTTTTATCCTGGAAATTTTTTTCTCTGCTTCCATTTCAGCAATTTCCACAGGACTTATATTCTTTTTCCTGGAAACTTCGATTATTTCTGATATCTTGTTACCAATTTCTTCAATAATAAAATTTTCGATGAATTGGTCGCTTAGCCCTGCTTTCTCCATATTACTCCCCAATATTCCTCCACAATTTGTGACGAAGTCCGGAAGGTATAATTTTCCTTTCCCCCATAAAATTTGTTCTGCTTCAGGAGTTACTGGAATGTTGGCACCAGCACAAATAATTTTAGCTTTTATTTTCTCCACGTTTTTTAGATTGATACTATGATGTCTGGCACAAGGCGATAATATGTCTACGTCTAACGTGAGTAATTTACTTTTCTCAATTTTCATCGCTTGTGTATAAACGTTTACTACATCCTCTCCAATTTCATTCTTTATCTGAATCAATTTATCTACATCTAACCCATTTGGGTTATATATTGCTCCCTTGACCGTTGATATGGCCACTACCCTCGTTCCTTTCTGTGAGAAAACTTTAGCTACGGAACTTCCTACTTTTCCCAAACCTTCTATTGCCAGGGTAGATTGGGATAAGTCTAAGTTTATATGGCGCGCGGCTCTCTCGGCGCCTGCCAGAACGGAAAGAGCAACATAGAATTCCCCCTTTTCCTTTATTCCAACCTTATTTTGTGGCACTTTTAAACCTATTGACTTTAGCATATATCTGATTTCTTGGTTATTAGTCCCCATATCAGATGCAGGAACGTAAGCATGGGTTTTCAAGAGGGGACTGGCAATCTCTGCAAAAGTTCTAAGCAAAGCCAATTTTTCTTCATGCGGCATAGATGGATTGGCAACTATTCCTGCCTTTGCTCCACCTTCGCCCATTCCTAAAAAACTAAATTTTAAAGTCATTGCCCTGGCCAGACCTTGCAGTTCAGAAATAGAAACATCGGGTAACATTCTTAGTCCCCCGCAAGATTGCCCGTTAATAGCGGAATCTATGACTATATAGCCTAATAAACCTATTTTTTCGTCTATAATGCTACATATCAACTGGGAACCAAAATCGACTTTGTAATCTTCCATTTAATAATATTTACTCCTTTCAAAGATTTACGGGTACTTTAGATACTATCGGTCGCACCTTGCCCGATTTTTCTCTGGGTATTTCACTCACAATGTTTACATTAATCCGGGTTTTCCTGTCCAGTATTTCTCTTAATGCGCGCTTCACTTCTTCTATAGTGGTCTCTTTGAAATTCTGCCCCTTAACTATTTGAACGTCAAATACGTTTATGTTTTCCTGGACTAATTTAAATTGGCTAATTCCTTCTATCTTTTCTAACATAATTTGCAGAATCAGGGGAGAGATAATTCTCCCCGAAGGTAAGGTAATAAAATCTACAGACCTTCCTTGTACCAATTTTATCAGTGGAAAACTGCTACCACATCCACATTTTTCTTTGCTCAATACAGCTATATCTCCTAGTCTATATCTTATAAAAGGCATCGTATAATTAATTAAATCAGTGCAAACCATTTCTCCTTCTTCTCCGTACACTTGCTGATTATTTTTTATTGCCTCCACCAGCACAATATCACTATTAATGTGATACCCTGAATGTTTTTCGCACTCCCAGGCAACAATGCCGAACTCAATAATCCCGTAAAGGTCGGTTAATTTGGTGCCAAAAACAGTCTCTATTTTCTTTCTATCCTCTCTGTTTAATAGCTCTGCTCTGGTGAAAATCGCTTTAGGGAAAATCCCGGTGATGTTATTTTCCCTTACAAATTCAGATATCAACTTCAATGTTGACGGCTGAGTCTCTATAACATCAGGTTTAATTTCCAATAGTTTTGACACTAATTCGCTGGGTTCCTCGAAAAGTGAAAAGTAATACCTCCTCCATAATCCCAGATGATTCAAACATTGCTTGAGTTTTCTAAAAATCGTTGCTGGTGAACCTCGTGGAGGAAGAGGCTCACAGTCAAGCATGTTTACCTTTTTATCGGTTAAGTTCAATCCATAAACTCTGGTCTGCATAGCAACTCTATAACTCAATTCTCTCTTGTTAAGGAACACATCCAAAGGCTCTCCTGTAGAGCCACTGGTCCTGCATTTTATACATTTATTTATGTTCACACCCTTTGCCACCCGCTCGCTAATGGATAATTTCTGGAAAATTTTCTTGGTAGTTATCGGTATTTTTACTAAGTCTTCCTTTGTTTTAATGTCTTCCGGTTTTAACCTGGCAGAATTGAATAACTCATGGTAATAGGGGACATTTTCGTAAGCGTGTTTAACTATGGCTCTTAATTTTCTGTTTTGTAACTTTTCCAGTTCAGATGGACTGAGCTGTTGAGCCTTTCTTATTTTCCACAAATAATAAAGAAAACAAGGTGCAGTCTGTAGAGGCAATTTGCATCCTCCTTTTACAGGAATTGTCTTTTTCTATTTTCCTCCCACTTTTCTCAATCTAAATAAGCACATATTCCCCAGAGACCTAACAACAGGGATATTTGAAAATTTTTCCAAAAAAGTAGTTATATTTATGTTTATTCCCTCTGGAAAAATCTTTCGACCAAAAAATGTCAATGGTCCGTATTGAACCGTCATACAAGCTAATTCTGTAAACCCGGCAGTCTTTAGTGCATTTCTTAAACTGGGAATAAAATAGCTTTTTACGGCAAAGCGATTTTCTTCAATTTCAGCTCTCTTTTGCCAGGACACAATCCTATTACCCGCTATCCTTTGCAGTCTTCGTTTTACAAGAACTGATATGTCCAGACACTTGGCTAAAGAAAATTTATTTAGAATACTCAGAATCATCGTCCCCCCGGGTTTTAGAATCCTGGACATTTCCTGTAATGCCTTTTGTTCAGATTTTAGATATGTAATCACGCCCAGGCACAACACCATATCAAAAACTGAATCCTTAAATGGCAAGGATTCTATATCTCCTTGTAAAAAATTTGTATCGAATTTCATATTAACATTACAGATGGTCTTAGCCTTTTTAACCATATTATGAGAATAATCCATCCCCCAAATTTCATATCCTCTGTTTGCAACTTCCTTGGCGATCATACCCGCACCACAGCCAACGTCTAAAATTTTGGAATTTTCAGATAAATTCGAATTACCTAACCATGATAATGCCTGGTACATTCTTCTCCGGTAACAAACTCCCAGAAAATCTTGTCGATTGTAAACGGATTCCCAATAATCTATATTGGTCCGATTAGAAAATAATTTATGAAAATATTCTTTTTTCTTGAGTTTTTCTGATTTTTCTCTTGAAAACATTTAGCTCTCCACAGAAATTCAATAAGCCGTCCCCGTCTTGCTGTATGAAAGTGAATATAATCTATTTACCAAAGCTTCCGTAAGTTTACAGGCCCGGCCTTTGTTAAACACACCACAAACACATTGTTTACTCATCACTCGTACTGCATCCTCGTGGGATATCTTTCCGTTCTCTATATCGCTTGCCAGTTTTTCTACCAGATTTGGTGATATCATATGATGGCCGCACATAGTAGTTATCTCCAGAATCTCTCCCTTTGGTAATAACTCTTTTTTGCCAAAGATTCCCAGGGAGAATTGAACGGTATGGGGAGATAGGTTTAACTCCTTCAGGCAGTCGTTGACTTCGTCAAACAGTCCGGAGACGACTACAGACTTTCCCGTGTTTCTTTCTTTTAGTCCTTTCAGATAACTGGCTAATTCCTTCTTGTCGTTAAACGCAAGGCCTCCGTGTGCCACGACTGGCTTGGTTCTCTTAATAATCCTGAGCATCTTAGGAATTCCGAGGTATAGAAATGTTCTTTTAACTATTGCATACATACGGGGAAATTTTCTGCGGAAGCGCATTCTATATCTGCCCAAGGGAACATCAGTACCTACAATAAGTACAGGATAGTCCTCCTTTAACGATTCTACGCTTCCCTGGCGATGCAAAGTGTGTGTCATAAATCTCCTTCCTTGTTACGGAGCCAATGGACGTCCAAGCCCAATGTTAATCTTTCCGTTTGGTCGGTAAAAGATGCCAGCTTCGTCTAACATAGTTTTAACGGGTATCGTGCCATCAGGCCTACACCTACAGATACAACCCACGCTAAAAACCGTGTTAACCGACTTGGAAACATCCTTAAGAGCATTTATAACCGAGAGTGCCTTAGTATCTTTAGTTTTGAATTCTAATATACATGAAAGTACTCGCTCTCTCTTTATATCGTCTCTGAGTTTGCCTGTATTCTTATCAGTCATAAGCTTTGTAACCGGGTTCATCTGTTCAAATTCAACACCTGTTTTAGCAACTGCCAGGGAAATTTTTTCCACATCCTCAAAAGTCGCGCCTACGCCCGGTCTCCCCACATCTACTGTGAACCCCACTTCGCCGTGACGGTAACGGCCGGTAACATCATTAGTTTTCATTTCAGCAGTTCCTCTCCCATCTATTCCCGTCCATTTATGTGCCATAGTCACTGAGCTAAAGATATGCCTTAATATCCTTGGCCAATTTAATGGTACTTTCTCCAAGGCGTCTACAGGACAAATTCCTGAGGTAAGGCAGGTATAACATTCAAAGCATCTCTGTTCATCAACCGCGCACTTGCTTCCCGTTGCTATTATTGCCCTCGCAGGACAATAGGGTATGCATTCCATACAGCCAATACATTTCTCAAGGTTTATACGCATTTTTTAGCTTCTTCCTATGATTTTTAGCGTTTGTCAGAACGCGGATTACTTTTTACTAAATTTTTAAACTTATCTGGTAAGAATTTCTCTTTATTCTCCTCAAACTCATCTATGGCTCTTTGGTAATCATCATAACGCCCAATATCTAACCAGTAGTCGTTGTTGGGATAACCAATGACCTTTTCATTATTTCCCAGTAACTTTTTTACTAAATCCGGGAAGTCTAATTTCTCGTTTGGCTTGATATAACTCAGAACCCTGGTTTCAAAGATATAAATTCCCATACTCACCAGATATTTTAAGTTAGGCTTCTCAATATAATTGGTAATCTCACTGTTCGTATTTAACTCGATAACACCGAAATCAACATCGACTGTTCTTTTATGCATAGCAATTGTGGCAATAGCCTCTTTTTCTTTATGATAATTAATAAGAGCTGAATAATTAAGCGTTGTCAAAATATCCCCGTTCATAACCAAAAAAGGACTTGTTAAGTTTTCAATTAGAGAAAGAGGTCCCGCGGTTCCCAGTGGTTTACTTTCGTGCGAATATTGAATATCGATTCCGTATTTGCTTCCGTTCCCAAAATAAGTCTCCAGAAGTTCCGCTAAGTAACCTACCGCCATAATTACCTTGGTAAATCCGTGACCCTTCAATTGCCGCAAAACTACATCCAGAATAGGCACATCTCCTATGGGCATTAACGGTTTGGGGAAAATCGTTGTATATGGCGCTAATCTCGTTCCTTTGCCCCCGGCGAGGATAATTGCATCCATATTTCTCTCCTAAATATTGTAGATATCGGGTCTATATCTGTTTTGAAATTTTGAAAACCAGCCTATAGTTTTTCTTAAACCTTCGTCTAAAGAAACTTTAGGTTCCCAACCGAGTAAATTTTTTGCCTTAGAATTATCAGCCATTAATCTTTCCACTTCACTTTTTGGTGGCCTGACCCGTTTTGGATCGGAAACTATGTTTACCTTTTTCCCTATCAAAGAAATAATCTTGTTTGCTAAATCGTTAATAGAAATCTCAAAGCCGGAGCCTATATTAATAACTTCGCCAGTAGACTTTTCTGATTCTGCTGCCTTAATAAAGCCATTAACTATATCGTCCACATAGGATAAATCCCTGGTTGGCTCTAAAGAGCCCAGTAATATCTTATTCTGAACCAATGCTTGAGTAATAATTGTGGGAATAACCGCTCTTGCCGATTGCCGTGGGCCATAGGTATTAAATGGTCTTAACGTGGTGATTGGTAAATCGTATGACCTATAAAAGCTTTCGGCAAGCTTATCCGCACCTATTTTACTGGCTGAATATGGCGATTGCCCTTGCAGTGGATGTTTCTCGTCAATGGGTACGTATTGAGCTGTTCCATAAACTTCGCTTGTAGAAGTATGGATTATTTTTTCTGGCTTGTATTCTTTTGCAGCATTTAAAATATTTAAGGTGCCCATAA
>Ga0209979_1002320_pt1 | contig 18442 bp, 15 predicted proteins | sample AnhtaG_FD_183114 | JGI IMG/M metagenome (GOLD analysis project Ga0209979, IMG submission 183114) | Deep subsurface microbial communities from Anholt, Denmark to uncover new lineages of life (NeLLi) - Anholt_01485 metaG (SPAdes) (version 2) | ecosystem: Environmental > Aquatic > Marine > Oceanic...
TAGGGCAAGCGTGCCAGTTTGGGGCCGAAAACGGCCCAAACTTGGGAAGCCACCACACAAAACAGGCGCAAGTGAATGTTCGTGTCCCACCGTCGCAAAGCGAAACGCCTTTTTTCAGAGGACTCATTGTTAGCCTTCCCGACGATGTGAGCATCCGCACCTCTGACCATTATGGTTCAGTTCTCAAGAAGTGTTGGTCTGCTTGGAGCGAATGGAGTTGTCTAGTTGGTGCCCTACAAGAAGCTGTTGAAGATTCAACCACCTCTCCTATTGCTCACGTTGCTTGTAATGCGACCGACGAATTTCAGGCTTCAATTTACAACGCTCTTGTGGGATTCTATCGGTTGGCATTTTCATCATTGCGAAACGTTGTTGAGCAGATGACGATTGGCCTCCAGCTTAGGCTTGCTGACGACCAAGATACATTTCGGGCTTGGCTTAGTGGAAGTTCGGAACTGGGGTTTGGTTGAGCGGCAGATCGTGCTCCACGTCATCCATCAGTTGGTGACCTGGAACGTCATCTTACAGAGACTGTAGGTGATGACCTATTTCGGCAAAGGGCACCAAACCAGAGCGGAGGCTTTGCACGGAGGCTATTCAGTGAGTTGAGTAATTTTACTCATGGTGGTCCAGCGTGTACAAACTTTGATATGTGGCAAAGTAATGGCCCAATATTTGTCCCACAAGCCTTTGAAAAATGGGTTGGTATCTTTGCGAAGACGTATGCGTTGGGAGTGTTGGAGGCCAAGCTTGCTCAACCTGATATCACCGCTCTTGCATTCGGGTCATCGCTATCTATTCGAGATCTCTTTGAGCGAGTCATGAACATGGTTCCAGAAGGGGAAGATGGATTGACTATCTCGAGTGCAGTCCCAGTCACTCTGTGGTGATAATTGACACTATCAACCTTGCGAAACGGCCGATAACAGCGTGCTTACGCAAGGGCTAAAGCCACATTGCTGCCTTCACGCGCAAGGTTGTAAACACGCAAAACGGTCTCAGGAGGAGGTGCTGTGGCCCTACGACCGGGGTATTACCTTTTGGAGAAGAGACAACTGGGACAGGGCATCCCTCGTCCCAGGGAGACCATGAGCATTATCGCCTTCCTGCGGGCGGTGGGGAGGAAAGACCCGCTGCCCGATGAAATCTGCGTTCTGGGCCTGGAGCGGCTGCTGTATCACGCCGCCGACAGCCGCCGGGTGGCGAGGGTCATTCAGCAGGCCCTGTACAACCCCCAGGCCAAACGCCACCTGCGCCGCCAAAGCCCGGTGGTCATCCTGCCACTGGAGTACCTGGAACTGTCCACCTATTGGAAGGCGGGCATCCGGCAGCGAGGAACTTACCGCGAGGTCTTCCACGTCGAGTGGGTCTTCCCCCGCGCCGACATCGAAACGGTGGGGAAGATGGATGTGTGTTACAGTATGCTGTAGGCATTGACACCGAGGCGACCAACACGATGGTCTCCACACTACGCGTAAAGTAATCACCCTCCCGCAGGCTGAGGCGGGATTTTGAGGTGACAATGCCCTCTTGATCCAATTTCAGCTCTCCAGCCACGTGATTCTCAAGCCTGCGGGAGGGTAGCTGAATGTCATACCTGGGACTCGTATTGGAGAAAGGAGCAAGCCTATGAACTTCATTCTCATCATCTCCGACACACTCAGGCTCGACCACCTGGGCTGCTATGGCAACGAGTGGATATCCACGCCACACATTGACCGCTTAGCCGAAAAGTCCATCATCTTCGACCGGGCCTACGCCGCCTCCTTCCCCACCGTGCCCCACCGCCACGACGTGCTCACTGGCCGCTACACCTTCACCCACGCGGCCTGGGCCCCACTTCCGCGCGACGAGGTGATCCTGGCCCAGGAGCTGGGCAAGGCGGGCTACGTCTCCATGATGATCCTGGACGAACCACACATCATCGAGAATGGCTATCACTACGACCGAGGCTTCAACGGCTGGGAGTGGATCCGAGGACAGGAGTCGGACCGCTGGCAGACCACCCCGGCCCGGCCCGAACTTCCCTGCTCCCGCCACAAGCTGCGCAACCCCGACCGGCTGGTCGCCGTCCACCAGCGGAACATCGCCCTCCGCCGCTACGAAGAGGACACCTTCGTGGCCCAGACCATGGCCCAGGCTTGCCGCTGGCTGGAGGACAACTACCGCGAGCACGAGAAGTTCTTCCTCTACGTGGACACCCTCGATCCCCACGAGCCCTGGGATGCGCCCCAATGGTACGTGGACAGGTATGACCCTGGCTACGAGGGGGAGGAGGTGAACTACCCAGTCTATGGCCCTACCGACTACCTCACGCCGGCGGAGCTGAAACATGCCCGCGCGCTCTACGCCGCCGAGGTGACGCTGGTGGACCGCTGGGTGGGACGGCTGCTGGAGAAGATCAAGGACTTAGGGCTGCTGGAGGATACCCTGGTCATCTTCACCACTGACCACGGCTTCTATCATGGCGAGCACGGTTGGATCGGCAAATCTCATATCACCCCCGAGTGGTCGCGGAGCGTCCAGCTTTACGAGGAGGTGGCCCATATCCCCTTCATCCTCTGCCTCCCCGGCGCTGAACCCCGCCGGGAGCAAGCCTTCATCCAGCCGCCCGACCTCATGCCCACATTCCTGGAGCTGGCCAGTGCACCCGATCCTGGGACCATGCATGGCCGCTCTCTGGTGCCCATTCTGGAGGGGAACGCGGACCACCTTTGGGACTTCACCGTCACCTCCCCCACCATCATCCGGGGTGCCGGTGGCGGCGTGCGGGCAACCATCACCACAGATGAGTGGGCCTTCATCTGCGCCGGGAAGCCGCCGGCCGGGGAGGAGTACGTTAGTCGCGAGGTGGACGGGCTGGCCAAGCGGGTGCGGGCCGAGGAAGCGGTGTCCTCGGAGCTGTATCACCTTCCTACCGACTCCCATCAGGAGCGAGACGTCATCGCTGAGCATCCTGATGTGGCCGCCGAGCTGCGGGCCCGATACGTGAGTTTTCTGGAAGAGGTGGCAACGAAGCAGGAATATGTGGCCCCCTGGCGGGAGGGGTAGGCTCTTGCCCATGTGGGCAGAATGCAGTTGCCCCCTCCCGGTATCACCCACTGCGAAACAGAGGGAAGTGCGGCTGTGCCAGCCGCTGCACGCCGAGGACGGGATCCAAGAGCACAGGAGTACCGCCTGGTCAGCGGTCCCGTCCCCGGGATCGTCGGCTGCAGAGCAGCCGTAAATGCAACTATGGCCTTTCTAAGGGCAAATGGTATTACCTGGTTTGAGCCAACGGAGGTGAAAACTATGGTGCGGACTACTACCAAACGTCATGTGCTTCCTGGCGAGGAGGGTGGACATACAGCCTGGTTCTATCGGCAGAACGCCTTCGAGCAGCAGGAGATCTTTCGGCAGGTCGCCTTCAAGCGCCGACGCTGGCCGCACCTTAGTGATGGCAGCGCGAGCAAGCGGCCAACCTATACCTACCCTCACATCCTGCCCGCCAGTCACGAACGGCTGGCCTTCTACGAGCCTTTGGCCGACGAAATCTTGTGCTACCTGAAGGAAGAGGACATTGCCCTGCACTCCGAAGTGCGGAACCTGAAGAGTTCTCAGGCGGCGTGCCTGAACTTTCTGTTTCCGCTCCGGCAGGACCTCGATCTGGCCAAGGCTGCGTTGCAGCCTTTCCTCCCAGGTCTGCGGGAGGTGACGAAGATCGAGTTCGAATACACAGGCCCGCCGGAGGTCACGCAGTGGCTGGGTGAGCCTAAGAGGGGAAAGCGAGGTCAGAACCGCACCAGCATTGATGCGGCCGTCTTTTGGGTCGGCAGGAGCAAGCGCAAGCATATAACGCTGGTCGAGTGGAAATACACTGAAAGCATCTTCGGTGCGTGCAGTGCCTTCCGTTCGGCGCACAAAGATGACAAAGCTAGGTGCCGATCGCTCGATGTGGTGAGAGATAGAGACCCCGCCCGATTGTGTTTGCTCACCACGGGCGGAGACCGCAGGTCTCGGCGTTATTGGGAACACATGGCGGCGGCGGGCATTTCGCTGTCTGCCTTCGCCAACGTGCAGGGCTGCCCTTTCCAAGGTCCGTTTTATCAAATCATGCGTCAGTTCCTTCTGGCCGCTTACCTCCAGCAGACGCACGAGGCTGATGAGGTTGAGGTGGTATCCATGGGCTTTGCCAGGAACACCAAGCTATAGACGGTTCCACGACAGCTCCGCTCCCTGGTTGACAGGGAGGAAGCCGGCATCGTCGGCGCGTGGAACGCTGTGCTGAAAGGTGTGCCGCCGATGCGTCATTGGACCGTGGAGCAGTTCATGGCGCGTGTGAACAAGATTGAAGGGATTGATCTCCGCTGGCGGAACTATCTGCGCGAGCGCTATGATGTGTGAGGGTCAGGATACTGGACAGAATACCCCTCTTGTGGTGGGCCTGGAAAGGCTCAAGGCTCTAATTGCCGGACCCAGTTGCCATCAAACAAGCCTTCCCCTGAGCATAGATTCAGCTCCACCAGCCGCCGCGCTTCGCGAGGACGCGGCGTGAGACTACAAGTACGGGTAGCCTTGGGCGATTGATCGAAGTCCAGTACAGTGGGAGCATTACTCGTTCAGCGACCCATGGCCGGGATTGCCTGCTGTGAAGCAGAGAAGGGAGGGCGGGAGAGCGTTTGCCTCAGGATAACAATTGGGATCAACAGAAACCATGCAGGAGGAAATAAGAAGAAAGGAGCGAAAGAGAAATGAAAGGGACAACACTTGGTGTGATCATCGGCAACCGGGGCTTCTTTCCTGACCATCTGTGCGACACAGGTCGGGAGGAGGTCCTGCGCGTGCTGAGTGAGGAGGGCGTGAGCCCGGTGGTGTTGGGACGGGAGGACACCAAGTTCGGCTCCGTCGAAACGCTGGAGGATGCCAGGAAGTGCGCCGCCCTGTTCAAGGAGCACCGCGAGGAGATTGATGGTGTGCTGGTAACCCTGCCCAACTTCGGCGACGAGCGGGGCGTGGCCAATGCCCTGCGCATGTCAGGCCTGGATGTGCCGGTGCTGGTCCACGCCTTCCCTGACGAGATCGGGCGCATGACCATCGCTGACCGGCGCGACAGCTTTTGTGGCAAGATGTCGGTGTGCAACAACCTGACCCAATACGGTATCCCCTATACCCTCACCCGCCTGCACACCGTGGCCCCCGACTCGGAGAGCTTCCGCCAGGGCCTGCGGAACTTCGCCGCTACCTGCCGCGTGGTGCGCGGGCTGCAGGGCGCAAGGATCGGCGCCCTGGGCGCGCGTCCGGCCGCCTTCCTCACCGTGCGCTACAGCGAGAAGCTGCTGGAGCAAGCGGGGATCAGCGTGGAGACGCTGGACCTATCCGAGGCCTTTGGCCGCGCCGGGCGCCTCAGCGACGATGACCCGGAGGTGCAGCGGAAACTTGAAGAGATCAGGGACTATGTGCCCACCCGTGGCATCCCTGAAGAGCCGCTGACTAAAATGGCCAAGTTCGCGCTGGTGGTGGAGCGCTGGATGGAGGAGAACGACCTGCAGGCTACAGCCATACAGTGCTGGACCTCCATGGAGGAGTTCTTCGGCATCGTTCCCTGCGCGGTGATGAGCATGATGAGCCAGAGCCTCCTGCCCAGCGCCTGTGAGACCGACGTGACGGGCGTGGTGGGTATGTACGCTCTGCAACTGGCCGCCGGCACGCCCAGCGCGCTCCTGGACTGGAACAACAACTACGGCGATGATCCCGACAAGTGCGTCATCTTCCACTGCAGCAACCTGCCCAGGCACTTCTTCGTCGAGCCCAGGATGGACTATCAGGAGATCATCGCTGGGACAGTGGGCCAGGAGAACACTTTCGGCACCGTGGTGGGACGCGTGAAGGCTGGGCCCTTTACCTATTGCCGGGTTTCGACCGACGATATCTGGGGCACGATCAGAGCCTACGTGGGGGAGGGCACCTTCACCGACGACCTGCTGGAGACCTTCGGCGGCCACGGGGTAGCACACATCCCCAACCTACAGGGGCTACTGCAATACGTCTGCGAGAATGGTTTTGAGCATCATGTGGCAGCCAACCTCTCGCAGGTGGCCTCGGCTGTGGAAGAGGCGCTGGGGAAGTACCTTGGCTGGGAGGTCTACCACCACGGCAAATCGCGATAGAGGCGTGGCGCTCCTCTGAGACGGCGACGATTTCGCCGCGCGAATTTGCAGCCCGGGATCTCCTCTTGGGCTTCGGGTTGGGTTCTTGGACTCTGGGAGACCCTTGTGGGGGAAGGACTATGACATGGGCTTGTACCTCCTTCAAGGCACCACGCTGTTCGTGACTCCGGGAATGGGGCTCAACGGGGGATGCAAACCCCAGGTCCGATTTCGCTGCCCGCCGGAGGTGGTGCTCATCACCCTGCGGAGCAAATGATGAGGATAGGAGATGAAAATGTTGTTGACACCAGCTAGAATGGGTACTTTGTGCCTGCCCAACCGTATCATCCGCTCTGCCACGGGGGAGAACATGGCCCATCCCGATGGACGGCCCCAGCCCCGGCTGGGGGAACTGTGGGCTGAGCTGGCCCGAGGCCGGGTAGGGCTCATCATCAGCGGCCATGCCTTCGTGCACCCCAGCGGCCAGTGCCATAGGGGGATGAGCGGCATCTGGACCGACGACTTCATCCCCGACTGGCGAGCTATCACCGAGGCGGTGCACCAGGCTGGAGGGTTGGTCGCGATGCAGATTAACCACGGGGGCCGGCAGTGCGAGGCGGAGGCGGTTCCTCAACGGATCGCGCCCTCCGATTGGCAGTATGAGGATGGCTCCCCTCCGGCCCGGCCGATGACGGAGTCGGAGATCGCGGAGATGATCTGGGCCTTCGGCCAGGCCGCACGGCGGGCCAAGGAGGCCGGCTTCGACGCGGTGCAGATTCACAGCGCGCACGGCTACCTCATCAACCAGTTCCTCTCCCCCTGCTTCAACCGCCGCGACCATAAGTGGGGCGGCTCGCCCCGGAAGCGCCGCTGCTTCTTGGAGGCGGTGTGCCGGGAGGTGCGGGCGCAGGTGGGAACTGACTACCCCCTTCTCATCAAGCTGGGGGTGTACGACGAAGAACCGGGAGGCCTCACCGTGGAGGAGAGCCTGGGCACGGTGGCGGAGCTGGCGGGCTACGGGCTGGATGCGGTGGAGTTCAGCGGCGCTGCGGGCGGCCACAACGCGCCGGATGGGATCTTACCAGGCAAGGGTGAGGGGTACTTCCGTTTCCTGGCCCAGCGGACCCGGCCGTTGACCGATCTACCTATCATCTCTGTGGGAGGCTACCGCGCCTGCTCGCTCATGGAGGAGGTGCTTCAGAGCGGCGACGCCGATTTCGTCTCCCTCTCCCGCCCCCTCGTCCTGGAGCCGGACCTGCCCCTGCGCTTTCAACAGGGCCAGGAGGCCTCGCGCTGCGTCTCCTGCGGGCGATGCGGCCCCCAGTATCCCGGCCAGGGGGTGGGCTGTCACCATCCCAAGTTGGGCCAATCTGAAAACTGAAGGTAAGCTTTCAGCGGTCGGCAATCAGCTATCAGGCTTGGAACAGGGGGAGGGACTGACATGTAGGGGTGGGCCTCTGTGCCCGCTGTTGAAAGACTTCAGAAAACTGAAAGTGTGGGAGTTGTGGTTGCTGATAGCGGATAGGTGATGGCTGGAGGTGACCCAGGTGAAGCGAATGCTCACATCGTTTATCCAGAAGGTGAAAGCTGACCGCCGATGGCTGAATGCTTACTTTCGCGTTTGCCTGCACGGTTCGGCTTGCTGGTGATGGGGACTTCCTGAGTCCGGGCGCGAATTGCCCCCCAAAAGGGGTTGACTTTTCGTCCTTTTGGTAGTATTATTGTCGGTTGGCACAGACCAACGAAGTGAGGAAAAGGAGAAGATGCCCAAGATCGCCATCAGCGGCAAGGGGGGCGTGGGCAAGACCACACTGGCCGCCCTTCTGGCCCACATTTTTACCCAGCAAGGCTATATGGTCTTCGCCATTGACGCCGATCCTAACGCCAACCTGGGCTCAGCCCTGGGCTTTCCGCCGGAGGTGATGGCCCATATTACCCCCATCGCGGACATGAAGGAATTGATCGCCGAGCGGACTGGAGCTCAGTCCGGCCTATACGGTGGCTATTTCCGGCTCAACCCCCAGGTGGACGACATCCCTGACCGCTTCTCAGCTCAGCATCGGGGGATCCGACTGTTGGTGATGGGGATGGTGCGAGGGGCAGGTGTGGGCTGCATGTGTCCCGAGAATGCCCTGCTGCGCACGCTGGTGGCGCACCTGCTGCTCCAGCGAGAGGAGATGGTGATCCTGGACATGGTGGCCGGGCTGGAACACCTGGGCCGGGGCACAGCCGCCGCCGTGGACCTCCTCATGGGGGTGGTGGAGCCGGGTCGGCGAAGCGCTCAGACTGCTAGAAGAATTGCTGGCCTGGCGTCGGACCTGGGCATCGGCCGATATGGAGTGGTAGGAAACAAGGTACGGGACGGGCGTGATCGGGCTCTCATCGAGGAGGCTCTGGGTGAAGTGCCAATACTCGGCTTTCTACCCTACGATCCTCAGGCCATTGAGGCTGATCTGGAGGGTGAGGCGGCCTTCGATCGAGCGCCCCGGCTCGTGGCCCAGGCACGTCGCATCGCAGATGAGATATTGGCTCTGATCTCTGATGGCCGATAGCTGATCGCTGATGGCTGATAGTGTTGAAATCAGGCCGACCCTGCAGACAGATCGTTGGCCGGGATCGGCTTTTCTGTGTGACTTGCATAACTGGTCAGTCCCTTTCCCTGTGCCTGGCCGCCTGCGCCTGTGGCGCTGGCACAGGCGGCACCGGACAGGCTGGGGGGGACATGATGGAAGGAGCGATTAATGGCTCAGAAGACACTTGTGGAGGAACAAGTTCTCATCCAACCCCCACAAGCGAAGGATCGCATATTGGACGAGGCAACCAAGAGAGGGCTGGAGCGGGCCGAGGAGGTGGGGGCGACCAATGTCTGGGAGCGCTTCGAGACGATGCAGCCCCAATGCGGCTTCGGCAAGCTAGGGCTCTGTTGCAAGAATTGCAATCTGGGGCCCTGTCGCATTGATCCCTTTGGGATAGGGGCTCAGAGGGGCGTCTGCGGCGCTACAGCGGACACCATCGTCGCCCGGAACCTGGCTCGCAGGACGACGGTTGGCGCAGCCTGTCACTCCGATCATGGCCGCCACATGGTGCACACCATGTTGATGATGGCTGAGGGCGAGGCGAGGGATTACTACGTCGGCGACCCCAAGAAGCTGCGGAGGGTGGCTGCAGAGTATGGCATCGAAGCGGATGGCCGGGATGACCGGGCTATTGCCAAGGAGCTGGCGGAGGCTATGTTGGCTGAGTTCGGCCAGCAGCGTGGGGAGATCACCTTCGTCAAGCGGGCACCCGAGGGCCAGCAGAAGACCTGGCGGAAGTTGGGGATATCCCCTCGCGGAATTGACCTGGAGCTGGTGGAGATCCTACACCGTACCCACATCGGGGTGGACAACGAGTACCACAGCCTGCTCAACAGTGCCATGAGGGCTGCTCTCTCCGATGGCTGGGGTGGCTCCATGATCGCCACGGACGTGAGCGACATTCTCTTCGGCACGCCGGATCCCGTGCGGGCTGTAATCAACCTGGGTGTGCTCCGAGAGGAGCAGGTCAATGTAGTGGTACACGGGCATGTGCCCCTACTGTCGGAGATGATCCTTGCTGCAGCTCAGAGCTCGGACATGATCGTCCTGGCCAAGGAGAAGGGGGCCACGGGGATCAACGTGGTGGGCATGTGCTGCACCGCCAATGAGCTACTCATGCGACGGGGGGTCCCTGTGGCGGGCAGCTTCATCCAGCAGGAGTTGGCCATTGCCACCGGTGCGGTGGACGCCATGGTGGTGGATGTGCAGTGCATCATGCCTTCGCTACCCGTGGTCGCTGAATGCTTTCACACCAAGGTCATCTCCACCGACCCCCGTGGCCACTTCGAGGGTGTGGAGCACATCGAGCTGGATGAGTCACGGGCTCTGGAGATCGCTAAGGAGATCATCCGGTTGGGCATCGAGGCCTACGGGGAGCGAAACCCGGATAGAGTCAGGATCCCCGATGAGAGGATGGATCTCATCGCCGGCTTCACCACTGAGAATGTGTTCCATCACCTGGGTGGGCGCTTCCGGGGCTCCTACCGCCCGCTGAACGATGGCATCATCGCTGGGCGGATCCGGGGTGTGGCCGGGGTGGTGGGCTGCGATAATCCCAAGAACATGAGCGGTAGCGCGCACGTGGAGATGGTGAAGGAGCTTATCAAGCACGATGTTCTGGTGTTGCAGACTGGCTGCTCGGCCATGGCCTGCGCCAGGGCGGGGCTAATGCGGCCCGAAGCCGCTTTGGAGTACGCGGGCCAGGGGTTGCAGGAGATCTGTGAGACGGTGGGCCTCCCTCCGGTGCTTCATGTGGGCTCCTGCGTGGATAACTCCCGTATCCTCACCGCCGCAACCGAGATGGTGAGGGAAGGAGGTGTTGGCAACGACATCAGCGAGTTGCCCGCGGCTGGCGCTGCACCAGAGTGGATGAGCGAGAAGGCCATCGCTATCGGTACCTACTTCGTTGCCTCGGGCGTTTTCACCGTCTTCGGCACGCCCCTCAGCGTGCTGGGCAGCCCGCCCGTCACCCGCTATCTCACCGACGAGCTGGAGGGGATTGTAGGCGGCAAGTGGGCCTTTGAGTCGGATCCGATCAAGGCAGCCCATCTGATGATTGATCACATCAACCAGAAGCGGGAGGCGCTACACCTCAGGCCGATGATGTATACCCTAAAGGGCACAGGCAGTGAAGAGTGAGGTGGGAGGAAGAAAGAGGCGAAAGAGAAATGACAAGAACCATCTACGTCGAGCCTGAGCGGTGTCTGGGGTGCAGCTCCTGCGAGCTGGCCTGTGCGGTGGCTCACTCCCAGTCGGGGGAGCTTTTCCAGGCCATCCAGGAGAACCTGCTGCCGGAGCCGCGCCTGCAGGTGGAAGTGGTAGGGGATCAGCCCCTGCCCCTGCATTGCCTGCACTGCGAGGATGCTCTCTGCGTGCGGGTGTGTCCCACAGGGGCCATGACCAAGGCAGGGCCGGGTGAGCCGGTGATCTGCGATCGTGAAGGGTGTGTGGGCTGCTCATTGTGTGTTCTGGCGTGTCCCTACGGTGTGCTGCGCCCGGATCGAGTGGGTAAGAAAGTGCTTAAGTGCGATCTATGCGTAGACCGATTGGGACAGGGCCTGGAGCCGGCTTGTGCTGAGGCCTGCCCCAGTTCCGCCATCCAATTCCTGCCGCTGGAGGAGATTGACCGGCGCGGGGGCGATGGCTGGCGGAAGGAGTTCCTGATAGTGTATCGAGGCCGGGCGGCCCTTGCTTCGCAGGCGGGAGGTTAACGTGGCGTTGACGATAGCCATTGATGGGCAAGAGATCCAGGTCGAGCCGGGCACGACCATCCTTCAGGCTGCGGAGAGCCTGGGCATCCACATCCCCACCCTCTGCCATCACGGAGGGGCGAGGCCCTACCGGGCCTGCCAGATCTGCCGGGTGGAGACCGAGGATGAGGGGGGGCGCCGGCGGGTGGTCCCGGCTTGCACCATGCCGCTGCGGCGGGAGGGGCAGAGGGTGTTCACCCAATCCCAGGCCGCGCTGGAGGGACAAAAGGAGGCGCTTCAGTCACTTCTGGCCAGCCACCCTCAGGTGGATTGGCTGTGGGAGATGGCTGAGGAGTTGAGTGTCGTCATTCCCGAATCCCCCCTCGGCCCGGCCCCCGAAGGGTGCATCCTGTGCGGGCTGTGTGCCCGCACTTGTAGCCAGGTGTTGGGGATAGGGGCCATTACCTATACCCGAAGGCGTGCCTCCGGCGATGGGGAGCTTCCCCTACAGGTGAAGCCCTCGGCCTGCATCGGTTGCGGAGCCTGTGCCGCAGTATGCCCCACGGGTGTCATCAAAAAGAGCGACCGGGATGGATGGCGGCAGATGGAGTGGTGGGGCATGGAGAGGGCGGAGATCAAACTGCAGCGCTGTGCTGGCTGTGGCGAGTACTTCGCCTCGCCGGGGGCTCTGACTCAGGTCAGAGAGCGAGCCGGAGGGTCACTTCCCATGAGCGATTTCTGCCCCACCTGTCGGGCCCTGGCAGCTCGCCAGAGGCTGGCTCTGGAGATCTGCACATGAGATAGTTGGGCAGCCTGTGCGCACGCACAGCGCCATGAATGCCTGTCCTGGCCAGGGAACATAGGCACAACGAAGAACAGCCGTTGGCGCTTCACACTGAGATCCCAAGCATGCCATGATCATCCCAAACGCAGAGCGCGCGATAGTGGACATTCGTAAGTTGCGCGATTATTGTCTTGACCTAACTCACGATGAGGGCAAACACAAAGCGCATTTGTTCGCGGCGGCGTTAGGCATGACAAGAGATGACGCTGAGGACTTGCGTGACGCGCTGCTGCAAGCGGTCAAAACACACAACGGGCAGTTAGGGCGGCGTGATGAGTATGGGCAACGCTATGTCGTTGACTTTGTGCTCGCATGGCGGGGTAAATGGGCCATGATTCGGAGTTCATGGATTATCGAACATGGTTCGGATACACCGAGATTGACCTCTTGCTATCCATTGTGAATTGAGAGGTGACAAATGACGACTCCTATCAAATTACTGGACGTGGTAGCGCTCACGGTTGACCTACCTGAATATGACTTATGGCGCGGGCAAGTTGGTACAGTAGTTGAAATCCTTGCGGGTGGTGCTGCTTTTGAGGTCGAATTCAGCGACCGTAACGGGCGCACTTACGAATCGCTCGGTTTGCGTCCAGACCAGATTATAGTGTTGCATTATGAACCATTGACTGTGCCTCCAGAGCCTGTAGCAGAACCAGTGTAGCGAGTTGCAGCGCTGTGCGGGCTGTGGGGAGTACTTCGCCTCGGCGGGGGCTCTGACTCAGGTCAGAGAGCGAGCCGGAGGGTTACTTCCCATGAGCGATTTCTGCCCCACCTGTCGGGCCCTGGCAGCTCGCCAGAGGCTGGCTCTGGAGATCTGCACATGAGATAGTTGGGCAGATGCTGAGTTGTCCAGGTTAAAATTCGCATACTTTTGGGCTTCCCAAGAGAAGTACTACGAGTTGTTGAGCCATCACGCCCGGCGCATTGGAATGCCTCGCGCTGAGATGTGTCGGCGCTCTATTGACCTGTACACGACAATCATCAGCCAGCCGCCGTTTTGGCGAGTGGTACAGAAGCTGAACGGACGCAGATTGGTGGAAATCATTGTCGCTCTGCTGGAGTTATGGATTGAGGGGGAGATAGTCTTAGGGGGTGATCCAGAGTAACCCTGGGGATCCCTGGGTATACCCATGCCGTATAATCATTGTTGGGCGCTGGGAAGTTCAGTGCTTCCGCTCTGGGAAATGGAGGGTTGAGATGCCGAAAGAACTTGCGCAACTGACACACAGGTGGTCTCTTTTTGTATCAGTCATCAACATTGTAGTCATTCCACTGCTTGTTATCGGCGTAGTTGTTTGGAGCGTATGTACACGCCAGGATTTGATAGCTGCTATTGGCCTAGCGCTGTCTATTGTGGTTGCTCATGTTGCCACTACAAGACCGTTTCTGGAAAAGCCGCGTCTGGCCTTGTTCATAGATCATGTTCGGTGTTCCCCGCCTACCATGCAAAACGGTACGGCGAGTTGGTTCATCAGGTTGGGGATCGTGAATTATGGTCTGAGGCCAGCAAAGGATTGCGTTGGTCGAGTATTCGAGGTCTGGACTGCTCAGGGTGAACAGTTGATGAAATTTGATCCACTTACTCTTTTCTGGGCGAGGCAGAACAATAAGCACACAGGTTTCAGTCCCGTTATCACTCAAGGTGGTGGTGACTTCGAGTATCTTGATGTCGCACAGGTCAAGAAGCAAGATACTCCTCCTTTAAAGTTGCGAGTGGTGATTCCTCCACCAATGACTTTGACGAAGTGGCCTGACGATTATCCATCGCCAGGAGACAAACCGTTTCTCAAAGGAGGCATTTACTATCTCAAAATCGGTATTCATGCTGCCGATGCAAATATCAAACCTTCTTGGTTTGAGATTACCTGTCCTGAGGTAGTACCAGACTCTTGCTGTGAGAAGCCACCGTGTCAGATCCAGAAGAAAACGCCTCGATTTGCACGGCGATAGGGCGAGGGCCATCCTGCAGGTTTCGTTCAGCGTAAACAGCGCCCAACAAGGGCGTGCAGCCGACACGCGCTCCGCGCCTGCAAATCGGCGGTAGTTTTGCATGTGTTGCCGGTCTCGGGGCAAGGCAGCTTTTGCATGGCCCGCGCGTGCGGCTGACACCCAGGCCGTTGGGCCGCTAAAATGCGGGACTGGGGGTTGCTGTGTATCGTTTTGTCACGTACTCAGCATGGGGCATAATCGTGCTTATCTGCCTCTGTTTGGGTGGCTGCGATTTTTCAAATCCAGTGTCACCTCAAACGCCTTTGACACTTCCGCCAGGACTGAGTGTGGAAGAATACGCTCTGAAAGGCACGCCGGAAGTTGAACCTTTGACTTTTCTGCTGGTAGAAAGCACCCAAGAAGAGATTTTGCGCAAACACCGGGACGAGCGAGACAAGCGCTTCCCAGACCAGTTATATTTCAGCCATCAGGTGGTGTCATTGGGAGACGATGAGCTGACCGCAATAGAAAAGGTTACGGATACCAATAAGGGCCAAAAGGTCTCTGTACAAGTGTCCCGTAATGGAGAAGCAATTTATACTATCCAAGTTGGTGACTCCAGCCCTATTCGCTGTCTACGAGGATTATGGGCATACGATAACCATTGGGTATTAGAAGTCGCTCATGTCACCGAGAAAAGAGGCTTTCAAAACACAGTAGACCATGATGTGTTTGGTCAGGTCATCCAGGACGGCATATCTCTGAACAAGCCTCACGGGTATCAAGAAACCTTTGGCTACCAACTGATGGGAGGTAAGCCATTCTATTTCTTCAAAAAGCGGGGACGATTGGGAATTTCCTATGACAATCAGGAGATTATGCTGGGATACACTCAGATTCCACACTACTGGTGTTGTAGCGCATCGGCATTAAATCCAAGGAGCGCCGAAAATATGGTGGCTTTTTTTGCTCAACGCGGTGGAGTATGGTACTACGTAGAAACCGGTGTCTTTGAATAAAAGGCGACCCAACAAGCGCTTGCACCGGACCGGGCTAATCGCACGCCGAATTCGAAGTAGGGTTCGTTGTTGTAGATCGTCTTGGATAGGAGGGCACGCTGCAAACCTGCCCGGCGGGTGAAGCGCCAGCCGTTGGGCGGCCTTGCAGTTGTGAAATGAGAAAGGATTCGCACTTGAATAAAATGGCAGTTATGCTAGTCGGTAGTATCGGAGCAATTTTGCTTGGGTTGCCGTACATCTTCCACGCCTTCGGCCAAACTGAAGCGGAGGTTGTGACTTGGGGCGAGGTCTCTCTGTATACGGGTGTTGTCCTTGTGTTCTTGTCTGCTGGAATCGGGCGCAGCAATAACAGAGCTGCCAAGGTTGTCCTGGCACTTGGCTATATCATCTTAGCCCTTCTCCAAGTGCCCCCTGTCTTCGTTTGGTTCGCGTTCCACGGCGCTGGGATATCTGATGGTACACCACCGAGTACATTCGTGGCTCACTGGTGGTACTCAGTCCCCCACCTTGCGTTACTCATTGCTAGCCTTATGGTTCTTTACTACCTTGTGCGGGGTGAGCCCCAGTTCGCAAATTAGATGGCCGCCCAACCCACGCTGGAGCCGACGCCCACCCTTGCGCTTTTAACTAACACTTCTTGCCTGCGGTGGGCTCGGTGATTCAAGCGTGTCATGCCAGCGGGGGCGGGTGGGCGCAGCTCAGCTTCGCCGTTGGGCGGCTACAATCAACACTTAGGAGGTACAACTGTGTCAAATTTGAGGGTTACCAAACTGTTCATAATCGTTTTAAACATAACGTTCATTCTTGTAGCCTGTAGTACGTCACCATCAAAACCAGCAACAGCGGTGCCAACCACCGTAAAGCCGACCGCTTATACCGTTGTGCTCGTTTGTGATGATTGTGCCGCAATAGGAATGAAGATAAACGTTTGGCAAAAAGCAGGGACATCTCGTGGCAGTGTTTCCTTCAGTGTGCCACATAACACAACCGTAAATGTCATAGATAGCAAAACTGCGGACGACGGACGTCGTTGGTACAGAGTAGAATACAAAGGTAATATTGGCTGGATACCACAGGATTTCGCTCGTCGATAAGATAGGTTCTGTTAGCATGACTGAATCGAATGCGTAAAACAAAATCCATCCGTCAACTACTAAGCAGGATAGGTTTCATGAAAAGATATATCATGGCATGTGATGAACGTGGTACTTCACGTTGGCCTAGTTCATCCAACACTTGGGCAATGGGTGGATTTATCATAGAAATGGGTGAAAGTCATGCTCTTACAAAAACGTGGGAGAATATCAAGCTGAAACTGTGCGGGGACAAAGATGTTGAACTGAAGTGGAGTCATTTCTTTCCAGGACATCATCAACAAAGGTCAAGTAACCCTTTGCTGTCAAACGACCCTCAAGAATGGCGTGAACAAGCGATATGGGCAATCTCAGAACTGTTTAAGCAGTCAAAATTACTACCGGTTAACATAGTTGTTCGCAAAGACAAAGCATCAGAATCCGCGTTTATAACTACAGAAGACGGACGGCAAGTTTTGGATACTAATACTCTATGGGTAGGAGTAATCAGTCAGTTTGCTCTTTTTCTCAAACAAAGTCAAGCAAAGGGCGAAATGTGGTTTGACCAACTTGGAAGCCGACAAGAAGAAACTCGAAAGCAGGCAGACTGGTTGCGACTTCGAGACGGTGAATGGCCTGTCAACCCGGAAAACCAAGTTTTATTAAAGCGAATAGCTCCAACCATGCAATTTTATGACTCAGAGGAAGAACCTCTTGTTCAAGTTGCTGACTTTGTATCTGGCGTAATCTGGGCTGCATCCGAGGATGATGACGAGTTTCTACTGAATGCACTGAACGACTATTTCCCTACTGGGCCTAGAACCTACACTCTTATTCGCTTTGAATAATAACGAGTTATGAAATGCACTAAAGAGATACGCTGCCCAACCCAACATGCAGCGGACGGGGGCTAGGTGCCCCCCCAAATCAGCGCCGCGAGCCAGCCAAGGTCAGGGTAGGTGAGGGAGTCTTGCCAGACCCGCCCCCGCGGCTGATGTAATCGTTAGGCGGCGTTTCGGCTACCGTGGACGGACTCGGAAGAAGGTAACTTGTCGGATACACCGCCAGTCTGCGGATCGGCTACTGTTGAATGGCTTGGTTGGAGAGATGGACTTTAAGGCAACAGCAATAGAAGAATGGTATAATCTTGAAATGTATGCGGAGACAAGACGCCAGGAGCTCTCAAAGACATTTGAGCCTCTTGTTGAGGCTATTAATGCATATGAGCAACTAGCTTGTCGTCTTGTCGTTGCGCTTGGACAGTTCGCTCCTTCTGATAGTCAAGATGATGCTTTGCGCGATTTATTTGCTGACGCATTTGATTCTCTTCACATCTCCAAGCGACTGATACTCAAATGGCTGTCAAGTTCAACACTTGCCTTACTCCGCCGAGCATATGAGATAACTTCGCTTTTTGCCTATTTGGTGCTTAACCCAACTCAAATTGAAAAATGGCAAAGTGGCAAAATAATCCGAAACCAGGAGATCCGTCGTTTTCTTGCCAATCATCCTATGGGGGAGCAAGAAGTTCATCTCAGAGAGTTTTATTCGATCTTAAGCGCAGGCACTCACGTCAACCGCGAATTTACTCCTCATCGCCAGCTTGGGCGAGGAAATCAGTTCACGCTTGGTTCGATAAGCCGTCCTATTATGACCATTGTCGGACAAGAGCTTATTTGGCTCGTTAGCATCTGGTTCTGGGTTATGGCACTTGCAACTTAGCGGTACAAGGAAGTTTTGTCCACAGTTGATGCTGGCTTTGGGCATGATTATATGGCAGTCGCGAAACGAGCCCAAGATGTCGTAGAAGGTGTGAAAAGTCAGTGGGACAAGCTAACGGCATTTGATACATCGCCTGCACAGGAAGACGCCGCCTAACCACTCGTTGGTGTGTCCTGAAGCTGTCAACTGCTAGCCGGTGGAAGTCCGGTCGTGGTAACCGCCAGCGGGCCACGTAGCAGGCAGCCAGTGCTATCGAGTAACCGATGGTGCTGAAGCGCTGTATCCCTCCGAGGAGGAGGTGCAAACCAGCAGCCCGTAACATAAAGTGAACCTTGCAGCGTCGAGATGTTAGCCCCGAGAGGGGGACAAGGGAGAGTCGAGCTTTTCAGCGAGAGCGAAGGCCATGGAAGGTGCGAAGAAGCTGGAAGTGCAGCACTGAAGAACTCCCCGGCGTAGGGAGG
>Ga0209979_1002321_pt1 | contig 18440 bp, 14 predicted proteins | sample AnhtaG_FD_183114 | JGI IMG/M metagenome (GOLD analysis project Ga0209979, IMG submission 183114) | Deep subsurface microbial communities from Anholt, Denmark to uncover new lineages of life (NeLLi) - Anholt_01485 metaG (SPAdes) (version 2) | ecosystem: Environmental > Aquatic > Marine > Oceanic...
AGACAATCATCTTCCCAATCAACAACGCAACCTACCAGAAGGCCAATGAGGAGATTGCTTCTTACGTGCGGCGCTGGCCCGACAAGTTCATTGGTTTCGCCAAGCATGACTCCAGGACCGAAGCAGGCAAAATCCGAAAAATGCTGCGGCGGGAAGTCCGTGAGCTTGGCCTCAGAGGATTGAAACTCCACGGCATACCATCGAAGGAGATGGCCGAAACAGCGGCCGAGCTGAAAATCCCCATCCTCTTCCATCCGCCGAATGTTAGGGACAGCCTTGAGGTAGTTCAGTCTTATCCTGAGGTCTCTTTTATTCTGGCTCATCTGGGAAGCTTCGCCTCACGAAGTTGGACCGAGCATGTTCGTGCCATTGAGGCATCGAAGCAGCTTGCGAACCTTTACCTGGACACCTCCTCCGTGGTCTTCTTCACGTATCTTGAGCGTGCCGCTCGCGAGCTCCCCCCGGAAAAGCTTATCTTCGGCTCGGATGGCCCACTGGTGGACTCACGGGTCGAGCTTTATAAAATCCGCCTGCTCAGATTACCAAAGCTCAAAGAGCAGCTCATTCTCGCCGGCAATATCACCCGCCTCCTCAGCAGGTGATATTGAGAAAGGAACACGGTTCTTCCTTAGATAGACCATAAGAATTAAGGCTTTAACCATCCTTTATTGTCTTGCTCGTATTTTCAATCTTAGTTTGAATCTTGTTTAACTCCTCATCGATACTCTTTTTGGTGAAACTGCTGAAATCTAAAGTGTTGAGATTATGTTTTTTATAGTAATTCTTTACTCTACTCATCACTTCGAGTCTCCGTTTCCAAGTTGGAGACTTTTCTATAGCATCCAGTTGTGGAGGTCTTCCCATGTGGAAAAATTTGAAAGTATTATGGATAGAACTCCACTTTTCCATCCTCTTGTCGTACGCTAGACATTTATCTTTAGCATATCGTACCCAAATATTATGCTGTCGAACTTTCCTCCTAAAATCTCTAATTTTTTGGTCGGTCCAGCCTCCATCTGTGTGGATATAGTAATCTTCTTTGGTTTGTCCACTTCTGAATTTTCCCGGATTATAATCGTCCTTAACAGAGTTCAAGGGCCTATATCTACAATCTGCGATTTGTACACCCCATTCCTTGCAATAGTCCAGCTTCTTCAACATCTTTTCGTAAGTTATATCGTAGTTATATATCATAAAAACAAATACATCCTTGGAGTTATAACCGGCTGATGTAAGGCAATTGAGTTGTTTTTTTATTGATGATGAGTCTGAGATTGAATTGTCCCAAGCTATTCTCACATTATGGAAGTGAGCTTTTTTCATTAACATGGTAAGTTCTGGATCATTCTCAAGTAATCGGCCATCAAAACCACTCTGACATTCAAAAGAAACTGGTTTACTGTTTACTCTTAGTTCGCCAAGGTCTTTGAGAATCTTTTTTATATTCTTATTTGCCAATAAGTTATTATCGAAGAATATGACTTTATTCTTCCCGATGGTTTTAATTTCTTTTATCAATTCTTCGGATGTTTTGTATATCCTTTTTGGTTCAATCTTCCATACACCACAAAAACTACATTTCCGGATACAACCTCTCATAGTATGAGTTACGTGATGGTCAACGTTCCCATTGAGTAATGAATAATCAGGATAGTTTTTTTCAGCTTCTGAATGTAGCCCCACGTGGCATCGCACATTATAGCTCTGTAAATTTTCTTTGAATATTTTTTTGTTATGGTGGAGCGTTGCATAAATCCCACCAAGCACTATCTCAGCTTTCGGGAAAAGAATCCTGTAATACTCAATAGTATCCCAAACATATTTCGACCAGTATGTAAATATTGAAGTGACTAATATCAATGAAGGTTCAAAATAGCGAAATTTCCTTTTGTGCTGGTTACCCCTTACTAATTTCACCCTAGCGCCTTGAGACTTATAGAGCGAACCGAGTTTCAGTAGTCCTATCGGAACGAAATTTTTGTGAATTTCGTTTGCTCTGTTCTTGCTCTTGGTAGGATAGGGAAAACTGGGTTCGACTAGAAGAACTTTAAGTTTCATTTTGTACAGCGATTTTCTAACAATAAATGTAATCTGTCAGATTTACTCTATAATTGTCCCATTCACATTCAAATGAAAAACACATAACCGAAAATCCAATAGCATCAATCACAATAAAATGGCACATTCAAGCATAAATTTTTGATGTTTAGCCAATTTTTTTGTGCAATTCGATGAGGAGTTCTTCAAATCGTTTGGTATATTCACCATGCTGTTTGCTAAATACGTCGTTTTTCAGATAGCTTATCCCGCCTGTTGCATATTGTTCCGCTATCGAATAAACTTCCTTAAGATTGAGCAAAACATCTAAGCTGCCCGTTTTTTTTGCCGCTATCGCCTTGATCAAAGTTATGTCTATCTCATTCAGAGTATCGACTCTGCAATGCCCTCCTTTATGTCTTTCTCCCAAGGGCTTAAAACTATTGTTAAGAAATCCGTAAACAATCGCCATAAGGAATATTTCCTTGTGATCTCTACCGTAGAAGAAGCTGCTTTTATCCTCTCTGAGAAGATCGAAATCCTTTTTGTCCTTCTTTCCAACATTTATTACTTTAGGCCCTTCACGCTTCATATTCAATCACCTCCGCTTCATTCCCAGTTTCAGTATCTCTGAAATCAATCTTATATTCTTTTTCAACGAAACGCCGCATTTTATTTCTTACTTCTTCAGTATATTCTTCCTCGGTAACAAGGAGAGTTAGTTGTTTTCCTTTAAGGTAATTTGGTAACTTTGTAGCTATGTTTGATTTTGGCTCTTTCGAAATTCGGCCTAGAGGTGTATCAATCATGATAGGAGCGTCAAAGCCGGAGATTATATTCAAGGCCGCTATAAATGACAGTGCAAGGACTTGGCGTTCTCCATCCGACAAGGTTCCAATTGCTTCTACTCCGTTTTGATCAAGAACCGAGATATCGTAGTCTTCACTAATTTGCACAGTTTTGAAGTTCTCTCGTTTCCAGATTAGTTCAAAGAATTGATTCCTTGTGAGTTCCTCAATCTCGTTTCTGATTTCATCCATAATTTCGTCTTTTATGTCTGTAGCAGCCCCCATTGCTTTGCTACAAAACAGAAGTTTCTTCTTAAGCTCGGTATGCTTGTATATCTTTCTTAACTCATGTTCGTACTCTTTTTTTAGGTTTCCGATCTCTGTCTTCAGATCCTCGATTCGTTGCTTTCGTCGAGCTCTATTTTCAATCATCTCAGTCTTCTTCTTCTTGACTACCTCTAATTCTTGTTCCCAGCGCCTAATTTTCTCATCATCCACGTTTTGAAGCTTTTCGGTAATTTTCTTTTCCTCAATGCTTATTTCTTCCAACTCTTTTTTCATACCATTGATTTGTTTTGCGCACTTGACATGTTCTTCCTTAAAGGATTTCACCTCCACTTTCATTGCCTCGAGGTTTTTCTTTTCTACACTCAGCTCATTACTTATGTCGGTTATGGGATCGCACTCTATAAAAAGTTTCTCGACTTCTTTTTTTGCAGTTTTATTTTCCGAAAATTTTGTTTGGCAAATGCAAAATCCTCGTTCGAGAAGTTCTTCCAGAAAGCCTTTTCTATAACGTGGAGGGATTAATTCCTCGGCGTCTTTTATGCATATGTTATCCTCCATAAATGAAATCGCTTCATAGGCCACCAGTAACGGAGCTGTCTTAATAAGGTAATCTTTATGCTCTTCACAGAGTTCCACAATTCGTTGTTCCAGTTGGTCTGCCTTTTTCTCCAAGCCATCTCTTCTATTTTGCCAATCTCGTATCTCTTCACTTGTGGGATAATCCCGCAACTTTCGGTCTAGTTCTTTCTCAAGCTCTATAGCTTCATTCGCTTTGTCTGAATATTCTTCTAAGTTGCTTTTGGCCACATCTAGTTGAGCTTGTCTGTCATCGATCAAGCTTTTGATGTGCTCAGCCTTCGGATTAATGTTCTTGAGTTCTTTAGAATATTCATCATTTCGATTCTTGAGATGACTGAACACATCTTCAAACAGTGCGAGTTGTGATATCTTGAACACTTCCTTCCTAATAAGACGAGTATTAGACGGCCCCTTGAAGTAATCGTCTAATCTCTCGCAATGGAAAAAAAATATTCCTGAATGTCTTTTGACAGATACTGATTGACAGTCAGCTCTGGATCCGGAGCTTTCTTAAGATCGCCATTCTCTTGATAAAATACTTCGAACTTACGGCTCACCTTTTCTGCTTCGTTTTCTCTTGTTTTCCGAAATGTTGCCATCCGAGTGACAATCATCTTTTCGTTATTTTTTATTCTCAGAACGAGCTCAACTCTTACATGACATGTTTGTCCTAGTTCCAAGTCACTTAGAGTTACGTTGTTAACCAGTTGCAGGCCCCTATCTGCATCACCCAAATGCCTTTCCTCATCATACAAACACCAAGTAACGGCATTCAATATATTTGTTTTGCCTGCCCCATTCGCACCTTGAATTACCGTAATACGCCTATCATCTTCGCCAAGAGCGAAGACAATCTTTTGCTCACGGAATTGCCTATAGTTTTCGAGTTCTAAGCTTTCTATAATCATTTTTCTGATTTCTCCTGACGAGCATATTTCTCAATAAGATGGTCGTAGGTTTCTTTGAATTTCCAACGCTTTTGCGATCCTCTTTGGAATTCCTCTCGAATGGCATCTATTAGAAAACTGCTTACGTGTTTTTCACATCTTCGTCCTTTAAGTTTCTTGATTATTCTGAAGTTTATGTCTTCTTTCATTTTCTACATCCCGCTACAAGTTTAGTTTTCCTTCAACTTCGTGGACTTTTCTAATGCATTCTAGAACATTCACCGCAATTTGCGAAAACTCTTGGTATCGCTTAAATTCTCTGCTCAAGATCTTCCTTTCTAACTCAATCAGAGAGGGCGGCAAGCTACTTTTAGTAGGTGGCAGGACTATTACGTCATATATTATTGCCTTGTCTTTTCCTGAGGACCGCCTAAGAATTCTCCCTCTCCGCTGTATATATTGCCTTGGGTTTCCTGTACTGGCCAAAATAATACCCATGCGTGCTTGGGGTATATCAACGCCCTCATCCAAGCAGCGGATTGCTACGAGTGCTTGGTACGTACCGCTACCCAAATTTCTCAATAGATAATCTCTTTCAGAGATACCTCCGTATCTTTGATCAGGCCGTATGTCCTCATTTTGCGTAAACTTATGTTGTTTGACGTTCTTCTCAATCAGGATTTTTTGCACAGTATCAATTTGTTCAGGCGAACAGTAGATTAAACAATACTCAAGTTCGCCAATATCCTCTATTATTTCCCTAAAAGATTCATACTTCCCTGCTGCATTCCTTATTATGTCCTCGCGTTGTTTGCATAAAAGCACAAAGTATTTTTGTTTTTCTACTTTCCTTTTGGCTTTATGGTAGGCCTTTACAATATCCTTTGTTCTTTCTTCGTATTCCTCAAGCTCCGCTTCGCTCAATTCGGCAAAATAGGGCTTATATTCATATGGAACCAAATAAGTCTCGCCAGTTTCAGGATTTACCGTTCTTATCGCTTGCTCAAGAGAAAAAACGAATTTATTGTTTTCATCTTCAGCGTCAAAATATCTGAATAGTTCTTGAGTACCCTCAGGGTCAAACCAACGGCTTGGTGTTGCACTCAAGCCCAACCTGAACTTATAATCCGCAGCGAATCCAGTCTTTCGCTTTTCGGACCACATACCGTGAACTTCATCTGCGATTAGGAATAACTTTGTTTTTGCTATTCCTATGATTTCAAGGAAATCGTTTCGATAAAAGGTGTCATGTGTGGTCAACACAATCAGATTCTCAGTGACATCATTGTTAACATCGCGAATACAGTCCGCCAAAGCACCTTTCCAATTTGCTTTGCTACTGTCAGCGGTCAGTTTGATAATCTTAAGCCCGTATTCCTCTATGTTCCCTTTCCACTGTGTTATCATATGATTGTATGGACAGGCTATAATTGCAATAACTTTATTTTCCTCTGATACCAAGCGCTCTAAGCAGCCCAATGCCGTAAAAGTCTTACCAGTCCCTGTAGCCATTTCAAAGATACATTTGTAGCTATTATCTGCCCATTTTTCTATAGCATTCCTCTGATAGTCCCTTAGTTTTATTTTTCTTGTCTTTTTGTAATAACCATATCTTAAAGCGTTTTTCTGCAAGAGTTCATCCGTGATCCTAACGGAGAGCTTTTCAAATTCCAAATCTTCACTTGGAGCGCTTTGAATCAAACCCATTTTGAAGGCGTTCGACGCACTATAGACCCGCACCTTTTTGCCCTTATCCTGCCAGAGACAGTTAAACCTATCTACATCTGGTAACAAGTGTGCCCTGTCCCCTTCTTTCCAACCACAAAAGACATGAAACTGTTCATCATTACGGAGCCAACCTTGAACCGTCTCATTATCAGAGCCGCTAAAAGAAATTTTGTCGCCATGCGAATCTTCGAGTACACCGATTTTCTGATGTTCAACACCATTTTTAACTACTGCGATTTTTATTTCCAAGAGGTTATTTTTAATCATCCACCCCAGCATTCTAATATGGTCTCTTTTAAGCTGATCTTCTAAGTTTTCTATTTCGGTAAGAACTTATTTTTCCTTGTCCAACAATGCCTTTTTTATAGCTTCCTGATCTTTTTCAGAAAGAACGACATTCGCAATTAGACGGATTCTCCCTTCAGCTTTAATGAACGCCGCTATTCCCTTTGCAGCAATAGCTAAAGAATTTGAAGAGAAATAACCCGCTATTCGGTCGTATTTAACTGAATTGGACAACACAGGGATGTAGAACTCCTGAAGAAGATCATTTTCATCAGAATAGTAAACAGGATTCAAGTTTATTTCTTTCAGTCCCATGTACACTCTATCTTAAAGTCCTTCTTCATATCTCAATTCATCGGCTGGTGTACTCTCTGTGAAGTTTTACGCCATTTCCTTAAAATAACCCCACATGATGCAAACCTCTCAAAAACTCAAAACTAACAACCAATATCAAGAAAATCAAGCAGATTTTTGGCGAAAAGATACCCAACTCAAACGCATAAGAGCATAAGCTAACAGCCTTCGGCTGAAAGTTCACCAATTAACTATTCACCATCTTACGAGCATCAAGCATCCAGTATCGAGCATCCGTCTTCTGTCATCCAACTTTAGCTCACTTTAGGCACTTTAGTTCACTTTAGCTCACTACTTACCAATTTACCAATCGCGAGCCACATTTCACGAACTATGATCCACGCTTCTGAGTATAACAGGGCGATATGAAAAGAAATTTCTAATAGGGTTGACATAATTAACCTGGGCTAATATATTGTTTGGTCTTGTTTTCCCAGAGGAGTTGCTACTCTGCGAAATCGCCGACACTCCGAAGCTTTGGCTACGTAGCGTTGTTCACTACGTAGCACGGGTTGCTGGGTGGATATGCAAAGATAGTGGACGTAATCCCTGTATTTAGGGATTATTTGAATAAGAAATTGTAATTGGAAGGAGAATTTCAGAATGGCAGAAAAACGGGTATATTTTTTCGGCAGCGGCAAGGCTGAAGGCAATGCAAAGATGAAGGAGCTTCTGGGCGGCAAGGGTGCCAATCTTGCGGAGATGACCAATCTTGGAGTGCCGGTTCCGCCGGGCTTTACCATCGCTACGAAGGTTTGCCAGGAATATTACAAATCGCGGGGCAAGTGGCCAAGCGGACTTGACAAGGAGGTTGATAAAAATCTGGCCAAGCTGGAGAAAGCAATGAACGCCAAACTCGGCGAACCAAACAACCCGCTGCTGGTCAGTGTCAGAAGCGGAGCAGCCGTATCGATGCCCGGGATGATGGACAGTATTTTGAACTTAGGGCTGAACGACGATGTGATTGAAGGCATTATTCGAAAGACTTCAAATCCTCGGTTTGCATACGATATTTACCGTCGTTTTATCGATATGTTCGGCGGCGTGGTGATGGGCTGCGACCATGAGCATTTTGAGCATGTGATTGACGCCGCCAAGAAAAAAGCCAGAGTCAAACTCGATAACGAGCTAAGTGCAGAGCAGTTAAAAGAGGTTGTCGCCAAGTACAAGAGCGTTTACAAAAAACACGTCGGCGAATTGTTCCCGCAGGATGGAAAGGTCCAGTTAAGACATGCCATCGATGCCGTGTTCGGTTCGTGGATGACGCCGAGAGCGGTGAAGTATCGCGAGCTTAATAATATTGCGGGTCTTCTAGGGACGGCTGTGAACGTTCAGGCGATGGTGTTTGGCAATATGGGTGAGGACTGCGGTACGGGCGTCTGCTTTACGCGTAATCCGAGTACCGGCAAAAAGGAATTCTACGGTGAGTTCCTGATGAACGCGCAGGGTGAGGACGTTGTGGCCGGCATTAGGACCCCGATAGAATTGAAGAAATTAGGCAGGCGCTTACCGAAAGCTTACCGCCAGCTTACGGGATTGATGAGCCGGCTGGAGAAGCATTACAAAGATATACAGGATATGGAATTCACCATTCAGAACAAGAAACTTTATATTCTCCAGACGCGAACGGGTAAGCGGACGGCTGAAGCCGCGGTTAAAATAGCTGTCGATATGGTTAACGAAAAACTTATATCCAAACGTGAAGCGGTCAACCGCGTTACACCGGAGCAGTTAGACCGCCTGCTGCATCCGCACTTTGACCCGAAAGCCAAGCGCAATGTAATCGCAAAAGGGCTTCCGGCATCGCCGGGCGCTGCGGTTGGACAGGTTGTGTTCACTGCTGATACCGCAGAGGCGTGGAACGAAAAGGGCAAGAAGGTCATCCTTGTTCGGATTGAGACCAGTCCGGAAGATATTGGTGGTATGGACGCGGCGGTGGGCATTTTGACGGCCCGTGGCGGTATGACAAGCCACGCGGCGGTTGTCGCACGCGGTATGGGTAAATGCTGTGTTGCGGGTGTCGGTGCCCTGCATATAAATTATAAGGTGAAGAAACTCACGGTTGGCAAACTAAATATTAAGGAGGGTGACTGGATTAGTCTGGACGGCTCGACGGGTGAGGTCATGACGGGGCAATTGGCTACGGTGGCGCCGACGATGAGCGGTGACTTCGGTAAGTTTATGAAGATTTGTGACCAGATTCGCAAACTCGGAGTTCGCACGAATGCCGATACGCCGGGCGATGCAAAAAGGGCAAGAGACTTTGGCGCTGAAGGTATCGGGCTTTGCAGGACCGAGCATATGTTCTTCGAGGGTGAGCGAATTTGGCCTGTGCGTCAGATGATTTTAGCTGCCGATGATTATGCTTTGATGCTTGAGAAGATTGGTGCAGCCGAGACCGCTAAAGAGAAAAAGGAGATTCAGAAGGAATATGCCACCGTCAAGAAGCAGTTCGAAGGAGCGCTGAAGAAGCTGCTGCCGTATCAGCGAAGTGACTTCGAGGGTATATTTAAGGCGATGGCCGGTCTGCCGGTTACGGTTCGTTTGCTTGACCCGCCGCTGCATGAGTTTCTGCCGCAGGACAAGGCCAATCAGGCGGAGATGGCCAGGCGGCTTGGGGTCAAGCCGGCTGTTATCAAGGCGAAGGTCGAGCAGTTGCATGAGTTTAATCCGATGTTAGGACATCGCGGGTGCCGTTTGGCGGTGACATATCCTGCGATTTACCGTATGCAGACAAGGGCGATAATCGAGGCGGCTTTGAAGGTCAAAAAGGCCGGCAAGGTTGTTCTGCCCGAAATTATGATTCCCTTGGCCGGGGCGGTCGAAGAGTTGAAGAATGTGAAAGATGAAATCGTTGACGAAATCAAGATGGTCTTTAAAGAAAAGAAGGCCAGGATTAAGTATATGATTGGTACGATGATTGAGGTTCCGAGGGCCGCGTTGACGGCTGATGAAATAGCTAAAGAAGCGGATTTCTTTAGCTTCGGGACGAATGACCTGACGCAGATGACGATGGGATTTTCGCGGGATGACGCAGGGAAGTTCTTAGGCGAATACGTAAATAAGAATATTTATGCGGCGGACCCGTTCCAGATACTCGACCAGGACGGCGTTGGAAAGTTAGTGGAAATGGGGACGAAGCTCGGCAGAAAAACCAGAAAGAAATTAAAGGTCGGTATCTGCGGTGAGCACGGCGGTGAGCCGAACAGTATCGATTTCTGTCACCGGGTCGGGATGAACTATGTATCCTGCTCGCCGTTTAGAGTGCCGATTGCGCGACTGTCGGCGGCACAGGCGGCGGTCAGATAACAGAGGACAGACGACGGAGGACAGACGACGGAAGGTGGGTGCGTTGATGGCCCCGATGAGATAAACTTCGTTATCTCACGGGGTAGATTAGTGAATAAGTGTAGATTCTTTATTGGAAAACGGGGTGGGTATTTGTTAGAATAGATTCCCGAGCAGTCGGGATTTCAGCTATGCTTCAATATTGAGGAGAGCCGCCGAATCGCTTTTGGCGGACAGCGGTTAATCGGAAAATGGGCTTCAGATTCCTGTGGGGTTTGAAGCCCAAACTTATTGAGTGAAAGCGTAAATGAGTGCATGAGTTGATGGCCCCGATGGGATAAACTTCGTTATCACACGGGGTAAAGCGGGGATTGCGGGATTGAGTTTTGATGATCTAAAGGAAAAAATATATAAACGGTCCTATTTTCCCCCAAGAAGGTTCTTAATTCTCTTCCAATCCAGATAATTTTCTGAATAATTTAAGGAGTTCCCAGTCCTTATCCTTGTCCATTTCTACAAATTCGGGCTCAGTAGGAATGTGCACTAATTTTGTCTTTTTTGTCTTTCTCTTCAAAGGCGTGGCCTCTTGGACTACTAATTGTGCTATCTGAGCGCCACATTCAAGCTCAATGGGGGCAGCCCCGTAATTTACGAGTTCCAAGGTTAAGGTGCCTTTCCAATTGGGATGAACATACGTAGCGGTAGCAACAATCAAACCGGCACGTCCGTACCGAGAGCGGCTTAATACGTGGGCAGAAAGGTTCGGTGGGAGACCTATGAATTCAAAAGTAGAAGCTAGTAACAATTGGTTAGGGTGCAAAAGAATTTTTTGACCAAATCTATAGTAGAGTTTAGTTTGAAATTTTCTAATCGTAAATGCTGAAAGCTCAGAAGGTGATAATACACCATATTCTGTTCTCCTTGTGGTGATAAACTTAGTGCCGAGTCGAAGGTTGATGGAGCCTTCACTGACCTGCTTTTTATTATCCAATATCGGCCTTACTATTAGGTCGCAATTCAAACGCTCCCTAAGTTTGTCTTCAGTCAAGATACCTACTGAATTATTTATTTCTTTAGCCATTCTTGCAAGATATAGCTGCTTTCAATACTTTTAAATAAAAGTTCATTAAAGTTATCAAGAGCTTTCAGTTTGTCAGCATCTTTAGTTGCTGAAACCACAGAATAGAAATCATCCATCCCGAAGAGACAGGCTAACCATCCACAATTAAGTATAGAAGCAAAAGAAGCCGAACTGTTTTTATTGGTGTGCTGAGACCGAAACTCGCTTGGAGGAACACCAGATTTTATATCTTTAAATAAGTCATCGACCTCATTATTAAATTTATTGACATCGTAAGACAAAGTGTTTATTTTCTGTCTAACTGTTTTTTGTAAGAGAGTCCGATACGGCAAGATAGTCTCATAAACTACTTGAAAGTAGTCGTTCCCGCTACTCGTGGGTTTAAATGCGTTCGCTTTCTCTTTCTGTTTAAGGTATTCATACAAGTTTAGGATGAGTTCACTTTCTTTTTCATTTGATAGCTTGTTATTATTTTTTAAATACATCTCGTAAAGCTCATCAGAGATGAATCTCAGTCTAATTCCTGACGATGGATGACATTCGCTATAACGGTACATATTGTCTGTCAATGTGCTCAATTCAAATAACGCAAAGAAGTAGGGGGGGCCGAGCAAGTGAGTTGCTATTGAGTCGCAAACGAATTCACTCAGCCATTTTTTTGTAATTTCCAAACACTTGTCAAAAAGGCTCTGAATTAGCTCATCGTCAGTCGCTTGCATATCTTTTTGCTTGGATTTTTCACTTTCCTTCTCTTTATTGTATAACTTTAAGAAGCTAGTTTCATCAATATTGATTTTGAGACATATAGTGTCACTGATACATGTTTGGAAATCCACAAGGTGCCCCAATTCGTGCATTATTATAGAGTGAAGGAGAATATTTCGCGATTCAGTCCTCGGGTAGTTTATAAATATAAAGAGTTCTGGAAATGATGGCAAACCTTTTAAAAGTTCTGGAAAGAGGTCGACAGGAAACATGTCTAAAGATGTTTGAATATAATTTTTGTACGCATAGATTCCATAATTGAAGTCCCATCTTGGGCACAACCGAAGGTCAAAATTGTCGCTAAAATTTAACTTTTTAGCTAATTGTTTGGTCTGATGTGTAAGACTGAATAACAGTTCTGAAGGAATAAAGGCTTCGTTGATGCTTTCGAGAAAAGGAACCACGTTTTTGGTAAATTTCTGTAAAAAATCAAGATATTTTTTACAACGTGATATTATATCTTCGTCAACAGTGGATTGTTGTATTTCTTTAAGAAAGAATTTTTTAACTATCTCGATTAGCTTAATGTTAGCTTCTGCAAATTTAAAAGGCCCGGAGGGAGGAATTTCATTTAAAAGTTCGTTCAAGAGTAGTTCTAAGTGATGAATTTGTTCTTCGACTTTTTGGCGATAATAGGTTGCGGATTGGAAAACTTGAACCATTACGGCGCTCCATGTAGAACCACAGCTTCAGTCGATTTTTCTATCCTTTCCCAGGAAACTGTTCTTAAGGCTTTAAAAAACTTTTTGACGTCCTGTATCTTTCCAGAAAGTTCAGTATCTATTTTTTCTTCACTTTGCTGAATCTCTCCAAGGAGTTCTATGTATCTTGTAAATATAGGTGACGGGTCACCTTCTGCATTTAATCTCCTTAATGCTTTTAAAGCTACTCCATAAGAACGAGTCGCTTCAACACAGTTCTCACCAAGTGCCAATTTATCTACATAACTTTTACCTTGCACAACTGTTTCCATAAAATGTGAGGCTTTCTCTAAAACACGCTTTTCTTTTGTGGAAAACTGGTTTTTTTCCGAAACGCTGTCCACGGCTAGCAAAATGGTGTCTGCCATAAAACATACACGGAGTGGAAATGGGCAAATTTCATTTTCCATGATCTTCTCCTTTCAAACTGAGATTATTTTTACTCTGATATTTTCTGGTGAACCAAGCTTTCTAAGATTAGGTCCTGAAAAATACTATAATGCCAGTAGGATAACATCCATAAATAGAATAAGAAAGTGTTTTGTAAGGTCCTTTAGAATAGTTGACCTCTTCTAGTAAGTTATCGTAGGTTCTTTCTACAGAGCTTTAATAAATTTCCTGCGCGAAAATATTTTCTTCAAAGTGCAGTTCAGGCGGTATGAATCCTCAAGAGAAAACGCTCAAGCAAAAGCTACCAGATTCATGTTTTCAACCTTAACCGCGATTGTAACTAACCGAGCAGATCAGAGCATAAATTGATCCAGGTGGAACGAATATGCTTCTCTTTATAGCACTAGCATTGCTGGATATCATAACCAAAATACCATAAATGCTTGGCAATGTCAATGCTGGAAATTGCCGTGTACTCAAAATATACAGGGGTATATAGTTGTTGCAAGGGGAAAAACCATAATCGCTACAAATTTTTTTACCTTGTCCAGTAGGCCGGATTGGCCAATATATTGGTTTCCCTGAGACTTCAAGATGGGAATTGGGTCACCTTCAGCGACATGCGGGGATTCGAAATTCAGATTGGCAAACTCTTTATGGAATTTACGGGCGGCTTTGTTCCGCCAGAGGCGGATAAACTCCGGCTTTAGAGGCTTGGCGACACTGGGAAATTTAGGCTGGCGAATTCGCCGTGATATTTTCGGGCAGCTCTGTCATAAGCTTTGGCGGCGTCTATCTCATCTTGGAAGTAGCCGAGGCGGTAGGTTTTTTTGTTGGAGGTTATCTGGGCGGCCCATTTTTTGTTTTTTTTGTGCCAATAGACGCCTTTGTATTTTGAGGTTTTGTGTGAGAGCCTTCGCTGGTTCTGGCAGTTTTGGGTGAAAGTTGCAAGGCGAAGATTACTCCTGCGGTTGTTCAGGCCGTTGTGGTCGATGTGGTCAACGACGAGATGGTCGGGGGCGTTGGTGATCTGGCGGTGCATTTTTATGCTTTTGCCGTTTTCTTTTCGAGAGGCGTAGTAATTTTTATCAGTGCCTTCGGTGAACCAGGTATATTGGCTCAGGATGGAGTAGTCTTCGGCGTCAACGACGGCGAATTGGCCGCGGGTAAGAGGTATGAGGCGAGGAGTGCGGTTTTGGGCTTTGGCGGCCCCATCCTTCGTAGCAGAGCTACTTCGGAGGGCAAGTCGTGAAGGGTGGAAGTTGGGGCATTTGTCGAGGAGGGAGCGGACTTTCCAGGTGCCTTCAGAGCCTTTTTTCTGGCGGCAGATAAGAACAGCGCGGCCGGAGCCGGTGGCAAAGGTCGAGAAGCAGCAATTGTCACATCGTTTTTGGTGAGACATAAAAAATATCCTTCGATCGTATTTTTTTATAAATCCTAACCCGGTCGAGCCGGAACCAAACAGGTGACTAAAAGGCTGACGCCTTAATCAAACCGCCTTCTACTGCTAAACATCTGTCTGATTCACACGACCGCAATCTCCCTCCCACCCTCTTTCGAGGGAGGGAGATTGCTTTCTCTGTTACTAAAAAGCTTTGCCTCTGCTACCGGGTCGATCAAACGCCACGCCAAATAACGACGATTTGGCATGTCGTTTTAAGCGCCCCTCAGTTTGCCGACTTCGACCCTGCTCAGGGCAGGTATCTAAATCCTAAACAAGCACAAATTACCAAAATTTGAAGTTCAAAACGAGATTGCCGCGCTCGGCTTCGCCTCGCTCGCAATGACGGGGGCAGGTTAGGTTGGCCCCGGTGAGATAAGCTTTGCTATCTCACGGGGTAAAAGTGTAATATTAAGTTATAACTCCATTTTGGGGGGTATTATACCATAAATTGCGGGATTTTTCAAGAGAATTTTTGCGAGAGAAAACAGGCAAAGACGGGCATTGACTTGAATGAGCAGGCTTGGTAAAATACACCCTTTGGTGGGGGGAAGAGTTGTGGTGAAAGTAGCTCAGATGGTTAGAGCACTGGATTGTGGATCCAGGGGTCGGGGGTTCGAGTCCCCTCTTTCACCCTTTTTTAGAGCACGTAGATAATTTGCTATTGACTCCGCCAAGAGACGGCGAATCTGCGATATTTGCTATTGACTATTTTTATAGTGTTCGAGTTCTGATTTCCTTTTCAATAGTCAATTCGCAGCGATGGATGGAAGGTAAGATTCTTCTGAAGAAAAGCAATAAGTAAAGAATAAACAAATAAGAGAAGGAGAAGCAAAAATGAAGAAACGCACGTCTAATTCGAATCTGGTGTTAAGTATTGTTTCGCTGGTTATTGTTTTAGTTTGCTTAGGCTATATGGCGACGAGTGCGGAGGCAGGAGAATTGAATCGGCCGCCGGAGGGTTTTGTGGCGCTGTTCAACGGCAGGGACCTGGCGGGCTGGAAAGGGCTGTCAGGCAATCCTAAAAGCCGGCTCGAGATGAGCCGTGAAGAATTGGCCAAGGCACAAGCCGAGGCGGACGAGGATATGCTGGCGCACTGGAAGGTGGTCGATGGTGCACTTTGCTTTGACGGTAAAGGCCACAGCCTTTGTACGGTAAAGGACTACGGCGATTTCGAGATGTTGGTCGATTGGAAGATAGAGAAGGGCGGTGACAGCGGCATTTACCTGCGAGGTACGCCACAGGTGCAGATATGGGACACGGCGAACAGAGGAGTCGGTGCGCAGGTTGGCTCGGGGGGGTTGTATAATAACAAGAAGGGAGCGAGCAAGCCCTTGAAGATGGCGGATAAGCCGATCGGGCAATGGAACACGTTTAGAATTATTATGATTGGTGAGCTGGTAACGATATATCTGAATGATGTGCTGGTGGTTGAGAATGTGGTTTTGGAAAACTACTGGGAGCGAGATAAGCCGATTTATCCCAACGGCCAGATAGAGCTTCAATCGCACGGCAGTCTGCTTTATTTCAGGAACGTATTTATTCGTGAGATAACCAACAAGCTCACCGAGCAAGAGAAGGCTGACGGCTTCAAGCTGCTTTTCAACGGAAAGGACCTGGCCGGCTGGCAAGGCAATATCCAGGGTTACGTGGTCAAGGATGGTACGATTGTTGTGGAGCCCGAGCTTGGCGGGGGCAATCTTTACACGGCGCAAGAGTACGGCGATTTCATTATGCGGTTCGAGTTCAAGCTGACGCCCGGTGCGAATAACGGGCTTGGGATTCGCACGCCGATGAACGTTAATGCCGCGTATCAGGGGATGGAGCTGCAGATACTGGATAACACGGCGTCCAAGTATAAGAATCTCAAGCCCTATCAGTTTCACGGGTCAATTTATGGTGTTGTTCCGGCGAAGCGCGGATACCTAAAGGCGGTTGGTATGTGGAATTTTCAAGAGGTTATTGCGAAGGGCAAGCAGATAACGGTCAAGCTCAACGGGACAACAATTGTTGATGCGGATATCCAGAAGGCCAGCACGCCGGAGACGACGGATGGAAGAGACCATCCGGGCCTGAAGCGAGACAAGGGCTATATCGGCTTTTGTGGGCACGGGGACAAGCTTGCATTTCGTAGTTTGAGAATAAAAACTCTTAAATAGTTATCAGAGATCTATGCAAAGCAAAAAGGGAAGAAACAATGAAAAACAGAAGAATTAAAAAGGCAACGACAGTAAGTCGCCGGCAGTTTTTGAAAAGCTCAGCGGTCGCTGCGGGAGCGGTTATAGCTTTTCCAACGATTGTTCCTTCTTCGGTTTTTGGCGCAGGTGCACCGAGCAATCGCATCACGATGGGCTGTATTGGTATGGGAGGGAAAGGCACAGGGAATATGAAGGCGTTCAAGGGCAAGTCCGAATGCGAAGTGGTTGCGGTTTGCGATGCAGACGTCAAACATATGGGGCGAGCCGGTCAGGCGGCCGGCCTTACTGCAAGCTCCTCTTATACAGACTTTCGTGAACTGTTGGCCCGGGATGATATCGACGCCGTAACAATCGCTGCGCCCGACCATTGGCATGTGCCGATGTCGGTTGCCGCGGTACGGGCTGGTATGGATGTGTTTTGTGAAAAGCCACTGACTCTGGCTATAGGGGAGGGACGTGTCCTGGCTGATGAGGTGAAGCGGTACGGCCGGGTTTTTCAGACCGGCTCTCAGCAGCGTTCGGGCAGCGAGTTTCGGTTCGCCTGTGAGCTGGTACGCAACGGGCGAATCGGCAAACTGCATACTATAAGAGTCGAGATTCATGGTAATAACCGCAAATGTCCGCCTACCTGGGAAGCTGAGCCGGTGCCGGAAGGGTTCGACTATGATATGTGGCTGGGTCCTGCACCGTGGGAACCATACACCGAGCAGCGATGTCACTATCAATTTCGCTTTATTTTGGACTACTCCGGTGGCCAGATGACCAACTGGGGCGCTCATTATCTCGATATTGCACAATGGGGTAACGGGGCCGATGATACCGGGCCGGTTGAAATCGTCGGCAGCGGTGATTTTCCCAAGACCGGATTGTTTACAACCGCTCAAAACGAGAACATTGAGTACACCTATGCAAACGGCGTTAAATTATTTCTTAAAAGCGGCGGTGGAAATACACGTTTCGAAGGGACAGAGGGATGGGTAGATGTGACGCGGGGTAAAATAGATGCTGAGCCGAAGTCGCTTCTGACGAGCAAAATAGGGCCGGATGAGATTCACCTGTATGACAGCAATGACCACAAGCAAAATTTCCTGGATTGTATTAAGAGTCGAAAAGATACTATCTGCACGGCGGAGATTGGGCATCGCTCGAGCAGCGTCTGTCACCTGGGCAATATCGCGATGCAGTTAGGTCGAAAATTGAAATGGGACCCGAAGGCCGAACGCTTCATCGACGACCCGGCGGCAAACAATATGCTTACCCGCGCGATGCGTGCGCCATGGCGGCTGTGAAATTTATTCCGTCAAACGACGCCGGATCTTCGATATTGACTATTTAAGGCGAGTGGTGCTACAAGGATAAAAGTGGTGCGAGATGCTACTCTGCGAAGTTAGCTTCGCTGCGAAGCACGAGTATCGCGCCCTACAAGGCGATGCGTGCACTCTGGCGATTGTGAAAAATACAATTAGAGAAACATAATGCAATGCTGATAAACGGGAGCAGGTATTATGAAAAACAGGAAAATAACAAGGAGAACATTTCTCAAGGGTACGGCGGCAATAGGGTTGCCTTATGTTGTCAGCTCATCGGCGCTGGGTCTGGCGGGGGCCGTTGCGGCGAGTAATAGGATTG
>Ga0209979_1002322_pt1 | contig 18436 bp, 15 predicted proteins | sample AnhtaG_FD_183114 | JGI IMG/M metagenome (GOLD analysis project Ga0209979, IMG submission 183114) | Deep subsurface microbial communities from Anholt, Denmark to uncover new lineages of life (NeLLi) - Anholt_01485 metaG (SPAdes) (version 2) | ecosystem: Environmental > Aquatic > Marine > Oceanic...
TCCCGCATTAGCGCAAATATCTAGATGGGATTTAGGGGGTGTATCTATCGATTTCGATCCCGTTAAGCAACAACCCGTTATTTACATTTACGACGCTTTTAGGGGGGGTATAGGTATCTCCGAACAATTATATTATCATTTGATAGATTTACTCCGTTTAGCTTTGAAATTAATCGAAACCTGTAGCTGTAAAACTGATAATGGTTGTCCTGCTTGTATTATGTCGCCCCGCTGCGGAAATCGAAATGAGCCCCTCGACAAAAAAGGAGCCCTTTTCCTACTAGAAAAATTGACAAGTATTAAAGCCACTTAAGTAATGTGTTCGTATCCTTTATTTTATTAAATTCATCCGTGCTAAAATAATGAATATCTTTAATTCTCTCAAGTGCTTTATGTACCTCTTGTAACTTATCTATATCCTCATTTATATTATATAAGATAATTTTATCTAAAAAATCTTTATACATGTTATTTATTCCTAATAGAATTCCAAATAATTCTGGACTAATTAAAGCTACATTTTTTGTAACATAGTTAGAGTTCTTATATTTTACCGAGATGGGTAACCTTTTAATTAATTCTAAATTGCTCCAATTTGTGCCAATTAAAATTAGAAACGAGTTGGGATAGTCAAGATACTTTTTAGCTTTTTGTGCAATGAGTTCCGAATTTATTTTTCTTCTCTTAAAAAATCCATTTGAAAAATCAATCAATAAATGTTGTTTCCCTTCTATTTTCCTTAATAATAATAAGATTTCTTCTCTCTCTTTTTTGTTATTTATATTAGAATACAGTTTTTTGATTTGTTTGTTAAAAAACGAAATAAGGGGTGTAGTTACAAACATGAAACCATCAATTCTGTGTTTAGAAGAAGAATACAATTCAACTTCGGAATAATAATTTGATGGGAAATTTTTATTGTTTATATAATAAGATAATAATAAGTTCATTACTGAATGAGTAATAACTCCTAAATTAGAAAACTTTCTGGGGATATACCCTAAATTTTTAATAACATCCGAAAGTTTCTTTCCATGGCGATTAAGAGCCTGAATAAAGCCACGATAATTAATTTCAACCTCCTCATAAGAAGGAGCCTCAGTTTCAGAAAAATCATAAATATCCTGTAATGACGGCTGTATTATATCTTTAAAAAAGTTAAGGAGTTCTTTATATGATTTATTATGATATATCTGCCAAAATTTATGTTTAAAATCAAGTGCGATATATAAGTCAGAAAGTTTATAACCTAATCTCCTTATCGCTTTGCGAAATCCGTTATATTCCTTATCAACTTGCTCTTTTAAAGGAGCTTGTTTATGACCTATATTGTATTTCTCCTTTAAATAAGGATATATTTCTTTAACAAATAAATCCATTAACTCTACAAAATCCATACCTTGATATATCAAATCTTTTTGAGGTTCCAAACCCGCTTTTTTAACAAATTCAGCCCAGATATTCCGCGCTATCCCTTCCAATTTTGAGACTTTTCTAACTCTATCAACAAACCCTCTATAGCCTAATCCTTTCCTTTCTAAATCACCTGCTCCTGGTGCTTCGCCCGTTTTCAACTTCAACTTACTTTTTACTTCAGGATATACATTTTCCTTAAAAAATTTCAATAGTTCATCGTAGTTCATACCAGTATATTTTTCTTCATGGTATGGTTTAAAACCCGCAGCTTTAGTCAAATCATTAACCCCTAATCCTAATTTTCTAATAGATGCCCTAAATCCTCTGTACCCTAAATTATCCATGTCATGAGCTTTAGGTACGTTTTCAAATTTAGGCAATATTACTTCATTGTAAAACTCCACAGCGATTTGTTTGTTTATAACCCAAGCCCACCGAGTCTTTAATTTTGATGTATCAATTTTTTTTCTTTTCAAAAATTCCAACTCATCATTAGTGAAGGAATTTGGGGAGACTATACAGACTTTGGTGGTATTATACAAATCCTCTATATCAGATATCGTAAATTTTTGTGTTAAATTATCCAACCAAAATTCAAAATATGCAGAGAACCTGTCAAATGCTGATATGTTATTCTTTTTATTGTTCTTTTCTATTGGGGGGAGTCCAAGTAAGCACCTACAAGTGCCGATATTTAAGATTCTATCATAATATCCTTTAACTTGGGATAATGGGATAAATTGTTTCTCCTCTATTTTTAACAATATTGTTTTCTCTTTAGATGATACCTCTAACCATCTATTCAGCGCATTCCTCAATCCAGTAGAGGGGGTTAAGATTTTTTGTATATTGATAAATACTTCTGAATGAACCCGAAGATGTTTCAGTAACCTTTCAAATTGTAAAGTTATCTCATCTATGCCTATCGCTATCGTCTTATATATTATGTTTGTATCATTCTTAAGATCTTTTAACTGTTTCTTGGTAATTTGTTTTAAATACGAATTAGTTATAGTATTCATGTAAGCAGAGATGATCTTAGCACCTCTTCCTATTGTAATGCAATAAACCCAGCTGTTAATAAAAGTACTAAATTCCTTCGGGAATTTCTCTTTAATAGTTGTAAGTAATGCCTTAGGAGGAAGCCCACTTTTATCAAATAGGCATGCTAATGAGGCATCAACAACCTCTCCGATTCGTTCATCAACATATACTAAAGGAAGATGATGTTGTCTACATGTAGGATATTTTCCAAACCCTAAAAAGCCTAATTTAAGAGGTTTTACTCTTTTTATTGTTTCACAGCCCATTTGAGGACATATTGCTATCCTATCTTCATTTGTGGTTTTCCGACTTACTTTAGTATGCTCTACCATTCCCTTAACCCCTCCTCCAAAGATTTATGTTTCCTAACAGTACTTTTTTCAGCATGTTCTTCTGGAATTAATAAAGTTAGTTCATCATGTAATTGAACATAATTTACTCTCAGCTCCTCATAAAACCCTGAAGCCCAATTATTAAGTATTTTAAATACTGTACACGCTTCTTGAGTAAGATTAGCAACGAATTTAAGAAACTTTGGGTGTAAGTGTATTTCTTGTTCTGATAACGCGTGAATAGTTGTAAAGAGTTTTTGTGTTACATCTTTTAATTCCGTAAGTAGACTTTTCCTTATCTTGTCATACGCTTGGTTAAATACTAGTCTTTCAAGTTCAATTTCATATGAAAAGCTATTTCCTCTAATATTAGCTAGTAATCTTATGAATTTTGAAGCTAATTGTTTAAGGCTCCTTTCGGTTTCTTTGTATTTTTCTTCTACTCTATCAGGATAGGTAGCAGTTTTAGGGCGAAACCTGTATTGTATCATAGCAGTTTTATAATTTAGGAATGTCCGGAGCTGTCGCGAAAGTTCTCTTATTTTATTTACGCCATGTATTTCATATAGGCTGTATGGTATATCATCTGAATCGTATTCTATATATAGATTCTCGAAATTAAAGTTCATTTTTCTTTTCAATACCTTTTTATTTTATTTCTTCATAAATTCTCTTTATTTAAATAAAAAAACTCTTTCCAAATTTTTAATAACGATCCAACTAATCATTTTACTCATTACAGCGTTACCAAACCTAATTATATAAATGAAAAAAAGACGAAATAACATAAGTACTAAAAATCCCGGTTGTCTTGCTCCTAAAGATCGCAGCGCAACCATCGCTCCTCTTAAAATTCGATAGTCACCGCTGATTTTATTTTATCACTTTTACCTGTATGTTATCGCTTTTTACCGCATTTTCTCGTTTTTTAGTGGTACAATTCTTGAAACCCTTTATATACTAAAAAGTAAATTAGATTAGTAACACAATTAAAGACATTAAAATTAAAAAGAAAAGGTGTTATTATGGGAAGAAGTGTTAGGGGCGCTTGTATTGGGTTCTTAGTGGCTCTGGTTGGAGGTATATAAATTGCATATATGATCTTTAGAGATTTGTCTGGGACTATGGATCATGCAGAGATTATTATTGGTTTAGCTGTAATAATCATTCCAGTTCTCGGTATCTTTGGTGCCATTATTGGATACTTTACTGTTGACACAAGCAGCAAGAAATGAAGCTCATGAATAGAATTTCAAAAATTTATTAGAGGGTATCTAATCCTAACTGTTTAAGCTTATTTTTAGTTGGTTTCCCAGTATTTAAATCCCAATCGCGAAATTTGTAAAAAAGCTTCCTAAGTTTAGCAAAATCGGGAGTTCTTCCCGCAGAACCACCGCTATTAAAAGGTTTAGTTAAAATTTTAGGTAACTTATCATCTTTAGGAGTTAAGCCCATTTTAATATTAAATAGTCGTTTTATAGTTGCTATTCTTTCTCCATATAACTTTACTTCCTCAAGACCAAATTTAATTCCTACAGCGTTTTGTATTAACTTGGCATTATGAGACGGTAATGGATTACAGAAAGAACACATGATCATTGAACTATATAACGCTCTATAATCCATAATTAAAGAACATACTTCTGCCATCTCTTCACCATCATTATACTTGTCAATAATTTTAATGCCAATTTCTTCTAATGGAACTCCAAGTAATACATAGTAGGCATCTAATAAGTTATGGGATGGACCCTTTAATCCAATGCCATATGCTAGTGCCATACCATAATTAGAGCGAAGATCGTGATATGTAACTTCTAAACCATTAACCGTAGCAATTTCTTCTTGTGAAATATTAAATTTTTTAGCTAGAGCATTGGATCCTTCTGCTAAAACTTCGCCAATTCCTTCCCTGAAAACAATTTTTTCTAATAATTCTTCAACAACTTTAATATTTCCCCATTCAGGTTTTAGCCCATCAATATCATCCGTTGTTATATTTCCCTGCTTGAAATGGTGTATCAGACAAGATATGGTAGCTCCGGAACTTATTGTATCAATTCCGTAATCAAAACACTTTTTATTGATGTAAACAATCCATTCCAGGTTGTCGTTTAGAAGTAATGCTCCGTAGGATACAAGAGTTTCATATTCTGGACCTTCCATCTCGTTTGTTTTATACATACCTTCTTTAATAGCAACTCTTCTACCGCAACCAATAACGCAAGAGTGGCAATATCTATTTTTTACTAAAATAGTTTCTGCCATCGTTGCTCCAGATATTTTACCTGCACCTTCCCATTGAGGTTGAGAAAAATACTTAATTGGTAATTCACCAGTCATGTTATACATATCCATCGCACCAGATGTTCCTAATTCTCCTATCATCTGTGAGGCAAATGACGATTTTACGTAGTCCCTTGCTTTTATTATTGCTTTTCGTAGTTTCTCTTGGTTTGTTACTTCCAATTTAATTTTTGTTCCTTTAACAATTATAGCCTTAAGTTTTTTTGAACCAAGAATAGCTCCCATTCCAGTTCTCCCGGCAGCTCTTTCTTCGGAAACAATATTAGCATATTTTACGAGGTTTTCGCCTGCTTGACCGACACAAGCAACTTTAGCTTTTTCGTCACCAAAAAGTTCTTTAAGTTTTTCAGTTGTATAAAAAGCCCCTCTTCCCCATAATAGTTTAGCGTCTTTGAGTTGAACCTTATCATCTTTAATTTCTAGATAAACTGGTTCATCTGACGCTCCAGATATTATAATGCCGTCATATCCAGCTTTTTTTACCTCCGCACCAAACCAGCTCCCGCAATTCGATTCTCCCCAAATACCTGTGTAGGGTGATTTTGAACAGACGACCCATCTTCCTGTATTTGGCGCAAATGTTCCATTTAAGGGACCAGTCATTATCATAACAATATTTTCTGGAGACAATGGATTTGTATCTACGCTTAATTTATCGTATAAATAACGACAAGCGTAACCGGACCCACCCAAAAAGTATTTTGCTATATCCTCAACAATTGGATCAACCGAAATGTGTTTAGTAGTTAAATCTACGTTTAATAATTGACCTCTAAAACCTCCTAAAATAATAACTCACCTCAAAAAATATAAAATTAATAATTTGGATACTAAAACGCAAGTTTACTTTATCTCTTTTACCCTTAAACTTTATAAATGAGAAAAAGAAGAGAAAACAAATTTTCTAAAATTAAATCTTTTTATCATATTTTTTTTTACCTATTAATGGTTTTATGAATGTTAATTCATCTAAGTAATCCCCTAAGATTATAAATGCCATTTTTTTTAAAGAGAAAAAATATTATTATAAATATGAAGAAAAATCTTGACATAATGTGGACAGATCTTGTATCTCCTACGATGACTCCTGATGAGTATCTAAGAGAATTCGGAGAAAAAATAAAGTATAACTATAAAGTTTACGAACCTAAAGCTGATACATTGAAAGAGATTAACGCGCTTTTAAAAAGTAGGAACGAACAGTTAAAGATAGTTGCTTTCGGTGCTGATTGGTGTCCAGATTGCCATAAAAATACACCACGCATGATTAAACTGATAAAACGGATGAAAACTAACAATGTCGAGCTTCGTATTTTGTATGGTATAATGGTTAATGCACTACATAAACCCGGAGAAACTCCTTGGCATAAAACAAGGTCTCCCCAAGAAGCATCAAACCCTAAATTTGACTTAAAAGCAATTCCAACGTTCTATTTCTTTAACAAAAATAACGAATATCTCGGTCAGATTATAGAACATCCCAAAGAAACAATGGAAGAAGATACTCTAGAAATATTGAAAGAAAAGCTATGAACAGAATAAGATAATATCCTAACTGTTCATTATTATTTTTTTTAGAAGGATCAAAATTTAAATTAGTAAATCGATATATAGTTTTTATGTCGAAATTAAATGTCAAGAAAGATTTATATTCTTTTTCTCTTTGCTCTCTTAAAGTTTTAAATCATTAATTATTTTATAACAGAAGGTTCCTACCTCCGAAACCTAATAATAATCTCTATTTTTAATATATAAGTTCGTAAGATAATTATAAATAGGGTTCGATTTACTAATTATAAACAAAATTCCTCAAAAATAAACAAATATGTAATATTATTAAAATTATAAGTTTTAGATATATTTAAGACATTTTAAATGATTTATATGAGCAAAGAAATCAATCTTGAGACTTTTAAAAATATTTTCCAATCGGACGAAGTAAGAAAGGAACTAACAGTTCTCAGCTCTTGGGCCAGAGGAGTAAAGCAAGAAAGACACATCATTAATATTTTAGCAAAACATCTTGATAAAAAAGATTTTAATTTTAAGATGGAGTATAGCAAGATAGTTGAGAAACAGAAATTTATATATGACATAAGGATTGAGGACGTTCTTGTTGAAGCAAAATTCTCTTTCGAAGAAGATATAATTCAATTAGAAAAAGAAATATACGGAACTCAAGGAAAACCAGTTGAAAAGGATTTTTTGAACCAATATTTAAATTGGATTGACCAAAGGGAAGAAGAAAACAAAATCAGAGTAGAAAAAAAGAAAAAACCAAAAGGATGGGGCAGAAATTTCACTGCTCTCACGCTAATTGATATTTTTAAGAAAAAGTGTGATTATTTTATACTTATCGTTCAATCAAGAGATATCAGAAAAATTCCATCTAAAGATTTGGAAAATATCGTAGCTTCTAGGGAATGTATCTCTTATAATAAAGAATTTGAAGGCTATAATGTTCCCGAGAACTTCGGTATTATAGATAAACTTCTTGAATCCATTAATAAAGCTAGACCTTTTAATTCTGCTTCCATAAAGATTGTGGCAACAAACAGATTTCCTTGTATGTATCACATCTATATTCTAGAATTTAAATCTTAATTAATTATTAAAAAAAAACCCAAAAAAAAAATCATTTCCTTTTATAAAATGGAATAATAGGATTGGTCAGAAATTTTTTTTATTATTTCACAATATAGTTGAAGCCTTCAATAACGAATATGAATTCGAGGAAATTTGTATGTGCAGGTGCCTTGAACTCTAATTCGATGAACTCAGAACACCCTTCATTATGATCGGCGCCCAAGATATCAACTCGCATATCGTCGCTAATTAATAATGTCCATCGTACTTGCCCCAAAGTAGAGTGAATAGCGGAAGCTAATAAAATTTATATATTTAATTGTCTATATATTATCCTTGAAAATACTATGGAAAAAAAAATTCAAAATATTATTTTTCTTATTATTGGCTTCATTTTTATATCAATTGCTATCTTCCCAATAGTTTATTTTTATGTAATTTTTTTCAATAAAAGAAATAGTTTTGATTATTTATACTTTCGAAATTATACATTTTACAATATAATCTTAATTACATTTATATTCTTTCTTTTAAGCCTCACTTTTATAATTCCTGGAATAAGTTTGTTCCTACGTGAAAAAGTAAAAAAATCATTCTCATATAAACGAAGCTTTTATATTTTTATATTTGTATTGTTAATTGAATTCTTTATAATAATATTTCTTTTCCCGGAAACATACGTAACACTGCCCCCTCCAAATTAATTTTATAATTTATAAAATCATCTTTAAAATATTGCTGATATCGGTAATTTCATTTAAAGGGTTTAGCTTGTTATCCTTATACTGATGATTATCAGGACCATCAACTAGAATTAATACCATCTAATGGATATTTTAACTAAAGATGACATTGATATTTAATAGGAAATAAAAAATCGGTTTTTTAGTATATTTCATTTCATCCCAATTAATTAAATCTTTGAATGGAGTAGGAAGATATTTCGGTTTTAGCAGTATTTTGTCTTTAACTAATTTGTTTGCATTTCGTTTTTTAGTTATTTAAATAGATCGGAGGAGTGACATCTTATGATGATATAAAATGAACGAAGAATTAACTTTAAATTCAGAAGAATCAGATTATCCTAAGAACTCCCCCCGACATTTTAATAATTTATTTCATTATCTTGTCCGATTTTATAATGCGAATAATTAAATAACTATTTATCATCTGATACAATTCATATCTAGCAAATATTTTTATCATCTGATTTTATATCTTATCTTATGAAAGAATTGAGTATAAAGAAAGTTATTATTCATAGATCAGGGATATCTTATTTCATTCTAGAGGGTTTGATGAAAGGTTCTGATACCTTTGAGTTAGAGTTTAAAATTGACGAAATGGACGACGTATTAAAATCGCTCTTTGTTTTAGATACAAGCGAAAAGGGTTTTATTAGTTCGATTTCGTACGATGCTGCGTTAGAAACCTCCCAACTTTTAAAATCAATAATGCTCAATATTCCTGATACAGGGTCTTTATCGTCACTTATCACGCAGATAAAAGGAGCAGATGTTAAGTTAACCGTTACAGGGGGTAAAACTATAGTTGGAACGATCATTGGAATTGAAGAAATTGAAAAGATGAATAAAAATGAGAAGACGATAGAAAAATTGCTAATTTTACTTCAAGAAAATAACGAAATTTCTAAATTTAATTTTTCTGACTTCAAATCTTTTGATATTTTGAATGAAGATATCAAAAAAGATCTCAAATTCTTTTTAGATACAGTTATATCGGGAAAGAAAAAAGACGCAAAAAAAATCAATATCAACTGCGAATCAGGAGGGGACGATGAAGTTGAAAGGATCGTTTTTGTATACTATATCCGAGAAAGTCCAATTTGGAAAACATCTTATCGCTTAATAATGAGCAAAGAACAAGCTCAAGAAGAAAAGTGTCTCCTTTCTGGATGGGGCCTTATAGAAAACACAACTAATCAAGATTGGGAGAATGTAGAGTTATCGCTCGTAGCTGGAATGCCTGTCTCTTTTAAATACGAATTTTATCGCCCAATTTTTATACAACGTCCCGTAATTCGACCTCCAAAAGTCTTAAGCGTAAAACCAACTGAAATCGAAGAAGGATTAGAGATGGAGGATTATGAAGAGTACGAAATGAACGCTATAGAAGCTGCTCCTAGAGAAATGATGAAAAAGGCAAAAATGGGAAGGAGGGGGATGCCTCCGCCGGCACCTGCTGCAGCTGTTGGATATGGTGGTTTAATGGGTGTGATGTCGGATGATGCTCTGTTAGACAAGGTAAAATCACAAACGCAAGTACAAACTAAAGATTTAGGAGAACTCTTTGAATACAATATATCTAACCCAGTAACCATAAAAAGGAAACAATCTGCGTTAGTCCCAATTTTAACAGAGGTGATTAAAGCGAGGCGAGTGCTGTTGTACAACAAAAATGAGTACGACAAAAATCCAAACGCATGCCTTGAGATCACAAATAGCACAAATCTAACGCTTGAAAGAGGACCTGTGACAATTATTTACGATGATAATTTAGCTGGTGAGGCAATAGTTCCTTTTCTCAACAAAGAAGACACGCGTTTATTAAATTATGCTGTAGAGCAAGCGGTTTTAATTACGCACGAAGCTAAAACCGAAAGTTTAAGCGTACATAAAATTACTATAGGAAGCGGTTATTCTTACGAATATTACTACACGAACATGATGACTACATACAAAATAAAAAATAAAACAAGTGAAGAGAAGGAACTCTATCTAGATCACCCAAAAACTCATGGTTATAAATTTATTGAAAAACCTGTTGATCCCGAAGAAACACCTAATTATTGGCGCTTTAAAATCACATTGAAGCCCAAAGATGCTATAACTTTTAAATTGAAAGAACAGAGAGAGGATTACTCAAGCAACTACTTAAGAAATTGGTCTAGAGATGATATATTTAAAAGGGTTGGATTCTATGTTAAACAGAAATTTATTAATGAAAAGCTGGAAAACCAATTAAAAGAAATCGCAGAATCTATCCAAGATTTAAATCAAAAGAAGCAAAAACAATCTAAATTGGTTGAAGAGAGAAACCAAATGTCTGACGAACAATCAAGGCTTAGAGATAATATATCTGTATTAGGAGAGGATACCCAATCTATCACTTTGAAGGAGCGGTATATCAAAAAATTTAACGATCAAGAGACTAGGTTTGAGAAAATTTCTGTAGAGACTAAAAAATTAACACAAGAGATTGATTCACTCAACAAAAAGATCGAGACAAAAATGAACAAACTAAAAACTTAATAAAAAGTTTTAAAACTCCATTTTTTCTTTTTTATTACAGAAACCATTTGTTTGCTAACTTGATAAAAAAATAAATATTAAACCAAAAATAAGATATAATGTTATTATTACGATAGGTGTAAAAAATGAGTATTGATGAACTTCAAGAACAAGTAGAAAAATTTAAGGGTGAAATGGACACGCTCGAGGAAGTTTGCGATACACTTCCAAAGTGTAAAGAAGACGATGCTTGCGAAAAATGCGAAACTTACAAAAAAATTGACGCCCTTAATGTTAAAATCGAAGAATTAGAAGAAAAAATCGAATCTCTCATGAGCGAAGATGAAGACGAAGACGAAGACTAATTCTTACACGCTTTAATTATTTTCTTTTTATCTATTTTATTTTTTTTAATTTATGTCTTTTTTTAGAGCCTATACAGATTTAGGAAGATTCTCTCCTTAACTCCACTATAGATAAATCAATTCCCTCATCTAATGTTATTTTTGGAAGAAAATTGAGTATTTTTATTGCCTTACTAGGGTCTGCGTAAAATTTATTGACATCGTAAGATCGTGGGTTAGTAAATTCAACTGTGCTTTTGCTTCGAGTCTTTTCAATAATAGTGTCGGCTAATTGTTTTAATGAAATTGGGACTCCTGTAGATATATTGAAATCGTCAAAAAGATGATTATTCTTTTCTATTTCTTGAACACAGCCCCAAATTCCTTGAATAGTGTCATTAATATAAGTGAAATCGAAAATTTCCTCTCCTGTGCCGTTAATAATCAAATCTTCTTCGTTAAAAGCCTGTAAAATAAACTTTGGTATAACTCTATCTAAATGATCGTTTTTTCCGGTATAAACGTTTGAAAACCTTAATACCCTTACTTTTAATCCATAATTTTCTGAGTATACTTTACATAATTCCTCTCCTGATAGTTTAGAGACTCCATAGACATTAATAGCTTTACGAATTGACGATTCATCAACAGGTAAGATTGCAGACTCACCATATACCTCTCGAGAGGATCCAAATATCACCCAAGGGTAATTATTATCTGTACGTATCAGTCTTGCAGACTCGAGCACGTTAATCATTCCTCCAATATTGGTATTAACGCATTCTAAGGGATTTTCATGTGCTATTTTCACTCTACTCACTGCTGCTAAATGAACAATGCCATTTATGCCTACTATTTTGGATCGTAAAGCTGAAAAATCTCGAACATCATCCAATGTGCTATCTTTGATGTCAAAAGGTACAACGTCAATACCCTTTTCTTCTAATAATTTCTTTAGGGCAGAACCAATGAAACCAGAGCTTCCAGTTAGTAAAATTTTCATAGTAGTATTAAATAGCTTGGATATTAATTAAGACTTGTCTTAAATAGAAACAAATTAAAAAAAAAAGAATAATGAAAAAATTGGATGTTTTACATTACTTTTTTTCATTATTTTATTCTCAATAAACAAAATTAAAAAAAGAAATTGTATTCCTCCTAGTAAGACTATTTCTCTAGTTAAATACAACAATATTCAATATAGGAGTTATAAAAATGGAAGAAAATAAAAAGAAAAAATATATGACTCAAGCTATAAGTGACGAAATCCTCGGAAAGTTAAGTTTAAAAAACAGATATTCGTTTTTAAATACGAACCTAACTGCTATTTTGGAACCAAAGGAGTTTAATTTTCTAAAAAAAGCTCAAAAATTCTGCATGCGTTTCGAAAAGAAAAACGAGATTACGCACGGTCCTGAAGAAGATGTTTACGATTGGATCCCCGCATTTGGAGCCGAAGGATACCTAACAAGATCTCACAGTTTCGACCTGGTTGATGTTAATTACACCGATTATGGTATAACTATGGAATTGATGAGGAATTTAGCCGTAGGTTTTTTTGACCCTCAGTTTTCCATGGCTGGTGGGGCAACACAATTAGCCATTAATCCACTGCTGGAACACCACGAAAACGTCCCAATCAGGTTAGAGGTTCTAAAAAAATTCGTAACGGGAGAAACGCCAGGAGCCATTTTAATCACGGAACCCGAAAGAGGCTCGGACGCTGTACATATGTTGACCACGTGCGATGAACAAAACGACGGTAGCTTTCTTCTAAACGGAGAAAAAATTTACAGTACTAACGCTCCTAAAGCAAGATACGTTGTTGCTTACGCTACTGCAGAGAAGAACAATGGGAACACGATGGCTCAGTTCTTAATTGATACATCGTGGGAGGGTTGGCGGGTTGAACGAGTTTATATTCCTTATGTCCCAAAAGTGTGGTTAGGTAAAGAATGGTTCGATAACCTTAGAGTACCAAAGGAATACGTGTTAGGCGGCGTAGGTAAAGGGCGAGAACATCTTTTTGAAGGATTGGTTCCGGAAAGAATAGGGATAGCAATTGACTGTATAGCCAAATGTTGGAACGCAATTGCGTACGCAGCTATATATGTAAATAACAGAAAACAATTTGATCAAGTGATTTTGAAATTTCAAGGCGTAGGTTTTACTTTAACTGACCTTTGGGCAAGATTAACTAACCTCACGCTCGGACTTTTAATGTTTTGTAAAAATTATGATGGCAAAATGGAAAAGTTTGGAGGGAAGCTTCCCAGAAACATTTCACAAGCCTTAGTAGCTTCTGCTAGTCAATTCAAGTATCATGTTGCTAAACTTACAGAAGAGATTTGCTACGAATCTGCCAATCTAATGGGAGGCGCTGGGCTATGTGACAACACTTTAATGCACGATCTGGTAAACATCTCTAGAATCGCGGAAATCATAGGTGGAAGCAGACAAATCCAAAATTATGTCATGTCGATGTCGCTACGTCAAGTTTATAAGATGTCTGGTATTTAAAACTGCCAATTTATAAATTTTACATCTTTTTTTTATTTATTTTTGTTAAAAAGTGTTATACATTATGACAGAAGTTAGAATTGGTCCAATATTATCCTTTCAAAGCTGTAATTATAAAGCATAGATGATTTAGCAATAAAATCTAATTTTCAGAAAACAAAAATTGGTACGAAAATGTGGCAATTTTGCGAAAAAAATTTGAAATTATGAAGCTTATTTAGATTTTGCCCATAAAGGCGTATGTCAATGTTTTTTTTATTTGTTACTTACATTATCCTTTTTTTTCAGAACCATCTTTTTCTTTTAAATTTAATACGATATTTACTAGAAATATCTGACGAACTAAATGGGAGAATTGGGAGTCATAAGCGTTTTTACATTATCAGTTTCTTGAGTCTCTTCGAAAACTTTTTAGATATTATCAAACTGGTCTCGAATGGGCAATTTTTCTTGAACTGGATTATAGAAATAAAGTTGTCAATTCCCACTAAAGATAAGATACCGTATTCCTCGAGCGATATTAATTCTCTAATTCTTGAATTCCCTATTATAAATCTACTCTCTAATAATCTTATTATCTCTGAAAGGACATTAGAGCTAAGGTATGACACGATAACTCTTCCAGTTTGAGTCAATAATGCGGATGAGATTACAAAAGAGGAAAAAGTATGAAGCTCCTTAAAGACTTCAATTAAATCCTTTTGAATTTCTTCTGAAACTAACTTCTTGCTCTCAATTATTTCATCGACATTTCTCTCGAAATTTTGATATATCGAAACTTCGCCATCAAAATTATCCGTTAAGTTTTTCACATCAAATTCGGATAGAAATTCGCTTTTAATTTCCCGTAACTGGTTTCTCAGCTCTACTAGATTATCAGTTCTATCGCTAAATAGAGCAAACATGAGCTCACTAGAATTGGCTTTTTCTACTTCAAAGATGAACCTAAAAGGTCCAACCTCAATTTCAGATAACTCTTTTGTTTTCAATGTTTGTTTAACAAACGAGAATATTGCGCTTAAAAAGCTACTTGTAAGTTCAATGTCAAAAATGTCCTCATAAGCTTTATAAAAAAGTAGTTCGCCCGTTGATTTCATTATGAATATATTTTTAATCATTGGAACTCAAAGAATATTAGGTTAATAACTCTAAAATAAAGGTTTTATATTCTTTTAATAAAAGTATAGATTTAAAAATTCTTGTATAAATCATTCTAATGATGTAAAACCAATGAAATTACTCTTTTCATTCTCCGGAACAGAAACAGATAAAATCTTATGCTGTTGGTTTGATACTTTTTAGGCTAAAACCCATCGAATTTAGCCCATTCGTCGTCGTCATCGATCTCCTCCTCATCTTCATAATATACTTCAGATTTCTCTGCTTTTACGCCTTCAACCGACTCTTCTTCAAACTCGTCGATTTCATCGTCAAAACTTATAGCTTTATCTAAATCCACAGCTACTTCTCCTTCGCTCACTTGAATTTCTGGGATGGCTTCTTTCTTCAATTTTTTCTTTTCAACTAATTTGAGGTAGTCGCCATGAATTTTAATCGTAATAGGAGTTTCTTCTTGTAAGAGCCGTACCACTACTTCTTCGTTACTAGATGTATCGTGTGGCATACGCATAACTAAAGCCCTTGAACCTTCGAATACGCCACTTATTATTTCAACGGTATCACCCGATTCTAAATATTCGGTGACGCTTCTCGGCAGTAAGACGTGTTTTAACTCACCTAAATCAATATTTTGAACGATTCTTCCTTTTATGTGGGGAATCCCTTGTACAGCAATTTGAACAGATCTTTTTTGAGGTGCTTCAAAAAATACATAACCAGGTAATAAAGGAGATACAAGCATTGCTCTAATGTCTGGAACTACGTCTAAAATTTTAAACCGGTAAAAAATTTGTCGTAATATGTTACTTTCTTGGTTTATCGTAGTTCTCACAGCAAAAAGAGTCGTAGAAGGCTCACCCCCCTCGAGATCATTGACTTCTGCTGCTGCAAGATCAACATCTATATTTAATTCTTCCTTTTTATTGTTTTTTGCCTGTTCCTCTTGGTCGACCATATTTCCTCACTTTTTTCTTATTTGAATTATCAAGATTTAAAATGCTTTTATATTGATTTCTCAAAAAATTAGATATTAGATAAAGGAAACTCTAAATTATAAAATTTTGCTTTTTAAGGAGTTTTTAGTTATGAGAGCAGGTTCCTTAAAGTTTAATCAACTTTATTGATATATTAATTACTAAAATGGTATGTTATTTACGTCTAATATCTCAGGAATTCTTCGGTTTCTTTCGAGCCAGGATATCTCTGCCCTAGTATATCTCCAAGTTATTTCGCATTTTCCTAATTTACCTTCGACTGGTGTTTCCCAATCCCACGGAGACACTATAACTAGATCCCCTTTTCTTACCCATACGCGTTTTTTAATTTTACCTCGAATTCTGCCCACTCGCTGTTTACCATCCGTACAAAATACGCCCATCCGTTCATTTCCATATATCTCAACGACTCTCGCAAACATTTCTCCTATCCTTTTATTGGGAAACTTAACGCGCGTGACGGGTGGTGGGACATATGGCCCCTTACCTCTCTTCACTTGCTTTCCTTTTTTTTTTGCCATGATTTTTTCCCTCAAACAATATTAGTATTTATCGTCAGGTTTATAATCGCCTTTAATAAATACGATTTTTACAGGTTTTTCAGAATCGTTCCGAATATTATGCATTTCTTTTGGTTCCACCAAGAATACACTTCCTTCTAAAGCACCGAATTCTTCGCCATCTACGATCATAACACCATCCCCCTCAACGAAATAAAATGTTTCATCAAGTAAATTGTGTCCGTGAGCTTTTTCGGCCATTTTTTCACCAGGTTTTAATAGAATTAATCCCCAATCTATACTCGGTCCACGCATTAAATATTTAACACCAGATTCTCCTCCTCTGAATTGAAAATCTTTTTCATTTACGCGTTTCATTTTTTACCGACAAACCTATATCTTATTTACTAAAAACAAATTATCTAAATTAAAATAGGTTAAAAATCTTATTAATTTAACTTCTAAGTAGGGTAATAAATGATTTCAAATTTTCGATTTGCAAACGTACCTAACATAATATTTGGAGCTGGTAAATTTAGCGAATTATACGATATTATCGCAAATTTCGGAAAAAATGTTTTGTATGTTATCGGAGGTTCATCGCTTAAGGCCTCTGGAAAGTGGGATGAAATCACAAGTGAGATGCTCAGAAGAACCATTAATTTCTATTCAATATCTATAGATGGAGAACCTACTCCAACCTTAGTTGATGAGGCCGTTAAGAAATTTCGACAGAAAAATTTAGATTTAATTATTGGAATAGGGGGTGGTAGTGTTATTGATGCTGGAAAGGCAATCTCAGCGATGGTTCCTAAGAACGATTCAATCAAGAATTATCTTGAAGGTGTTGGAGATAAGATACACGATGGGAAAAAAATTCCATACATCGCCATTCCTACTACTTCAGGGACAGGTAGCGAAGCAACAAAAAACGCTGTTATAACTGAAGTTGGTCCTGAAGGATTTAAAAAATCTTTACGGCACGATAATTTGATCCCGAATTATGCTTTAGTGGATCCTAAACTCGTTGTGTCCTGTCCTCCCTCAATTACTGCAGCTTGTGGGATGGATGCTTTCACACAGCTGTTAGAAGTGTACGTCTCTCCTCACTCAAGTCCTGTTACTGATGCTTTGGCCTATAGTGGAATCAATCAAATGAAGGAAAATATGATATCCGTTTACAGCCAAAAATTTTCAGACATTAATGCAAGATCAGCCATGGCCTATGGTTCTTTAATCTCTGGCATCGTTCTTGCAAACGCAGGGTTGGGCATTATCCACGGGTTAGCATCTTCAATTGGTGGATTGTTTAATATTCCTCACGGAACAATATGCGGAACGTTGCTTGCTGAAAGCACAAAAATGAATGTGAAGAGATTAAAGCAAATTGGTCACGATGGTGAGTATGCGTTAATGAAATATGCAATAATAGGTGCATTAATCGCTGGTGAAGGTAACAAGGTAAATATAGATGCGTCCTATTATTGTTCAGTACTTATTGAAACTCTTGAAAGATGGACAAAACAATTAAATCTGGATTCATTAGGAAAATATGGAATTACACCTAAAGATGTCGAAAAGATCGTTAAAAAAACGGGATTAAAAAATAATCCAGTTAACCTCAATCCTGAAGACATTAAAGAGATAGTGGTAAATCGGATATGATTTTCTTCTTATTTAAAATATAGTTTTTGTGTTAATCAAAAGAAAGAAACTTTTTCTGGCGAAGAAATATAGTACTGACGCCAATTTTTCTCGCTTTTCTACGTAAATCCGCATCATTAGACGCTAAATACACTTTTTTCTCTTTTTCTTTTAATTCTTTACAGCTTCTTACTAAAAAATCATCTGTAGTTTCCTCACTTGATTTTGTGAGGTTATTGTAAACAAAATTATATTTTTCATTGTTTTTTTCTAAATATGAAAGACCAGACTTTAAATTCATAATAAACTTTGTAGCATTTGGTTCTCGAAGCCTTTTAGCTTCTAATTCATCTAAAATTTGCTTAAAAAGAATGAAAA
>Ga0209979_1002325_pt1 | contig 18428 bp, 16 predicted proteins | sample AnhtaG_FD_183114 | JGI IMG/M metagenome (GOLD analysis project Ga0209979, IMG submission 183114) | Deep subsurface microbial communities from Anholt, Denmark to uncover new lineages of life (NeLLi) - Anholt_01485 metaG (SPAdes) (version 2) | ecosystem: Environmental > Aquatic > Marine > Oceanic...
CCCGTATCCACAAGCTGCGGGTTTTCAAAGCCTGTGGCAGAAGTTAAGTGGTTCGGCCCACCCGCCCGCCCGCGAGATGTATTTGGAATCTGGGGGACACCCCCAGACCCCCGGCAGAGGGGCACAGCCCCTCTGCACTCCCCCTTTCGCAACATGCTCTTTCAACCCGCAGCAGCGCGTTGACAACGCCTTCCCACCAAGACCGAACCAGGTACCGCTGGGACTGTCACGAGATCATCCCTCAGATCCTGCGCGCTCGGGCCTGGAAGAAGGCCATGAGCGGCTGGACGTAGGGGCGGTCGGTGGTGATGGCCACCTCGTCCACCCCCATGGAGCGCAGGAGCTGCTGACGCTCCTGGCGTCTTTGGGCTGCGGCCAGGGCGTACTGCCGGCGTGTCTCTCTGTCTTCAGTGTCCAGCAGCAACGGCTGGCCGGTCTCGGCGTCCTCCATCTCCAGCAGCCCTACCGGCGGCAGGGAGAGCTCCCGCGGGTCCGTCAGGCTGATGGCCACCAGGTCGTGTCGCTGGACCGCTACGCGCAGGGCTCCTTCGAAGCCGCGGTCAAGGAAGTCGGAGATGAGAAAGATGATGCTGCGCCGCCGGGCCACGCGGGTCAGGTAGGCGAGGGCGCCGGCGATGTCCGTTCCCCGCCCCTGAGGGCGTGCGTACAGCAGCTCGCGCACGATGCGCAGGACGTGCTGCGAGCCCTTGCGGGGCGGAACGAACTTTTCGATGCGGTCGCTGAAGGTGAGCAGACCGATGCGGTCGTTGTTGGCGACGGCGGCGAAGGCGAGGAGGGCGGCCACCTCGGCGGCCACCTCGCCCTTGGTCTGCGCCCCTGTGCCGAAGGTCTCTGAGGCGCTGACGTCCACCACCAGCAGGACGGTCAGCTCTCGCTCCTCCACGTACTTCTTGACGTAGGGCGTGCCCATGCGGGCGGTCACGTTCCAGTCGATGGAGCGGACGTCGTCGCCCGGCTGGTACTCCCGCACCTCCGAGAACTCCAAGCCGCGCCCGCGAAAGACGCTATGATACTCCCCCAGGAAGAGGTTGGATACCAGACGCCGCGCCCGGATCTCGATGCGGCGGATCTTCTGGAGCAGCTCCGGCGGGATGGGAGGCTGCTCGGTGGCTGCTGAGTTCATCTGTTGCACTGCCAGGCAGCGGGCCTCGCCTCCAAACGCGCCTCCTAGGGCACCTCCACGCCCTCCAGGACCTGCCGCACCACCTCCTCGCTGCTGACCTCCTCTGCCTCCGCCTCGTAGGTGACAATGACCCGATGGCGCAGCACGTCCGAGGCCACCGCCTTGATGTCGTCGGGCGTGACATAGCCCCGCCCGTGGATGAAGGCGTGGGCGCGTGCGGTTTGAGCCAGGAAGATGCTGGCGCGGGGGGAGGCCCCATAGGCGATGAGGGGCTTGAGGGCATCCATGCGGTAGGCCTCGGGCTCCCGGGTGGCGTACACGACGTGCACGATGTAGTCCTTCAGGCGGTCGTCCAGGTGTACGCTCTGGGAGGCCTTTCGGGCCTTGAGGATAGCCTCCAGATCGACCACCCGGCACACCGGGGCGGGCTCGCCCATGACGAAGCGCTCCAGGATCTGCTTCTCCTCGCCGCGAGTGGGGTAGGTGATGACCGCCTTGAGCATGAAGCGGTCAAGCTGGGCCTCCGGCAGGGGGTAGGTGCCCTCCTGCTCGATGGGGTTCTGGGTGGCGAGCACCATGAAGGGCTCGTCGAGGGGGAAGGTGGTGCCGCCGATGCTCACCTGGCGCTCCTGCATCGCCTCGAGCAGGGCCGACTGCACCTTGGCGGGGGCGCGGTTCACCTCGTCGGCCAGGACGATGTTGGCGAAGACGGGCCCCTTGCGCACGTCGAAGCGGCCGTCCTGAGGGTTGTAGATGGTGGTGCCGGTGAGGTCCGCGGGCAGGAGGTCCGGGGTGAACTGGATGCGCACGAAAGCGGCGTTGATGGCCTGAGCCAGGGTGCTGACGGCGAGGGTCTTGGCGAGGCCCGGCACGCCCTCGATGAGGATGTGGCCGCGGCAGAGGAGGGCGATGAGGAGGCGGTCGATGAGGTACTCCTGGCCGACGATGACCTTGGCCACCTCTGCCTTGACCTGCTGGACGAAGCGGCTCTGCTCCCTGACCTGGGCGTTGATCGCAGCGATATCGACAGCCATGGCCAGCCTCGGGCAAAAACGGAGGCTCGGGGAGCCTCCGTGCGGGCCTTGGTCAAGGGTAGTCTACTTTATGGTGGGCGGGGCGGCAACTTGCGGATCCGGCAGAGGGGGCGCGCTTCTTGCGCGCCCCCTTCCCTTCATAGCTGCGTGGGGCTGCGGTCTAGCCTACTCCTTCGGCGGCTGGGCCGGCCACTCGTTGGCCAGGCTCCCCGTGACCTGCTTGGGGAGGATGTCGGAGATTGCATCCACCGACCAGGGCTTCTCGGTCTCGATGGAGCCGATGATCTCCGGCTCAGAGTACAGGCCGATGAGGCCAGCCCGGACCATGAAGGTGCGGCCGTTGATGTTGGCGGCCTCATCGGTGCAGAGCCAGGCCACCATGGGGCCGATCTCCTCGGGGGTTTGCTTCTCCAGCTCGGCCAGCATCTTCATGCCTGCCTCGCCGGCCCGCTCGAAGCGCCTGCGCATGTCATCGCTGAGGGTCAAGCGGGTGGCCGCCTGGGGACGGATGGCGTTGCAGCGGACGCCGTAACGACCCATCTCCCTGGCAATGGTGCGGGTCATGCCCACGATGCCCTCTTTGGCAGCAGCGTAGTTGGCCTGGCCAGGATTGCCCAGGCCGGAGGTGGAGGAGGTGTTGATGATGACGCCGGGTTTGCGCTCCTGGCGGAAGTACATGCAGGCGTGCTTGGCCAGGTTGAAGTGTCCCTTCAGGTGAACGGCGATGACGGCGTCCCATTCTTCCTCGGCCATGTTGAAGAGCATGCGGTCTCTGAGGATGCCAGCGTTGTTGATAAGGATATCGAGCTGGCCCCAGGTGTCGAGAGCCAGTTTGACGATCTTCTCGCCTGTGGCGAATTGGACGACGTTGTCGTAGTTGGGGATGGCCTCGCTGCCTATCTTCTTGATCTCGTCTACCACCTCGTCTGCGGGGCTCTTGGCGCCCCCACTCCCGTCGACCTCACCGCCCAGGTCATTAACGATGACGCGGGCTCCTTCGGAGGCAAGGGCGAGGGCCTCGCCGCGGCCGATGCCGCGTCCCGCTCCTGTGACGATGGCCACGCGACCCTTCAGTCTGTCTCCCACGGTATCAGACCTCCTTTTCGTTCAATGTGATGCCATACTCCGAGGAGACTGTAGCCCTACGGCGAGGCGGGCGCAACTCCCGGCGGGCTGCGCAGAGGGAGGGGGCACGTATCTACGCGCCCCCTCGGCCTAGATAGCTGCGCGGGGCTGCGGTCTGGCCTACTCCTTGGGGGGTTGGGCCGGCCACTCGTTGACCAGGTCCTTCGTGACCTGCTTGGGGAGCATGTCGGAGACCAGGTCCACCGACCAGGACTTGTCGGTGTCGATGGAGCCGATGATCTCGGGCTCGGAGTACAGGCCGATGTGACCGGCGGTCACGAGGAAGGTGCGGCCGTTGATGTTGGCGGCCTCATCGGTGCAGAGCCAGGCCACCATGGGGCCGATCTCGGTAGGCTCCTGCTTCTCGAGAGCGGCGAGCATCTTCGCCCCTGCTTCGCCAGCCCGCTCGAAGCGCCTGCGCATGTCATCGCTGACGGTCATGCGGGTGGCCGCCTGGGGCCGGATGGCGTTGCAGCGGACGCCATAGCGGCCCATCTCCCTGGCAATGGTGCGGGTCATGCCCACGATGCCCTCTTTGGCGGCAGCGTAGTTGGACTGGCCTGGATTGCCCAGGCCGGAGGTGGACGAGGTGTTGATGATGACGCCGGGCCTGCGCTCCTGTCGGAAGTACATGCAGGCGTGCTTGGCCAGGTTGAAGTGTCCCTTCAGGTGAACGGCGATGACGGCGTCCCATTCTTCCTCGGCCATGTTGAAGAGCATGCGGTCTCTGAGGATGCCAGCGTTGTTGATAAGGATATCGAGCTGGCCCCAGGTGTCGAGAGCCAGTTTGACGATCTTCTCGCCTGTGGCGAATTGGACGACGTTGTCGTAGTTGGGGATGGCCTCGCTGCCTATCTTCTTGATCTCGTCTACCACCTCGTCTGCGGGGCTCTTGGCGCCCCCACTCCCGTCGACCTCACCGCCCAGGTCATTAACGATGACGCGGGCTCCTTCGGAGGCAAGGGCGAGGGCCTCGCCGCGGCCGATGCCGCGTCCCGCTCCTGTGACGATGGCCACGCGACCCTTCAGTCTGTCTCCCACGGTATCAGACCTCCTTTTCGTGAATTGTCGCTAGAGTTGCCGACAAGACTGTAGTCGCACGAGGCCGATGGCGCAACTGCCGAATGGACCGTGGAGGCAGGGGCAAAGGCAGGGTTCGCGGGTGGCTCTGGGGGCGTGTCAGGCCGGGACGGGGGACTGCCCGGTTTCCAGGCGGGCCTCGCCGTGGCCTTCGACGAGCTGGGCCAGGCGCTCGGCCAGCTCCGGGCAGGCGCGCGCCGAGGAGAGGGCCAGGTCGGTCTCGTCGCCGTCACCGGTGTGGACGGTGAGGCGTATCTCGTCGCTGCCGGGGAAGTCTCCGAGGGCGGCGACGATGGCGCCCAGTCGCCCCCGGTCGGCCTCCTCGTCCTCGCTCTCGCGCAGGCTGATGCGCAGCCGGCCGGGGACGGTCGCCGGCTCGGGGCTCGGGGTCGCGGGCGGTCTGCGAGTCTCCGGGACGGCCGCTGGTTGCTCCTTGGCCCGTGGCGTCCCGGTCCCGGCCCGCAGCCAGTCTGGAATCACAAAGGGACGCGGGGCCGCGCCGCCCGCCTGGTAGAGGGCGGCCTGCTGCACGCTTAGCTGGAGCCTTTCGCGGCGCTCGCGCACGCGCAGGAGCAGCACGAGGATGTTTCCCTCTATCCACAGGTCCTGGGTGGTGTCGAAGAGGTCCGGCCAAACGGTGACCTCGACGCTGCCCGAGAGGTCTTCGATCTGGGCGGCGCAGAAGACGCGGCCGTCGCGGGTGAAGAGGCGGCGGGTGGCGGTGACCATGCCTGCCAGGACCACCTCGCGGCCGGCCATCTCTGCGGTCACCTCGCTGCAGACGGTGGTGACGTGGGGAGCGAGGGCTGCCGCGGCGGCGCTGAAGGGGTGCTCAGAGACGTACACCCCCAGCAGCTCCTTCTCCCAGGAGAGCTGCTGGGCGCGGTTGGTCTCCGCCTCTTCCAGCTCCAGGCTGGGCAGGGGGGTGGCCACGCTCTCGCCGAAGAGGTCGAACATGGTGGCCTGGCCTGACTCGCGCAGGCGCTGCTCTCGCTGGGCCAGGGAGATGATGCGGTCCAGGTTGGCGAGGACGGTGCCGCGCTGGCCCAGGGCGTCGAGGGCCCCGGCCTTAATCAGGCTCTCCAGGGCGCGGCGGTTCAGGTTCTTGAGGTTGATGCGGCGGCAGAAGTCGTCGATGGAGGCGAAGGGGCCGTTCTCCTCGCGCTCCGCCACGACGCCCTCGGCGGCGCCCCAGCCCACGTTCTTGATCACGGCCAGGCCGAAGCGGATGGCCTGCCGTCCATCCTCGGCGGGGGCCAGGGTGAAGTTAGTGCCGCTGTGGTTGATGTCAGGAGGGAGGACAGGGATGCCCAGCTTGGCGCTCTCCGCCACGGCGGCGGCGATGCGCTCCTGGGCGCCCGTGGGGTGGCTGGAGGCCAGGGAGAGGACCGCGGTCATGTACTCGGCGGGGTAGTGGGCCTTCAGGTAGGCGGTCTGGTAGGCGATGGTCGCGTAGCAGACGGCGTGTGCCTTGTTGAAGGCGTAGCCGGCGAAGGGAAGGATGAGCTCGAAGATCTGCACCGTTGCCTCCTCCGGGTAGCCCTTGCGCTTGGCGCCGGTCAGGAAGCGCTCGCGCTCCGCGCGCATCACCTCGGGGATCTTCTTGCCCATGGCCTTGCGCATGACGTCGGCCTCGCCCAGGGTGTAGCCGGCGAACTTCTGGGCGATGAGCAGCACCTGGTCCTGGTAGGTGATGACCCCGTAGGTCTCGTCCAGGATGTCCGCCAGGTCTGGGTGGGGGTAGCGGATCTCCTCCAGGCCGTGCTTGGCCCGACAGTAGGCGGGGATGTGCTGCATGGGGCCGGGGCGGTACAGGGCCACCATGGCTGCCAGCTCGCCGATGGCCGTGGGCTTCAGCTCCTGGATGTGACGCCGCATCCCTGCCGATTCGAGCTGGAACACCCCGAAGGTCTCCCCCTTGGAGAGCATCTCGAAGGTTTGGGGGTCGCCGTCGGGCAGGTTGAACAGGTCGATCTCCTGGCCCCAGGCCTCGCGGATGATCTCCACGGCCCGGCCCAGGATGGTGAGGTTCACCAGCCCCAGGAAGTCCATCTTCAGCAGGCCGATCTCTGCCACCTGGTCCATGGCGAACTGGGTCATGGGGATGGATGATTCATCGCCCCGGCTGGGCTTCTGGAGGGGGACGTGCTCCACCAGGGGCTCGCGCGAGATGACCACGCCGGCGGCGTGGGTGCTGGCGTGGCGGGCGATGCCCTCCATGCGTCGGGCGGTGTCCACCAGGCGCCGGACCTGCTCGTCCATCTCGTAGATGCTGGCCAGCTCGGGCGAGTCCTCCAGGGCCCGCTCGATGGTCATGTGGAGGACGTTGGGGATCAGGCGGGCCACGCGGTCCACGTCGCTGTAGGTCATGCCCAGGGCGCGGCCTACGTCGCGGATGGCGGCCTTGGCACCCATGGTGCCGAAGGTGATGATCTGGGCCACGCGGTCGTGGCCGTACTTCTCGGCCACGTAGCGGATGACCTCGTCGCGGCGGTCATCGGCGAAGTCCAGGTCGATGTCGGGCATCTCGCGGCGCTCCACGTTCAGGAAGCGCTCGAACACCAGGCGGTGCTCCAGGGGGTCGATGTCGGTGACGCCCAGGGAGTACAGGATGAGGCTGGCGGCGGCGCTGCCCCGCACCCCCATGAGGATGCCGCGGCTGCGGGCAAAGTCTGAGAAGTCCTTCACCACCAGGATGTAGTTGGCGAAGCCGGTCTCCCGCACCACCGACAGCTCGTACTCCAGGCGGCGCTGTACCTCTTCGCTCACCTGGGGATAGCGACGGGCCAGCCCCTCTCGGGAGAGCTGGGCGAGGTGGTCATCGGGGGAGAGGCCCGGAGGGACGTCGGCCTCGGGCAGGTGGAGGCGGCCGAACTCCAGGTCCAGGTCGCAGCCCTGGGCGATGCGCCAGGTGTTGTCGATGGCCTCGGGCAGCTCCGGGAAGAGGGCCCGCATCTCCTCCTCGGACTTGATGTAGTAGGAGTCGTCGGACATGCGCATGCGACGCTCGTCCAGGACGGAGGTGTTGGTGCCGATGCAGAGGAGGATGTCGTGGGTGGGGGCGTCATCGCGATAGATGTAGTGGCAGTCGTTGGTGGCCACCAGGGGGATGCCGGTCTCGCGGGAGATGCGGACCAGCTCTCGGTTGACCGCCTGCACCTCGGGCATGTTGTGCTCCTGGAGCTCCAGGTAGAAGTCGTCGAAGACCTCCCGATACCAGCGGGCGGCGGCCACTGCGTCGTCGTAGCGGCCGTCCATGAGCAGGCGGTGCAGCTCGCTGGAGTGGCAGCCGGACAGGGCGATGATGCCCTGGCCGTGCTGTTCGAACAGCTCCCTGTCCATGCGGGGCTTGTAGTAGTAGCCCTCCAGGTTGGCCTTGGTGACGAGGGTCAGCAGGTTGCGATAGCCGGTCAGGTTTCGGGAGAGGAGGGTGATGTGGTTAGACGACTTATCGCGCTGGGGGTCGCGAGAGCGGCGGGAGCCGTGGGCCACGTAGGCCTCGATGCCGATGATGGGCTTGAGGCCGCGGGCCCGCGCCTCCCGGTAGAAGTCGATGGCGGCGTAGAGGACGCCGTGATCGGTGAGGGCCACCGCTTCCTGTCCCATCTCCTGGACACGGTCCATGAGCTGGGGGATGCGCAAGAGGCCGTCGAGGAGCGAGTACTCCGTGTGAAGGTGAAGGTGCGTGAACATGGGGCGACGGGGCCATTGTACCAGGGTGCCTGGCGAGAGGGTGGGAAGCTTATGTGAATTTCGTGGCAAAAAGGATGGAGCCCGCCGGGGCGACGGGCTCACGACCGGGTTCGTCGGAGGGGTGGCAGTGCCTCTAGTGGCTCCAGCCTTCTTCGACGGGCTCCATCCTTTCTTCGACGTACCTGTCCTGGACGCGGGTCGCCAGGGCGAACAGCAGCCAGAGCAACAGGCCGCCCAGCCACAGTTCCAGCTCGGCTACGAATATCATCGCCCGGGTGGGCGTCCAGTCCACGTAGTGGATGCCGTCCGCACCGACGACGCCGGTGGTGAAGAGGATAACGGCGGGGATGGCCAGCCGGGCTACGGCAATGACCCCAACCCACAGGGTGGCCCAGGCCGTTCGGATGGTACCGGCCAGCAGCCAGGCGAACACCAGCAGGTTGAGGAGCGCGGGCGCCAGGGTCCGCAGGGCGTAGTCGCGCTCAACCCAGGTGGAGCCGTAGGCCACGCCGATCTGCGTTTGATCGTAGATCTCCAGCCCCTCTTGCAGGGCGATGGACGCGGGCAGGGTAGCCAGCGGGACGATCAGGATCCACAGGAATGGCCAGTACCAGCGCCGAAACATGAAGTGCCTCCTTGCCTGAGTCAGCACCGCTCTGGATGCTAATGCGTGGGAGTCACCGGCACCATCAGGGTTTTCCCCAATATCCCTAGGGGAATCCCCTACTTCTCCGGGATGGGTTTGACCCTGCGCGGGCCCGCGTGCTAGCATTTTGTGTAGAGTTGGAAAAGGTTGGTGAGATCATGACTACGGCTGAGCAGTTGTATGAGAGGGTGGACTCGGTGCTGGAGCAGGTCCGCCCCACCCTCCAGTCCCATGGCGGCGATGTTAACCTGCTGGAAGTGACGGAGGACCGCATCGCCCGTCTCGAACTCACCGGGGCGTGCGCGGGTTGCCCCATGAGCATGATGACCCTCCGCATGGGCATCGAGCGCGTCCTGAACGAACAGGTCCCCGAACTCGAGGGCGTAGAGGCTGTAGGCCTTGAAGACTTCGAACTGCCGGAGGAGATCAAGCGGGAGTTGGGGCTGAGCTGAGCGCGACGGCCGGAATGACTCTGAGGGGGCGTCGAGAGACGCCCCCTCGTTCTATTCACAAATAGCCAAGCCCCTGACGCCGGAAGCGTGGGTGCGCCAGCGGTTCGGGAGGATGACGCGGGCATGGCTCGCAGGATAAGCTAGAGCGAACCGATGAAGACCAACAGCCCGCAGCAGAGCGAGGAGACGGCGGCCTCCGCGCCAGCCCGACTGGTGACCCTGTACGAGGGGTTGGCGCGGCACCTGCCGGCCAGTCGGAGGGCTCGGCTGAGCTTGGCTGTGGCGGCAGCGGCGCTGGTGCTGGCACCGTCCATCGCGTTGCTGCTGCTGCCCATCTGGGTGGACCTCGGCGAGGAGAATCTGGAGGGGTTCGGCTACGCCGGTATCTTCCTGGCCAACCTGGCCAGCACGGCCACCGTCTTCATCCCTGTCCCCGGCCTCACCGCGGCGGGCCAGGCCCTCATCCTGAGCGGGGGCGAGACCCTGAGCCCGGTGCCGGTGGGCCTCCTGGGGGGGACGGGCATGGCCCTGGGAGAGATCACCGCCTATGTGGCGGGCAGCATGGGCGGGGAGATGGCCAGGGGCCGCGAGATGGGCGGACCGGCCTGGTTCCGCCGGGTGGTGGAGCGGGTGGCCCGGGCCGTGAGCTGGCTCATGGCCCGTTACGGGATGCTCACCCTCTTCGTGCTCTCGGCTGTCCCCAACCCGGCCTTCGAGCTGGCCGGGCTCACCGCAGGGGCGGTGCGCATGAACTTCTGGCGGTTCATGCTGGCGGTGCTGGCGGGCAAGAACGTGCGCGGCCTGGCCCTGGCCTTCTTGGGGGCCTACTCCATTGACATCCTGGGGCTCTAGATGCCCTGCGCCGCGTGGCGGACCTTCCTATCGGAACGCCTCCACCACCTGCTCCGAGATGCGCCGGTAGACCTCGAAGTTGTAGGGCGCCAGACTCATCATGATGATGTAAGAGACGCCGATGTCGGCGTATTTCTGGATGATCTCGCGGACGTGCTCAGCATGACCGACGGGCAGCTCCGTGCGGGCCTGCTCGACGGAGACGCTGGCGCCTTGAGCCGCTGCCTGGAGGACTCGCTCGACGAGGTCGCGGTCGTCGCTGACGAAGACGACGCCGGAGATCGACTTCTCGATCTGGCCGGGGTCACGGCCCGCGTCGTCGCAGTGGCGCTCCAGCACCTCGATCTTGTGTCTGACCGGGCTCACCGCCCCGAAGACGTTCATGATGTCGGCGTAGCGGGCGGCTGTGCGCAGGGTTCGCCGCTCTCCGCCGCCGCCCACCATGATGGGCGGGTGCGGCCTCTGCACGCAGCGAGGTGAGAAGGGAGCCTGCCGGAGCTGGTAGTAGCGCCCCTGGAAGTCCACGGGGCTCTCCGCCTGGAAGAGAAGGCGGATGAGCTGGACGGCCTCCTCCAGGCGGTCCTGTCGCTCCTTCACCGTGTAGAAGGGGATGCCGTAGGCGGAGTGCTCGTCCTCGTGCCAGCCGGCGCCGATGCCGAACTCGAGGCGGCCGTTGCTGATGTGGTCGACGGTGGCGGCCATCTTGGCGAGGACGGCGGGATGGCGGTAGGTGTTGCCGGTGACGAGGCAGCCGAGGCGGAGGCGCTCGGTGGCCTGGGCGGCGGCGGCCAGGGCTGTCCACCCCTCCAGGCAGGGGCCGTTGGGGTCCTGGCCGGGTCCGGGTGGGACGAAGTGGTCGAAGGTCCAGATGCTAGAGAAGGCGGTCTCCTGGTCCAGGAAGCGCCAGAACTCCAGAAGCTGCGACCACTCCACGTTCGCCAGGCCGGTCTGGATACCGAACTTGACCTTGGCAGCCATTAGGCACCCTTCCTAGCTCCCCGAAAGCCGATGCGGGCACCCGGCCCAGAGCCGGGCGCCCGCGCCTGTTGTCTCCGCCGGCTGGAGAGGGGACTACTCCTCCGCCGCTGATAGCTCCGAGGGCTCCGCCCTCTCCAGCTCGAAGGCCTGGTGCAGGGTGCGCACGGCGTCCTCCACCCGCGACTCGTGGATGATGCAGGTGATGCGGATCTCGCTGGTGGAGATCATCTCGATGTTGATGCCGGCGTCGTAGAGAGCGCGGAACATGCGGGAGGCGTAGCCGGGCGCGCTCTGCATTCCCGTGCCCACGATGCTCACCTTGCCCAGGCGGTCGTCGGCTACTACCTCACCCGCGCCGATCTCCTTGGCAACGCCCTCCACGATGGGCAGGGACTTGGGCAGGTCGCTCCTGGAGACGGTAAAGGTGAGGTCGGTGAGCTGCTCTGCGCTGGCGTTCTGGACGATGGTATCCACCGAGAGGTGGGCCTCGGCCAGGGGCTCGAAGATGGAGGCGGCGATGCCCGGGCGGTCGGGCACGCCCCGCACCGTGAGCTTGGCCACGTCCAGGTCTTGAGCGATGCCGCGGACCTTCTTGAACTGTTCCATGCCAACTCCTCCGTGAATCAGGGTACCGGGGACCTCCTTGAAGCTGGAGGCCACCAGGATGGGGATGTCATATACGGCGCCTACCTCCACGGCCCGGGGGTGCATGATCTTGGCGCCCACGCTGGCGAGTTCGAGCATCTCCTCGTAGCTGATCTCGTCCAGCTTGCGGGCCTTGGGCTCGACGCGGGGGTCGGTGGTGTAGATGCCGTCGACGTCGGTGTAGATCTCGCAGGTCTTGGCCTCCAGGGCGGCGGCCATGGCCACGGCCGTGGTGTCGGAGCCGCCCCGGCCCAGGGTAGTGATATCCATCTCCTCAGTGATGCCCTGGAAGCCGGCGACGATGACCACGCGGCCCTGCTCCAGCTCCTGGTGCACCCGCTTGGGGTCAATCGCCAGGATGCGGGCCTTGCCGTGCACCGCATCGGTGCGAAAGCCCGCCTGCGCTCCCGACAGGCTGATGGCCTCCACTCCCATCTCATGAAGGGCCATCACCATGAGGGTGCTGGAGACGATCTCGCCTGTGGAGAGGAGCACGTCGAGCTCGCGCGCGGCCGGCTGCTCGCTGATCTCGCGGGCCAGGCTGATGAGCTGGTCGGTGGACTTGCCCATGGCTGAAACGACCACCACCAGGTCATCGCCCTGGGCGCGCCGCTTAGCGATGCGACTGGCTACGTTCTTGATCTTGCCGGCGTCGCCGACTGATGTGCCGCCGTATTTCTGGACTACCAGGCTCATGATGCATCACCCTCGCTGATGATGGCGCCCTCCGGGCTGGGCTGAGTAACGATAATGCGGCCGGTGTAGCCACCGGCCAGAGCCGCATCGGACATGGCCCGGGCGATGTCCTCCTCCCGCTCCGTGGTCAGGGCAGCGATGGTAGAGCCACCCCCGGAGAGGTACGCAGCCAGTGCCCCTGCCTCATGGGCTCCTCCCATAATAGCATCCATGGCCGTGAAAATCTGGCCCCGCGCGGGCTGGTGCAGCCGATCCTGAGTGGCGGCGTCCAGCAGATCCAGCCGTCCCTGGGACAGAGCCGCTATGAGCAGTGCCGCCCGCGCGATGTTGTGCACAGCGTCCTCCCGCGAGACCTGCCGGGGCAGTACTTGCCTGCTCTCCTCGGTGGGCATAATGAAGTCGGGCACGAAGAGTACTACCTTCAGCCCCTCCGGCAGGGGCACCTGCTGGTGGAGATAACCCTCGCCCGCTTGCACCACCACCCGGAGGCCGCCGAAGAGGGCGGGGGCCATGTTATCGGCGTGGCCCTCCAGATGCGCGCCGATGACGAGCAGGTCGTCAAGGGAGAGCGGCCCACCACAAAGGGCGTTCGCGCCAAGCAGTCCAGCGGCCCGCCCGGCGGCGCTGACTCCCAGCCCGCGGGCCACAGGGATGTCGCCCTCCCAGCACACCAGGAGGCCCTTCGGCGGCGTCCGGCCCGCCGCCTGGTAGGCCGCGTGGGCCGCCGCCAGGATCAGGCGCTCTAGAGCGTCCTTGGGGACCTCCAGCGGCTCGTCCCGAGGTTCCACGGTCACCTCGGCAGTAAGGGCCAGGGCCATGCCCAGGCAGTCGAAGCCCGGCCCCAGGTTAGCGGAGGTGGCAGGTACGCGAACGCTCACCCTGACGGAAGACATCCCGCTCGATTCTAGCACTGAGAGGGCTTTAGGGCGACGCCAGGCCACCTGTTTCTTTGGCTTATCCCGCATCTCGTTGCTCCAAAGCCGCCCAATCTGCTATGATCGGCCACACTGAGCTTCGGGCCATGTTCATGATCAATAGTGCTGTCCTGGTCCTGAATCAGAACTATGAGCCGCTGAACGTTTGCAACGCCAGGCGGGCTTTCGTGCTGGTGGACAGGGGCAAAGCCGAGGTCCTGGAGCACGGCGAGGGCGCCTTACGCACCCCCACCGTGGCCTACCGTCTTCCCTCGGTCATCCGCCTGGTCTACATGATCAAGCGGCCGCGACCCCAGATGCGCCTCTCCCGGCGCGAGGTGTTCAACCGGGACCACTATACCTGTCAGTACTGCGGCCGCCAGACCCGCGACCTGACCCTGGACCACGTGATCCCGCGGCACAAGAACGGCTATCACGTGTGGGAGAACCTGGTTTCCGCCTGCAAGGTGTGCAATCATCGGAAGGCCGGCCTTACCCCCCAGGAAGCGCGCATGCGGCTGATCCGGGAACCTTTTGCCCCTTACGTCTCCAGCTACTACATCGTCTATCCTTACCTGGACTCCCAGACGGAGTGGCGGAAGTTCATCCCTGGCTGGGAGCGCATGGACGGTTACTCCTGATAGCATCGTAGCCAGGGAAGACAGGATACGAGGAGCCCGGCGACGGCCGGGCCTCTCTGCGTCCTGCCCCAGGTCTCTAGGCCGCTCCTCGCGGCAGGAGGTCTTGACGGTCGTGTAGAATGTCCTTGCAACATTGGCCGGGTGAGGGAAAGGAGGCCCATCATGATCGGTGGCGTGAACATCGGGCACGCTCTTATTGCAGGGCTGTTTGCCGGCTATGTGATGGCCCTGGCTGCCTACTGGATGGAAGGAGTCTTCGGCCTTCCCCGCATGGACCTTGGCGCGGCCGGCCTGAAGTACATGGGTGGCGATAAGCCCGGGGCATGGTTCGTGGGCATCATCGCCCACCACCTCGACAGCATGGGGCTTGCCCTCATCTACGCGGGGGCGGTCTTCCTGAACCTCGGAGATGTCTTCAACAACCCTGTCGAGTGGTGGTGGGGGCCGCTGGCAGGCCTGGGCTACGGCTTCGTGGTGGCGCTTGTCCTCCCCTTCGGGATCATGGGCACCATCATGGCCCTGGCCGGGCAGCGCCCTCCCATGGACGCCAAGAGCGTGATGTTCAACGTCTGGCTGCACTTGGTGTGGGGCGTGGCCCTGGGTGCGCTGTACTTCCCGCTTCGGTAGGAGGGCGCAGACGCATCCGGCGGAGAGCCTGCCGGCGCGGGCCCGGCGCCTACTCCTCGATGATCTCGATGGTGAGGATGCGGTCGCCGGGGGGCGCGTCGGGCGACTCGCGAGGGGTGATGGCTTCCACCACCTCCATGCCCTCCACCACGCGGCCGAAGACGCTGTGGCGGCCGTCCAGGTGGGGCTGTGGCGTGTAGGTGATGAAGAACTGGCTGCCCCCGGTGTTGGGTCCGGCATTAGCCATGGAGAGCACGCCCGCCTCGTGGGTGCGCTCGCTGAACTCATCGGGGAAGGTGTAGCCGGGGTCGCCCGCGCCCGTGCCCGTAGGGTCGCCGGCCTGGGCCATGAAGCCGGGGATGACCCGGTGGAAGGTCACGTTGTCGTAGAAGCCATCGCGGGCGAGGAAGACGAAGTTGTTCACGGTCTGGGGGGCGTCCTGGGCGAAGAGCTCGATGCGGATGTCCCCCTTCTCCATCTTGATGACGGCGGTGTATGACTTCTCGGGGTCGATGGTCATGGGGGGCGGCGCCTCGTAGGTCTTCATGGCGGCAGGCTCCTCCGGTCCGGCTGCGGTGGGGGAGGCGACGCCCGGCGCCGGTCCTTCTTCCTCATCGCCGCCGCAGGCCGGCACCAGCAGGAGGGCCAGCGCACTCAGCAGCCCGAGGAGCCCCAAACGCAGTGCTGTCCTCATACAAGACCGCATTATGGGGCCAGAACGCGCTATGCACAAGCGCCCGTACCCGTCGGTAGTGGCCTAATTTGAATCGTACGGTCTGAAGAACGCTGGGCGTGCACGCCGAAAGCCGGTGGCATACCGCTCTAGCTCATACAGGCGGGGGATAGCTCCTCGGAACCGCACCAGCTCCACAGCCACCGCCACCTCACGGCACCAGCGCATCGCCGGGGCGATGTCAGCGTCGGCGCTCACGACAACCGCAACGTCAATCAAGCCGGTCGTCGCATAGTACACCATATGGGTGGCCAGCAGCACATCAGTCTGTTTTTCAGACCATAGCGCAACAACTGAGTTGAGCCCTAGGGCCGGGCCCGGACGGCGACCTATTGCCTTGACTTTCGATAGCTCGCTTCGATGACGCGAAGCGCATAGTCCAGTTGAGACACGTCGGATAGCGTAATCTCCGTGTCTCCCATGCCATAGTGGCCGATGTTTCGAACATCACGAGCTAGCGACTCGTCGCGCTCGGGCAGCTCCTCCCAGACAAGACCTACGTAGAAGAACAGCCTGCGTTTCTGCGCCTGCACCGTAACAAAGCTCCGCCTCGTACTGTAGTTGATGTAGAACTTGGTGAATGAGCGCCGAACGTCAGGGCCAAGTGCCATGACTCTTTCGTCAAGCCTGTTGTATAGATCCACGATGTTCTGCGGCTTACTACTGAAGTGGTGCTGGTAGGTCCACTGTGCTTGAGAGACCGGCGCCTCACGGAGGCCTGTGGGAGGGGACGCTTCGGCTGGCCTCCATACCGAAGATCCCAGGGCCATACGGCTCAAGGAGTGTTTGACCTTTTCTCGGGGCAGCTGGGGACCGGTCCCCAGCGTCTGCAGGATGAGATTCATGAAACGCGGGGGCGGGTTCGCAAGCAGTGCGTCCAAGGCAGATTTGACCCGCACGTCGGTGAACGTTGCCTCACCCCACTCATCCAGCCTTCCGGACTCGATGCTCTCACGGCCCAGATAGGAAATCAGCTTGGCGACCTCTTCAGTTCTTGCCTCGTCTCTCGCGTCCTCTAGGTCCACCTCAAATAAAAGTTTCCGTTCCATTTCAGCAGGCTCGTTACTCTTATATACGCGATATTGCAGACCATTGGTAAGCACGCACCACACAACGCCCTCATTGTTGGCGTAGTTGACTGTCTGGGCAATGAACTGTCTATCGCCCAACGATTTGAACAGAGGCTTAGCTTCGACGAAGAGACGGGGTTTGTTGTCAACCTTCAACGCATAGTCGAGCAGCGTTCCATCAAATACACGGTACTCGCGGTTGACCGCGTCGAGGTCATGCACGTCCCACCCGAGGGCGCCGAGCATCGGCTCCACATATAGAGCCTTCGTGTCCGCCTCGTTGATGCCCCTATCTCGCCACTTATCGGCGTTGTCCAGCAGCCCTCGTATCGTGTCCCGAAGCGCGCTCATGGCGGACGGATTATACCACTTGGACGATTACGTTGCCATCTTCTCAGATTGTCCCGGCTTCCTCCAAGAAGAACAGCGAAGGTCTGTTGACAACTCGCTCACCATCCGATACTATTCAGTGGCTACCCCGTCGTCGCGTAAGCCACGGCGGGTGAACAGGAGCCTACGGGCTCCTGTTTGTGATCTCTCACATCTCAATTCGCCATCATTACGATCTCCGAGAGCGCCCACGGGACGGTGAGCCATGCTCGGTGCCATAGCGGGGGTGGCGCCCAACGTCTGCTGCGGCAGTCCTCACTTCTGGCAGTTGCGGCAGAAGTTGGTGATGCGCCGGCCGGCGGTGATCTCGGAGATGCGGGTGCCGCAGATGGGGCAGGGCTGGCCGCCCTTGCGGTGGATCTTTAGGAAGTCGCGGCGCTCCTCGTAGTCGAGCTCGTCGCGCATCTGCTCGGCGACGATGGGGATGGCCCAGCGCATGACGTCGCCGATGGCGACGTGGAGGCGGGCCACCTCCTCGTCGGAGAGGGTGGGGCGTTTGCGATAGGGGTGGATGCGGGCGGCGAGCAGGATCTCGTCGGCGTAGGCGTTGCCGATACCCGCCAGGAACCTGTGATTCACCAGGATGTTCTTGATCTGCCCCGGGTGGCGTCGCAGGCGCTGGGCGAACTCCTCCTGGGAGACCTCGAGGGCGTCGGGCCCCATCTCCGGGAACTGGGGGATGGAGTTCAGGTCCCCTTCCCGGACCAGGTAGATCTTGCCCATGACCCGCTCATCGGAGTAGCGGAGATCCCAGCCGTCGGCCAGGCCCAGGACCATACAGGTGCGGGCGCGGCGTTTTGCCTCTGGGCGCACATACTGGAAACGCCCGCTGAGCATGGGGTTGACGGCGAGGGCGTGCCCGCTCTCCAGGCCGAAGAGGAGGAACTTGCCCTGCCGCCGGGTCTCTGCCAGGGTGTTGCCCTCGAGGGTGGCCACGAAATCGGCCTTGGGGAGGCAGAAGACCACGGGGATGATCGCCTCGGCCCGCTCGATGCGCACGCCGGGGAGGCGCTGGTTCAGGAAGCCGCGGATGGCCTCCAGGTCGGGGATCTCAGGCATGTTGATAGCGGGGATAGGAGCCGAAGACCTTGAAGAAGAAGGCCTTCTCCCGCACCTTGGCGAGGGCCTCGGCCACCAGGGGCTGGCTGCGGTGCCCCTCCATATCCACCAGGAAGATGTAGATGCCCAGCTCCTCCTTGGAGGGGCGCGACTCGATCTTGGTGAGGTTGATATCGCGGTCGGAGAACTCGTGGAGGACACTTACCAGAGTGCCGGGGCGGTCATGGGCCACGGAGAAGGCGATGGAGGTCTTGTCGTTGCCGGTGGGTTCGCTGTCGGTGGGGCCCAGGGCCACGAAGCGGGTCTTGTTGGCGGGGTTGTCCTGGATGGCCCGGGCCAGTACCTGGGCACCGTAGAGCTCAGCGGCGCGCTGGGTGGCGATGGCCGCTGCCCCCTCTATACCCATCATCTGCTCCACGGCGGCAGCGGTGGACAGGGCGGCCTCCTGCCTGGCCTTGGGGAAGCAGCGCTCCACGAAGCGGCGACACTGCCCCAGGGCCTGGGGGTGGGAGTAGATGACCTGTACCGACTCGGCGCTCTCTCCAGGACGAGCCAGCAGGCAGTGCTCGATGGGCAGGATGAGCTCGCCGCGGATGGCGAGGCGGGACTCGTGGATAAGGATATCCACCGTTTCGGTGACGGTGCCCTC
>Ga0209979_1002326_pt1 | contig 18424 bp, 23 predicted proteins | sample AnhtaG_FD_183114 | JGI IMG/M metagenome (GOLD analysis project Ga0209979, IMG submission 183114) | Deep subsurface microbial communities from Anholt, Denmark to uncover new lineages of life (NeLLi) - Anholt_01485 metaG (SPAdes) (version 2) | ecosystem: Environmental > Aquatic > Marine > Oceanic...
GAAAGAGTTAAAAGAGAGTATCAAAATAACCGAAACAACGGTTGAATGTCCAGTTAAAGGTTGCAGTGAAAAAGTAGAAAGACAAAGAGGAGTTTTCAGACCAGAAAAGAAATTTAAATGCCCAAAACACAACATCTATATTTCACCCTCAACTTTTGAATATGAAGATGAATTAGACAATCTACTCTGGAAAGATAAGGTTGACTTGGAATTGTTTAAGAAGATGAAGACGGTGAAGCGTGAAAGCCGAATCGCACGAGATAGGAGTGAAGATGCAGTTAGTTGGAATGTTTTCAGATTTCTGGAGAGAAACGACTTGGTTGGGATAACTCTAGGCTCTATTATCTGTGCCACTCTAGAATCGTCCGAGGTAATGTATTGGTCATATAGTCAAAGAGAGAATTCCAGTTGGTCTGAATTAAACGAAGCGAGAAAAGAATTTGGTGAGGAAATAAAAAGAAGTTCGGAACCTGATATTATAATTAAAACTAACAATGCACTACTCTTTATTGAGGCGAAATTAACTGCTAGAAGTGAAACAGTTCCCAGTAGTATGAGTAATTCCAAGAGATATGAAATCGGTGGCGATAACTGGTTCTCAAAGGTCTTTAAGTTGGATTACAGAACAGTTGCGATAGTTGAGAAGAAATATGAGTTATTACGTTTCTGGTTGCTTGGAACTTGGATAGCGAAACAACAAGATTTGAATTTTTATCTTGTCAACTTGGTATTGTCAGAACAAGATAAGAACATCGGGACCATTTTTAAAAGACACATCTACGAAAATCAAAGGATGAAATTCATTCGAATTACTTGGGAAGACATCTATCAACAAATTCTAAATAGCGGCTTACCAGGAAGAGACAAAGATAAGATGATAAAATATTTTAGAAATAAAACCATTGGGTATGATAGTAATGGGGAATTACATAAGGCATTTTTAATACCATAAGCGGGTAAACTCAGAAGACATGGGAGCTTGTTGAACCTAAAGAATGACTGAAGCCTTATTATCTCAAGTAATTGGAGTTCTATTATTTGTGACTGTTGTGGTTATCGTAATAATAGTAGTTGCCGAATTCTCAATAAAGGCGGGAGCAAAAAGAAAAAGAGAGTCAGCAGAGCGTCTGAGGAGAATTTGGGAGGAGGAGAGGAAAAGAGAAAGAGAAGAAAGAGAAAGACTAAGGACGCTTTTCTCCAAGATTGAAAATCAAATATCATGCGAACAAATACAGGAAAAGAGTGCAAGTAGTATTGTGACTTTACCGAATGCCAGATTGTTCTCAGCTCCCGGTCAGAATATGCAAGAATTCTTACAAATGATTACCGTTGAGCTAAGCAGGAAAAGAACTGAATATCTTATAGTGGGACTACTAAATGAGAAGAATTCACCTTGCTATATGCTGGAGTTGAAAGGACGTAGTGTATGGGTTAGCCATGACGCTGAAAGCATATTGGACAAAGCAGCAGAAGTTAACGCAGTGGGTGTCATGCTTATTCATAATCATCCTACACCTTCCGGATTTGGTCCTGACCTGGAACCTTCTGAACAAGACATTTCCTCGGGTTATTCTTTCTATGTCAGGTGTAAGAAAAGAGGACTCAGTTTCTTGGGGGATTTCATTGTGAGTAAAGGACATTATCAGGAATTCTTGATACCATTGATGAGAAAAGCATGGGACGAAGTTTCTGGCAGCACTACTGAAACGGAAGAGCGAAGACAGAGAGAAGAAAGAGAGAAGGAATTTCAAATCGCCAAGAACACCCCAGTTTTCCTCCTAGATGAAATACCCCTATCTGTCACCATAGAATCCAGAACTCTACAAGGAAAAGATTGTTATGGGAAATGGACGTTTCTCAAAATAGCAGATTACCTTGAGGAAGACCTCAAGACTATACACAGTCTTATTTTCCAAGGTAAGACGCCTATCGTCAAGAAGGTGGGCAATAAAGGACAATATCTGTGGCTAGTTAGAAAAAGGGATTTTGATGCCTGGATTCAAAAATATAGGGAATCTCACCGGGTCTAATCTGGCCTGAGGGATGAGTATTTAGGGAACAGAGAGACCGGTCCTCACAATAAATAGAGGTAAGTTAAATGTGGGAGAAACTTGTCGAAGAGCTACTATCAATTTGGGGGTATTTGTCTTTGAATAAAGAGGAAAGGGACAAATTCTTAGAAGATAAGGAGGAGAATAATAGTCAGTCAGATAACCCTGATGATTAAATTAGGACTTCTCTATTAGGAGAATTTTTTCAAGCCAGTTGTGGGATAGAGGGTCTTAGCTAAAGGAAGCTATTGAGGTATAAAAAACGGGCGGTTTTTATACGGAGAGGTTAAAAAAGGGGGTAAAACAATGTCAAAAAGTGTTAGTTTTCTCTATCAATTAGCAAGATTGGCTAATGATGTTGAGAAGCTATCAAGTGGTGATCCTAAAAAGATAGCAAGAAGAGCAAAAAATAAGGTTATCGGGAGAAAGCTCATTAGAAAGGCTTGGAAATTTCCTTTTTAGAAAGGAGGGAAAATTGAAATCTTTGAATTATTCTATAGACATTGTTGGCACCGGTAGTTCAATTCCTTCGGTTTTTATCAATCCCAGAAAGCATAATATAGAAATAAATAAAAAAACAGGGCATAGAAGATTTTATATGAATGATAGAGGACTAAGAAAGTTTAGAGAGTTTGTTTTAGAACAGTGGAAAAATAATTTAAATAATAAGGAGTAAGAATTGAAAAAGCAGTTATTACCACAGACAAAGATTGGCGAGTTCTTATCGGTAGGCTGTGAGCTTGAGGGTGAGGAGGTAGGTTTATACATAGCCTCCGCTGATGTATCGGCAAGCTGTGCCTTTAAGTTTGATGAATGGGAAAAATTTGTCGAGGCAGTCAATAAAGCTAACAAGGAATTTAAGAAGGAGAGAGGAGAGCAGAATGAAAATTGATGTCTATTCAAAAGTTATTTTCACTGTAATTGCGGTTTGTTTGGTGTTATTGACAATTAAGATCTTTCAACCGATGCCAGCTACCGCAGGGAGAGAGGAAATTATGAAGGTTAACCTGGTCAAGATTGGAGGGAATTACGTTTTCAAGTCAGACTTTCTAAAAGAGAGGAAATGAAAACAACGTATACTCACGCCAAGAGAGAAGCGAAACGCCCTAATTATAAAGCCGAGGTAGAACAATGAATTACCTTTATTATGGTGATAATTTAGACATTTTGCGTAAATATATCTAGGATGAGAGTGTGGATCTTATCTACCTTGATCCCCCTTTCAAGAGCAATCAGAGCTATAATATCCTTTTTCAGGAAAGAAACGGCACTAAGTCCCGGGCTCAAATAAAGGCTTTTGAGGATACCTGGCAGTGGGATCTTGCTGCTGAGGAGACCTGGACTGAGATAGTGGAGAAAAACCTTAACCGGAGACTTGCCGATTTGATGATAGCCATGAGGAAATTCTTGGGAACCAATGATATGATGGCCTACCTTGTGATGATGGCTATTAGACTTCATGAGTTACATAGAGTTTTGAAACCTACAGGTTCAATTTATTTACACTGTGACCCTACAGCAAGTCATTATTTGAAGTTGGTTATGGATGCAGTTTTTGAGTATAGGAATTTTTGCAACGAGATAATATGGAGTTATAAAAGATGGAGTGCAGCTACCAATCGTTTCCAAAGACTACACGATGTAGTCCTGTTTTACGCAAAATCCCAAAAGCATGTTTTCAATATACTGTATGAACCTTATGCACAAAGCACAATGAAGAGATGGAAAGGAATCAAACGTAAGACTACAATTCTTGAAAATAGAAAACTGTTACAGGTTGAAGACCGTGAGGGGCAAAGAGGGGCAAAAATGGGTAGCGTCTGGCCAATTAACTTAATAATTGGTGCAAATCCAGAAAGATTGGGTTATCCCACCCAAAAACCCGAAGCACTCCTTGAGCGTATAATTAAAGCCAGCAGCAACGAGGGTGATGTAGTTTTAGACCCGTTTTGTGGTTGTGGAACTACCATAGCAGTAGCAGAGAAACTTAAAAGAAAATGGATTGGTATAGATATAACCCATTTAGCTGTGGCCTTAATGGAATACAGGCTAAAAGATACCTTTGGAGATTCTGTTGAATACGAGGTTAAGGGAATTCCGATGTCCGTAAAAGATGCTGAAGATCTGGCTGAAAGGGATAGGTTTCAGTTTCAAAGCTGGGCTTTAAGTTTAGTCAAAGCCAAGCCTGAACCAAGCGATGTGGCAGATAAGGGAATTGATGGGAGGATTTACTTTCATGATGACCCTGAGGGGAAAGAGACAAAGGAAATTATTGTCCAAGTTAAAAGTGGGGGAGTTAGCCCGGGAGCAGTTAGAGACCTGAAAGGGGTGGTTGAAAGAGAAAAGGCTCAGATAGGAGTTTTGGTAACTTTACAAAAACCTACTCGTGGTATGATAAAAGAGGCAATATCCTCAGGGTTCTATAAATCTCCTCTAGGCAAACAATATCCTAAGATCCAAATCTTGACTATAGAGGAGCTACTTAATGGAAAAGGAATAGAGCGACCTCCTGAGGGGATATCGGCTATGGATAAGACTTTTAAAAGAGCTAAAAGGCATAAGGTAAAGCAAGGTGAACAGAAAGAAATGTTTTGACTTTAGTAAATAGACAAAACTAGGTAAATCAAGTTTTTATGCTGATTGACAAGAAAGAAAGACCTCCATAGAGGCTCATATAGGGACTTTCCCAGGGCAAGGCAACCTATATAGACCTTATGGGAAAAGTAGCCTTGCTGTATCAAGCGATTTTGTTGTAGGCTAGTTCTGGATTATAACGATTTGAAAGGAGGCGGAGAAAAAGATGCGTAAAGAAAGGTTTATATTTGGTGAAGATATGAAAGATACAATGAAAGATGCAGTGCCACTTTTTCAAGGAGTTAGTGAAAGGAGTTAGTGATAAGAATGGGAATCTCTGGATACTATTTCCTGATATGATCGCCGCAGTGAGTCTGGATAAAAACTTTTGGGAAAGAATGGAGACTCAATTTCAAGAATCTTGGTAAATGATGATACTCTCAATGAAGAGAACCGGTTGGCAGTTCAACAAAAGCTGAAATTGATTAGAAAACGACTGGAGCTGATGGATAAAAATGGGCTCGGGTGAAACACCTATCCTGTCCGAGAGTCTGAATATTTCTCTGAAAAATAGACTCATAAGAGGCTCGTAGAGGTACTTTGAAGGCTAGAGGCAACCTATATGTGACCTAGGCAAAATTAAAGCTCCTCTATCGCAAGATTTTTTTCAAGCCAGTTTTGGGATGGAGGGATTTTCAGATAAAACTACCTTTTGACAAGATGCTCTCCTTATTATCAGGATAAAGTTTTATTGTTTGAGCAGCGATGGATAAAATATGGAGAAAGCTCTTCACTTTATGGGGGATATCCTAGGAGGATCCTGATGCTTATATAGGGAAACCACACCACACTTTCCCTGATTTGTCAAGCTAGTCAGAAGTCTATGTCAATGCAAAGTAATTATGTCACCCTTTCTGCAAAATGAAAATGTCATACCCCTACCAGTAAGGCTTCCTTTTGAGAAGGAGCGTATTGTTGATGTTCTAGAGGGATAATAGGCTTGAATGGAAGCTCTTCCCCCTTGTAGAAGATATGAATAGTCCCGTCTAAGCGCCTCTGTACCTCTACCTTCGCTTTAGCAAAACCAAATCTTGTTTTGGTGGGAAGAATTTGGTAGAGCTTTGCCTTATAGTTTATGGTATTGTCTCCCTGAACACGTCTTTCTTCTTTCATTGAGAAGATCTGATCAAGATCCATTCCTTGAGGAATTGATCTATAGGCTGACTCTTCTACTTTGGGCTTTCTGGTGAACTTTTGCCTGTATTTAGAAAGGAATACAGAGTGTAGATACTCATTTGCCCTCTCTAGACTAGAGATTCCTTCAAGCCTTAATTCACTTATTAATCTATCTTGAAATGTGCCCCAGAGCCTTTCAATCCTTCCCTTTGCCTGAGGGCTTTCGGCATAGATGACATTTATCCCTAGTTCCTCCCAGGCTCTTTGCATCTGAGTCTTTTCTTGATCCTTTTTTATGTTTACATGTAGACCCCCATGACGAGTGGTGATAAATTTGGAGTCTTTGTCTACATAAAGGGATAAGGGAATGCCTTTCTTTTTTACTATTTCCTTGAAGGTAGCCATATTCTCCTCAACACTATCCTGATAAGCAAACTGTACCCAGGGAACATCCTTGGTGGCATCATCTATTCCTCCGATGAGTTTGATCTTGGGACCTCTTCCCTCCAGCCAATCATGGTCAGAGGTATCGAACTGAAACATCATGCCTTCTTTAGGCATGGGTTCTCTCCAAGATCTATGCTTAGGGTATCTTTTTTTCTTTTCGTATGAGCCTTTTTGAAGAAGAATCCCTCTTACTGTTTCCCGAGAGATAAAGATTCCTTCTTTCTCCTCAAGCATTTCGGTAAAGTGAGAGAGGTTAAAATCATCGTACTTTCCCCGGTAAAGATAATCTATAGTATCTCTCACAGGATCTGGTATTCGCCGAGGTGATGCTCTTCCTCTATTGCCATGGATGATCCCCTCTATTCCTTTCTCTCTTAATTTTCTCTTAAGTCTAAATACTTGCCTTTTAGATAGGCAAAGTTCTTCAGCAGCCAGGTCTACTTTCAAATATCCTTCTATGGCATTTTCAATAATGCCATATCTTGTGAGCTCTTTTTGACTCAATTGCCACCTCTCCATTTTCACCTCCCAATCATCAATTGTTGGGAGGATAGTATATCAAATTCTAGGGAGGGGTGACATTTTCACTTTGCAATACCATGACATTATCATTTTGCAACGACAGCTAGTCAGAAGTCTAATCAAACACCCTCAAAACAGGGCTATTCTTAACCATCCAAAAATTGACAAACCCAACAAAAGTTATAGGATAACATTCGTCTCACGTTAACAAAATAACAGGAGGTGCCAATTCAAGCTAAATAGCTAAGCACTTGCATCAACCAAACCCGCATTCAGCAGCCTAACGCCTTCAAAGGGCAGACAAAGAAACTCCCCAACAGACCATGCCACAGCTCAAAACCAGTCCAAGAATCCAAACCGCACCCATCTCAAACTATCAAAGCAGTTTTACCAATGACACCTCGTTTGTTCCGTGACAAACCAACCATGGTGTGTCTTGAGACAGGACCAAACTCAAGGGGGGTGACCAAGGTGAAAAGAAACGTATTGGTGGCAAGTTTTTGTCTAATGTTTATTGGCTCAAGCTCAACCATTGTTTTTGCCAGTACTCTAGAAAAACGGTGGGCAATTGGCCTTGGCAATCCTTATGTGTCCATGAAGCATAACGCTAGCAAAAGAGTAGCCTATGAGGTGAGAGGAGCCTTTGGATCCGGTGTCAATGTGTACAATGCTAGAGTCTATCGAAACTTCACTCAAAAGGGTAAATCAGTTACTTTTGCAGGGCTAGAAGGAGGCACGATAAGTTTTGATAAGACAGATGTCAAGGGAGACGGCTCTTTTGGAATGCTCTTTGTTGGTTTCGAGAACCCTCTTTCTGACAAGCTGACTTTTATCTTAGATATAGGTCCCGCTTACATTGACCGGATTTACCGTCCAGTTGCCGGAAGAGATATGTGCCCCCTTTTTTATTGGAAATAAAACGGGGAAATAGCCAATAAAAAAGCAACCTACCCACTCTCACGAAGGCGGGTAAGAAAAGAAAGGACTGTTTCCTTGGAAGAAGGGGGTGCGATTAGATTTGTTGATAAAAATAAAGATAGGTAAAGGAGGGAAAACGAAGAGCCATATAGCTCTTCAGGGCTTGTTTGGGGCTAGTGACCTAGGCAATTAAAAGAAAGGAGGAGCGAATGAAGTATCTTTTAAGAGTGAGAGTATTAGGGTTAGTTGGAGTGATGGTTCTGCTTTTTTGTTCTCCCGTCCTGGCCAGTTTAAGTGTTGGTTTATCCTTTAGTTCTTTTAGCCCCACTTATGGCGAAGTGAATGAGGATTTGGAAGGGTTAAATGACCGTTTTGGGACAAGCTGGGAACTTGGAAGCGGTTTAGCTTATGGGCTAAATTTAAGTTATGGCCTTAGCCCGAATTGGAGAATTAGAGGAGAGTACTTTACTTTTAGTTCAAAAACTTCTGATTCTTTCTCGGGTGTAATAGGCGGGTATGATGTAAATATAGACTATGAAATTAAGACAAGCTTGGGAGCTTTGATTCTTTCGGGAATCTATAGATTCTCTCCAGATAAAACTTTTTCTCCTTATGCTGGTGTTGGGATAGGTTCCTTCTCTACCGAACTTAAAACTGAAGCAGGGGAAGGTTCTTATGGTTATTGGCATTACCAGGATTGGGAAGGGAATGTAACTACATCTCAATCTGACAAGGCAGCACCTATAGGATTTCAGTTTTTGGGAGGAGTTGAGTATAAGATAGGGGAAAACCTTTCTATTCTAGGAGAGCTAAGATACATAAATGCTAAAGCGAAAGGGTTGCTTGAAGGAGAAGGTCCTGGAGATAACCCATATAACGACGGAGAGGACATAGATTGGAGCGGATTATCTTTTGGCCTGCAGGCAGTGTACGCTTTTTAAGTAGCTAGTTTCAAATCCCCAAACAAGCCCTTTTTTTACTTTGCTTGAAAACAAAATCGCTGTTTTTTGCTTGCTAGGATTCATCCGAGGAGGTTAGATAGAATGAAAAAGATTACAGGCTTGGTGATAATGGGAATGCTTTTGGTTCTTTATTTGGCCCCGAAGGCAGAGGCAAGGTTGGGAGTATTGGTTAGTCCCTTCAGTCTAGATCTTAGAGAGATAAATAGAGTTCTTGATGAGGAGTTCAATGAAGAATATGGGACAGAATTAAGACTCGAAGAGAATGGGTTAATGTATTCGCTTGCTCTGGAAAGATGGGTCTCCTTAAACTGGAGCAATATGGTAGAAATCGATAGAAGGATAGATCTGTCTTTTTGTCAAATAGGGACCAGTGATTCATATTCATACACCACTGTTAGCTACGCTCCAGATAGGCTTCCTGTTACAATAAGGTACGATGTTGATGTTGAATTAGGAATAATCGCTGCACCAATCTTTTATACAAGGATATATCGGAAGCTTCCTGTAGGAGACATGTCTCCTTATCTAGGAATAGGAGTGGGAACGGTTCTTACAGACCTGATGGTTTCTCGAAAAGCTACCCTTTACTTTTTTCATCCAGATGGCTATCTTCAAGGGACAAAGAAAGAGTCTTGGAGCCAACATTTTACTTCGGTTCCTCTAGCCGGTCAAGTACTCGCTGGGATTGAGTATAGGTTGGGAAGAAAGATGACTTTCTTACTAGAGGGTAGATATATTATCTCTGCCAAAGCAGAAATTCGAGACAAAGATGCGGGGATTAAAGCCGATGTTGATGCGAGCGGACTTTCTTACAGAGTAGGAGTGGTCATAGGATTTTAAGAAAAATAATCCCCGACTGATTAAATCAAGTCGGGGAGAAATAAAATTACCGAGGAGGTTGAGATGAAAAATATAATAATTGGATTAGCGTGTGTTTTGGTAGTTACATCGGTGATTCCTGTGGTAGCCAAGGGCAAATCCACCAAACCAACTTACCTGAGTAATGAAGACAAGTTTTATCAATTCCAAAAACCAGGCAAGGCCTGGAGCAAAAAGGGACCCGATAAATTTAACGACTATTGGTTTGTCAGGCGAGACCGCTCAACTATATACATCGGCTCCCGGATATACATGACAGAACTAGAAGAGTTTGATTTATCCGCTACTGAATACGGATGGCTTAAGGGAATGGAGAAAAAATATGAATATACAGATTTAAAGGTAATTGAAGAAGGTCATACCACAATAGACCAGCATCCGGCTTTTTGGCATGTTATCGAATTACGATTTCGTGGTTCGGCCAGGAAAGAAAAAATATACCTAGTACAGGGTGACAAATTCTACTACCGTTTAAGGCTTAGCTGTCCTAAAAGATACTTTGATAAACACTTGGAGGAATTTGAACAGTTGGTAAAGAGCTTCAAATTACTCTAGCGGGGGTCTATATCAGTCCTCGGCTACTACAGACATTCTACTTGGCTCAACATCAACTAAAATCCCTCAAGGAGGCAAAAGTGAAATGACCACTTCCAATTTCGTTCCCGATATTGTAGATGACCGCCTGGGCTGCCGAGATTAAAAAGAAAGAAGATTAGAAAAATGAAAAAACTAGCCATTGGGTTAATGTGTATTTCACTCCTACTTACTTTCGTAGCTCCTGCTCAAGCAACTGACTGGAGAAACTTAGAAGAAAAGCTTAATCCTGAGAGAAAAAAGTTGTGGGTGCTCATAGGCGATAAAGAGGCATGCGGATTTGTTGACCAGCCAATGAAAAGATATGGTATCTCCAAAAGAGGTTACGGACACGGTCTTATCGCTTCAGCTGAAGGTTTTATCCAATCTAACCATCCTATCATTACCACCTTTAGTCCCGACCAAATCACGGGGAGGAGACTAGTCTCTCTAGGAGAGATCCCTTCGGAATACCACTACCTTTTTGTCATCCCCATAAGTGAAATGAACAAAATTTTGGCTGAAGGTAAGTGCGTAATAGTTTCCGGAAAAGTAAAGATAAATGTAGCAAGACAAACTTTAAATGACAGAGGAGAATGGACAGTTGTTTCTGAGACAGAAAGAGAAAGCTACGTAACCTTAATTGCTGCTCCAAACAAAAGGTCTCTTAAAAAAGCCGTTGCCCGGTTTTTCACTCTAACTGAGATCCCATTAAAGCCACTTATATGGCAACCTAAATGAAAAAGGAGGTAAGAAGAAATGTACAGAAAAAGCATGCTTGTTGTCTTGGTTTGTATTTTGGCTCTAGGATTTTCGAGATTTTCAGTCGTAGAAGGAAAATCTTCGAAAAAGACTTTTACCTGGAACCGGAAAGAGAGACAAATTTTCACAGTTAGCGGAGGACGTTTTGTTGTTGGGCACGAGAAGTTTGCTGAAGAGATACGGAAGGTGCTTCCACGAACATATTGCTGGGGAACTAGCCGCTCCCTTCTATATCTCGTAAAGAATCAACGAACAATAGAAAACTTCCACAACATCTTTATGATTCGGCCTGAATACTTGTACCATTTCGAAGAGCTAGAAGCTGAATATCCCCACTTAATGCCTGATTCTTATGAAAATCTAAAATCCTATCTAAAATCCTACTCCTATTCTCTTCCTTTGCTCTACTTCTCCTTTGACACCACAAAAAGAAAAATTAGAGGAATTATTATTGCTAAAAAGGTAACACCTACCTTAGCTACTAAGCTGCTAACCGAAAAAGCTATTCCATTAAACACTCCTCTTCAGTATGAAAAAGGGGAGCTTAAAAAGGCAGAAAAGAAAAAACTAGAAAATACTTTCACCTGGAACTACAAAGAAAGACTAATTATTACAGTCACGGCAAGACCCCGGGTTAGTTATTATGATGAGTTTGCTCAAGAACTGCGGAAAGTATTTGGAAGGGAACTGAACCGGTGGGGAGCTCCTTCTCTTCTAACCTTTACACAGGAAAAGGAAAGATTAGAAGTAATAAGGAGTCACCACACAATTTTTATGATTCGACCTGAATGTCTGTACGATTTCCAAGGTTTAGAAGCTGAATACCCCGACTTACTGCCTGTCTCCTATGAAAAATTAAAAGCCTATCTAAAATCCTACTCTTATCCTCTGCTCTATTTCTCCCGCGACTACACCGGGATGCTCAGAGGGGTGATTATTGCTAGAGAGGTAACTCCTTCCTTGGCCAAAGCCCTAACTGAGAAACCTATTCCATTAGATACTCTTCTCCAGTATGAAAACGAGGAACTCAAATTAAAAATGGGGACGTGATTATTTTCTCGCGTTTTGAGGCAAGGCAACCCATATGCCCTTGATCAGATTAGAGTGCCGCTATCAAGAGATTTTTTTCAAGCCAGTTCTGGGATAGAGAGGAGTTCCCAAAAGGAGAGAGCTAGTTATGAAGAAAAGATATAAGACAAAGATAGCGGTGGAAGTGTTAGGCAATCTCCTACTGGGAGTAGTTCTACTTACAATAATTCTAGTTTATACTCCAGCCCTTGCTCAACTTTCTAATTACAACCCGCAAGGACTAAAGGCCTATACTCTCGAGGAAGTTTTGGCTCTTCCTGACGAGGAGATTGATTTGGCTACCGCTATCATGATTCTCTACAAAGAATGGGATGCTGGGTTTGATGTAACAGGACCTCTGCAAGAAATCGACGAGATGGCACGTGAGCTAGAAACACAGATTGCCCCCGAGGATGGTCCAGATAAAATAGTAAGTTTGGTCAATCAATACCTCTTCGAGGAAAGGACCTATTCCAGTTTCGGTTCAGCCGGTCCAGACCGCACGATGAAGTTGGAAGACTCAGCTCTTCCCTATGTAATCCAGGAGGGGCGAGGCGATTGCTTGGGTCTTTCCCTCCTTTACCTTGCTCTTGCAGAGCGTCTTGGGCTCCCTTTCTATGGAGTCGTAGCTACGACACACGTCTTCGTTCGCTATCAAGACGAAAAGAAGACAATCAATATCGAAACAACTGATAGCGGTGAACAATATAAAGACATCTACTATGAAAAGAGATTCATGCTGCATCCCAGTTACAGGAACCATGGTTTCTATCTCAGAAGTCTTCTCAAAAGAGAGGTAATAGGAGTCTTTCTCGCTGACCTTGGGGTGGCTTATCATAAGAAAGCGATGTGCGATGAGGCCATTGCTCAATATAGGAAAGCTCTGGAGATTAACCCTCATCATGCTGAGGTCCACTACAACCTTGGGAGGGCTTGCGGTGATAAGGAGATGTACGAGGAGGAAATCTCTGAGTACAGGAAAGCTATAGAACTCAATCCTAATCATGCCAAGGCGCATTATGACCTTGGGTGGGCCTACGGTATGAAAGGGATGTACGAGGAGGAAATCTCTGAGTACAGGAAAGCTATAGAGATTGGGCCGGTCTATGCCGAGATGCACTGCAACCTTGGTGCCGCCTACCTTAACAAAGGGATGTACGATGAGGCTATTGCCGAATTTAGGAAAGCCATAGAGATTAGCTCTGACTACTTTGATGCACACTATAATCTTGGTTTAACCCATATCCATAATGGGATGTACGATGAGGCTATTGCCGAGCTAGGGAAAGCTCTGGAGATTAATCCTGACGGAGCTGATGCACACTGTGCCCTTGGGATAGCATACGGCAAGAAGGGGATGTCCGATGAGGAGGTCTCTGACTACAGAAAGGCTATAGAGACCAATCCTAATCATGTCAGGGCACACAACAATCTAGCTGTAGCCTATTATCACAAAGGAGACTATAGCCTAGCTATTGAACACTGTGATAAGGCCATTGCACTTGGACACAGAGTTCATCCTGAATTCTTGGAGGCTTTGGAGCCCTATCGGGAAAAGTGAAGGGTAACAAATGACTTCTCAAAAAGGCCTCTGAGTTTGGACCAGGGAAGGGGCTGAAACGAGGGGGCTTTGACGGAACATCTAATCGAAATTGGGAGAAGTTGACAGGATGCAACCGCAAGGAGGCATATACAGGCAGTTCCTTAAGGCAAGACAGCCCACATGACCTGGGGGAAATTAGGACTCCTCTATCAAGAGATTTTTTCAAGCCAGTTGCGGGATAGAGGGATTTTTAGGCAAAAAGAGGTAAAGTAGGGCGAATTCAAGGGGAGGAAATGATGGGGAATCGTCTATTCTACTTAATCCCTTTAATCATGGGAATAGTGCCCTTAGTCATAGGAGTCCGTATGCTCCGAAGAGTTATTACCAGTAAAAACTGGCCTAGCACGATGGGAAAAGTGGTTTCGTCGGAAATACCTCACGGCCTTCGTGCGGGAGGAGAAGCGGGTATGGCTAAAGTATTATATGAATACTCGATATATGGTAAGATGTATTCATCCAAGAAAGTCTGCTTTGGGGATTACAATGCGAACTTAGGGGAATGGAGTCGCGCAGAGGCAATTCTACGGAAGTACCCAAAAGGAAGGAGTGTGGTTGTCCATTACAACCCTAACAAACCACATATCGCTGTACTTGAGCCAGGCGTTGGATCTATCGATTACGGAGGCCGAGATCGGAATCATAGTGCAGGCAAATAAGGCTGTTTACGAGCATGTTTTCGAGGGAACCATGGCTAGGAGTATGAAATGGCGCACACCAGGCATGTGCGTGTACGAGTTCAGCGATGGAAAAATCAAGCATCTGAGGATTCCTTACGATAGGCTGTCGATCGCTAAACAGGCGGCCAAGGGATGGTTCGCAAAAACAGCGGTCACTTCTATCATAAAGCGGGCGGAAAAAGGATTGCATTAGCGCTTTCATAATCTGAGTGGAAGACGAACGGCTCTTGGAGTCTAGACAGGCAATGGCCGGCAGGGGCGAACTCTGCGCTCCCTTCGGTCGCTTGCTCTTCGGACCTGTTAACACGGGCTTTGTGGGTCACCTTGTTCGGCAAAATGCTTCGCACTTCGAAAAGCCCGGGGGCATTATCTGAAATCGCCAAAAAAACAGGGAAGTAAGGGCTGTCACACTAAGAAAAATTTAAGTGAGACAGTTTGCGATGAAAAATATGAATAGAATAGTATAAAGGAAGTTTAAATGAAAGTCTTAGTTATCTATTACTCACAGACTGGAAAGACAAAAAGAATTGCTGAAGAGATTGCAAAGGATTTTAAGGCTGCTGGTAATGAAGCAAAGCTTACAAGTATAGAACCGGTGGAAGAAAAGGACTACACCACGAATGTGAGGGAAGCAAGAGAAGGTACTGAGGCGAAAATAAAGCCAACTGTTAGCGATGTTTCAGGCTATGATTTAATATGTGTAGGAACGCCTGTTTGGTCATCCTCTCCTGCTACGCCTGTTAATGGTTATATTGCAAGCATGACGGGAATCAAAGATAAAAAAGCTGCCTGCTTTGCAACGTATGGTGGAGGGAGTGCAGCAAGCACCCTGGAAAAGTTAAGGAAAAAGCTCGAGGAGAAAGAGGCAATCGTTGTTGATACCCTTGGCATTGACTCAACGAGACGATTTAGTGAGGACGTAAGGCAAAGTGTCAAGGACTTTGTAGAAGCTAACCGCCGAGGAAGCTTTTAGTCTTCCAACGTTCAATGTTGATCCCTTTATCCAGAAAGTTAGTTCAGGGATAAAAACGAATCTCTTGCAACGCTAGAATATAAAAATGAAGGTTGCCCAGTTTCTTATCTTGGTGCTAGCTCTTTTGTTAGGTTTGAGTACGCTGTCCTGTAATGGGAGAGAGGAGCGTGAAATTTATTTAATTCCAGCGGGAGATGTTGAGAAAGAGATACTTGATTGTCTAGCTTTTGAAATATCTCATATCTTTCCGTATCATGTTGAGATAAAAAAGTCTCTCCCAACACCTGAATATGCTTATAACAAAAGGAGAAAGCAATATTGTGCTGATCTTATCTTGCAAAAGCTCAAAGGAGAAAGTCTGGAGAAGGAAGGTAAAATTCTTGGAATAGCTGATTTAGACCTATACACCCCCGGTCTTAACTTTGTTTTTGGCGTAGCCTCGATGAATGGAAAAGCAGCTCTTGGGTTTTATATAGTAAAATAGGACCACTTAGGGCAGAAATTATATAATAAAATTGACCCACCCCAACCGCCCAAAATCTGTTAAAATAGGGTAATTTAACAGAGGAGGGCAAGGAGATGATTGGAGTGGAAGAGAAAGAGAGAATAAGAAGAGCCTATTTTGTAGAGCATAAATCGATAAGATGGATAGCCAGGAATTATCACTTCTCACGCACAACAGTGCGTAAGGCATTAGGTGATGCTTCACCACCTATGTATAAAAGAAACGAAGAGCCTGTATCGAAGGTACTGGGACCATTTAAGCCGGTAATCCATAGGTGGCTAGAAGAAGACAAAACAAAACCAAAGAAACAACACCATACAGGAAAACGGATCTTTGACAGATTAAAAGGGGAATGTGGATTTAAAGGAGCACAGATTACGCTCTACAAGTACCTAGAGAAGATAAGACCGAGCCTCAAGGATGTATATGTGCCTATAGCCTATGCGCCAGGCATAGAGGGACAGGTAGATTTCGGGGAGGCATGGGCATATGTGGCGGGTAAGCTTACAAAGGTTCATCTATTATGTATGCAGCTCTGTTATTCCACAGCCAGGTTTGCCAGGGCCTATCCTACAGAAAGACAGGAGGCTTTCCTCGATGGCATGCAGGAGGGCTTCTACTATTTTGAAGGAGTGCCTCGCAGGATGACCTTTGATAATCCAAAGACCCTGGTAAAGAAGCTCTATAGAGGCCACAGGAGAGATGAACAGAAGAACTTCATTGTTTTTCGGAGTCACTTTATGTTTGAAGGACACTTCTGCAACACTCAATGTCCCAACGAGAAAGGTCATGTAGAGGGCCTGGTAGGTGTAATAAGGCGAAATGTCTTCGTGCCTGTCCCCCAGGTAGAGTCCATAGAAGAGCTGAATGGGCCCATCCTTAATTGGTGCCATAAGGATCTAGACCGCTCCCACCCCGATGGAGAGGGAACGGTTAAAGATTACCTTGATAAGGAAAAAGAAAGGCTTTTTCCTCTACCCAAGAGGAGATATCTATGTTGCAGAACTCACGAGGCTATAGTGAACAAATTCTCGGAGGTAAGGTTTGATTATAATCTCTACTCTGTCCCCATAAAATATGCCCATAAGTATGTTACCATTAAAGGCTATGTGGACAAAGTCAAGATTGTTAAAGATGACGGGATAATAGCAGAACATCGCCGTTCCTATGCTCGCAACCAAGAGATACTTGAACCTCTACACTATATCCCTATTCTAAAGAGAAAGCCTCATGTACTAAAGCACGGCAAACCCTTTAAAGATTGGAGGCTGCCCCGGATCTTTGAAGAGTATAGAAGGATCCTCAAAGAAAGGGAAGACAGACCAGAAAAAGAATATATCCGTCTACTTCTCCTGCACGAAGATTATACTACTAAGGAGATCGCACAAGCCTTATCCCGGGCTATTACCTTTGGCTCTTTGAGTGTAGATGCAGTTAGAATCTTCTTGAACTATAAAGAAGATAATCCATCCGGGGAAAGATTGGATACAAGAGCCTGGCCTGAATTTAATGCCATCAAAGTAAAGGCTCCCGATATCAAAGGGTTCAACCGCTTACTTGAGGTTGAGGAGGTGAGTGTTAGATGAAGAAGAATCATCTTCTTGAAGAATACTTAAAGCGCCTGAGATTATCTACTGTCTTAAGGGAGTACCCCAAGATTGCAAAAGAGGCAGCCAGGAATGGTTCTGGTTATGAAGAATTCCTCCTTGCTTTGGTGGAACAGGAGGCTCTAACCAGAGAAGCAAATGGCATAAGGAGGAGAATAAAACAGGCAGGCTTCCCCCGGGAAAAGAATCTCGATGAGTTTGACTTCTCCTGCCTTCCCAGCCTGAATAAGACCAAGTTCCTTGAGCTCTACAGGAGTACAGAGTATATAGCGCGTAAGGAGAATGTGGTATTGATTGGCAATAATGGCACAGGTAAAACTCATCTCGCCATCTCTTTAGGAGAGGAAGCCTGCAGGCAAGGTAAGAGAGTAAGTTTTCAGACCGCAGCAAGCATTGTAACCTCTTTGATTGAGGCCCGCGAAGAAAAAGGGCTGCTTAAATTACAGAAGAAGTTAAAGACGGTAGATCTACTGATCATAGATGAACTGGGCTACATACCCCTTTCTCAATCAGGTGCACAGCTTCTATTTGGGGTATTTGCTGAGCGGTATGAACAGGGCTCAATTATGGTTACCACAAACTTAGAGTTTGGTGAATGGACAAAAGTTTTTGGTGATGAGAAGCTTACTTCTGCCCTTCTAGACCGCCTAACCCACAGATGTGAGATATTCTTGATGAATGGGGAAAGTTATAGGTTCAGAGAGAGCCAGAGGCGCCTCAAAAAGAAAAGGTTGGAGTAAATATGTATCTCTTGATAGAGATCGTGGTTTTACGGGCCTTGTATAAACCCCTCATTAGACCCAAACGGAGGAGAATGGTTAAAATGGCACATGGAAACAATAATTTACTGAATATACCCCTGAGTAAGATGGTCTCTAAAGGCAAATATGAGGTTTTTAGGAGATATATTGAAGAGGCAAACACAGGAGATTGGATTAGCCTGACATATATTTTTAACCAGGGTGGGTCAGTTTTGGATTATAATGGTGGGTCTCTTTTACTTTATAATTGACAATTTTATCACACACGATATATCCTTATGTAAAGGTAGGAGAAGACAGAGCTTTTATGAGCCAAATCTAAAAAGAGGGAAGCAGAAAAACTTTTTCTCCTTCTAGCTGATGAAA
>Ga0209979_1002327_pt1 | contig 18416 bp, 13 predicted proteins | sample AnhtaG_FD_183114 | JGI IMG/M metagenome (GOLD analysis project Ga0209979, IMG submission 183114) | Deep subsurface microbial communities from Anholt, Denmark to uncover new lineages of life (NeLLi) - Anholt_01485 metaG (SPAdes) (version 2) | ecosystem: Environmental > Aquatic > Marine > Oceanic...
TGATCAAGGAGGAATTCAACAATTCCGGATTCAGAGAAAGACTCGGAATCCCGGGCTGCAGATTTTTTACCAGATAAATCCTTTTGTCTCTAAAATCCTCTTTAAGTAATTCTAAATTTTGCTCTATAACCTGGTTAAGGTTTAATTCCTTAGTTCTATTTTCAGAGATATACACATAATCTAAGAAATTGGTAAGCAGACACTCCATCCTTTCGATCTCCGAGACAATTATCTCCAGATATTTATGGCTTGAATCTGGAGAGATAGTCTTTTTCAAAATCGAACGAGCAAATCCCCCGATTATGGTCATCGGGTTCCTCAGTTCATGAGCTACCTGAAATGTTATCTCCTCTATGGCTTGCAATCTTTCCATCCTTATCATCCTCTGGCTATTCTCGGCTATCTTACGGTTAGCTCCCTCCAGCTCTACCAGTTTCTTTTCTAATTTCTGATAAAGTCTGGATCTCTCTATAGCGCTGCCGGCATGATGGGCAAAGATCTGCAGAAGTTTTAAATCTTCCTCCTTTATTTCCTTTTCAGTAATGAAATTATCTGCCAGGATTAAACCTTCTACCTTATCTACAGAAACTAAAGGTGCTAAAGCTAATCTGCGAGTGCCCAACATCTCGAAAAGGTGTGAGCTGTCTGTAATAGGAAAGTTTTTCTCATTCAGGTAACGAGCCTGTTTATCCAAGACCGCCTGAACCAAAGGATTATCCTTATCCTTTATGGACATTCTTATCTTTTGAACGATCTGGTTTACCTCTATATCTTTCTGTTCTAAAGCGGAGTGGTAAGATCTGAGGATCTCCTCTAAGGATTGATATTGCTGGGAAAGACTTTTCCAGATCCTAAAAGCTTCCTCTGGATTAGATGGACCTATAGCGATCTTACCCTGTAGATAGTTTCCCTTTTCATCCATTAACAGAAGAAAAGCCCGATTAAATCCTAAACCTTGTCCAGCAGTAACAGCGATTAATATGATCTCCAGGATCTCATCAAGATCCAGGGTACTTCCCAAAACTTTCTCCACCTCATCGATAATGTAAAGTTCATTGATCTTCTGCCTTAAACCCTCCTCTAACTTAACCTTATCTGATTCATCTTCCACAAAACCGATCAGTCCGAAACAACTTTTATCCTTTTCCTTCAAAGGAGTTACTCTTAAGGAGAGAAAAGCTTCCTTTCCCCAGATGCTTCTATACTTAACTCTCTCCACTGCGAAAGATTTCCCCTTTTCCAAGGTTTGCCTAAATTTTTCATCTATCCCCACAGTTTTGATGTTCTCTAACTCCAGGACATTTAAACCGATAGAATCTTCCGGTTTGCTGCCGCCTAAGACTTTGGGAAAAAAATTATTAACGTATTTAATGCACCCCTCCCGGTCGCAGATAAAAATTCCTAGCGGAATTTCCAAGAAGACATCTTTTAACTGTTCTAACAAAAGATTTAAACTACTAATTTTCTCAGTGGAAGACTGTATTCCCATTTTATTCTTCAGTAAAAGATAAACTCTTTTGAGCTGGAGCTTTTTCCCCTTTGGATTCTTTTGCTTTACTAAAATAGTCCAGCAGACTTTGTTTAAGCTTCACTTCAAAACTTTCCATTTCTTCTGGGAAAAGCCCACTTAAAGCTTCAGCTTTAATCTGTTCCCGGGAGTAGAGCTCCACTCCTACATAGAAATCGTGCTCTTCTGATTCCTCTACCCTTTTCACCTTTCCTAAGATGTCCTCTAAGATTTCTAATCCTTTAAAATTAATGGAGAGGTTAATAAAAGAGCCTTCTTTCAATGAGTTGTTAGTTAAAAGTAGTATTCCATGTTCATTAAAAGTGAGGATTTCTCCTTTACCTTCTTTTTGTGCTTCGTATCCTTGCGGAGGGAAGGTTTTAAAACTTATAGGCTCTTCTAACTCCAACTCTATCACTTTCCTCCTTTTATGCTCTGCAGTTGATCTTTTATTCTTGACTAAGGTTATATTTTCCTCCATGACAACTCCTTGTTTATGATCGCTTTATTCTCCTTCACTTTCCCTACTATGTTTTAGATAATTGGTAGTCGAACAGTTAGGGTATTTCCTTTCCCGGGGCTACTTCTTATTTTTAGATCTCCTTTATGTTCCTTTAAAATCTGATAACTGTTTAAAATTCCGAAATCCAACGTCTTCTCCATCTGCAGAGATAAGGGGTCTTCTAATAATTTGAGTACTTCTTCAGATAATTCTTCTCCTCGGTCATTAAACTCCACCTTGAGGTACTCCTTCTCTTTTTTAAAACTCAACTCCAATTTCCCTCCCCGGCCAGTCCTTTGCTTAGCATTAAGTGTTAAGTATAAAAATAACTCCTTGAGCTGCGAAGGGTTCCCCTTAACCTTAGGTAGATTATCTTGGAGCTCTAAACTCAATTCAATTTTTTTATCTTTAAGGCTTACCTTGAGCAAGGAAAGAATTGATCCCATCAGGTAGTTTAAGTCAATATCTGTCTTTAGCTTTTTCTCCTCCGGCTTTTTCTGAGTGAGGTCATTTAAGCTATTAATTAACTCCGCAATCCGTTGAGCGCCTCTCTCTATAGCCTTTAAATCCTCTATTGATTTGAAAGAGTTCTTATCCCCTGACATCCTCATCAAAAGTATCTGAGCCTTTCCCAGAATGATCTGCAAGGGGTTATTTATCTCATGAGCCACTCCACTCAAGATCTCTCCTAAGCTGGCTAATCTTTCCATCTCCTGGAATCTTCGTCTGTAGACCTCCACCAGCTCTTTTGTTCCGGGTTCAACTTTTTTATCCATTGAAGCCACAACCATTTCCCACCTGCCTGTTTTTAATCTGGTTAGATAGTTACATTTATATCTTTTATTTCTTTGATCTCTCTCTTTTTTTCTTCTACCCTCTTCACTTTTTCTATTTTCAAAAAGTGGCCGTCTCCCCCTCTAAACTCTTTTCCCAGCTGAGAAACACATTTTTTAAAAAATTGCACTTGATTCATATTTCAAAGGGCAAATCTATCTCGAATCATATTCCTTAATTTCATCACCCCTTTGGTATGAATCTGAGAAACTCTGGATTCCGAGATCTCCATAACCTCTCCTATCTCCTTAAGGGTCAACTCCTCATAATAATAAAGAGCTATGACCAATCTTTCCTGCTCTGAAAGATGCTTTATCGCCGAGATTAGAAAAGCTTTGAGCTCTTTTTTCTCCAGATTGTTTAGGATGTTTTCACGAATAGTGGCTTCAATTGTTTCTATCCGGGGGATCTGTCGATTATCCTCCTCTTTGTAGACCAGATCATCTAAGGAAAGTACAATGGAGCAGGATAGATCACCTCTGGCAGAATGTAGTTCCTTAAGCGGTATCTTTAAAAATTTCGCCAGCTCCTTATCCATAGGTATTCGTCCCAGTTTGTTTTCCAGCCTGGTCATAGCTTTGTCGATTTCGCGAGTTTTTGCTCGAGTGGAACGAGGTACCCAGTCCAAGGACCTTAACTCATCCAAGATTGCGCCGCGGATTCTGGGCACCGCATAGGTTTCGAATTTTACTCCCCGTGATGGGTCGAAATTGGAAAAAGCCTCTACCAGGCCTATAACCCCTGTGCTTATCAGATCTTGCAGCTCCACCGATTTAGGAAAACCCACAGCCATCCTCCCGGCTACACTTTTAACTAAAGGTAGATACTCAGATAGAAGTTTTTTCCTTTTTTCCGGATCTTTACTTTTCAGGTAAACGCCCCATTCCTTTTCTAAGGACATAAATTTACCCCCTTAAGCTTTTATCAACTTTTGAAAAAGCTGATTCAAAGCATCAATTATTATTATCGTCGTTTCATTGAATTTTTTCACAAATTTTCCGCTTTTTATTCCCCCTCTAACCCAACTCTTTCTGAAAGCTCCTCCTCCAAGCTTATAGTCCCAATGGAATAGACCTTGGTCTTGGGAATAATCTCCTCATAAGAAAGCACCCCTAAATCCGGCAAACTTTCCTGGATAAATTTTCTGAAAGGAAATCTTGTCCTGGAGGAAAGCAAAATGGCTGGCTTAATTCCTTTATTTTTAAGCTCCTCAGCTTTTACCAAGCACTGGCAAACTATCTTCTGGGCGAGGTCTGGTTTGAGTTCCAGCTTGAAATCTGAAAGATCTTCTAGGGGAACAAAATTCTGTTCCAGCTTTGGATCCAGAATGAAAACAGTTATCTTTCCTTCTGAATCCAGGTATTGTTGAGTGATGGTTCTTTTCAATCCCGCTCGAACCAATTCAGTGAGAAACACAGGCTCTTTTATCCGGGGGCTTTTTTCGGCTAATATTTCAAAGATGGTCAGCAAATCTTTTAGGGGCACATTTTCTCTTAACAGATTCTGCAGGATTTTTTGAATCGTTAATAGCGAAAGATTTTGTGGATAGACCTCTTCCGCTAAAGCCGGGTATTCTGTATTTAGCTCTTCTAAGAGATCTTTCACCTCCTCTAAACCAAGGATCTCAGCGGCATTTTCTTTAAGAAGCTCAGCTAAATGAGTGGTTAAGACTGCTTTCGGTTCTATCACATTATATCCTTTGTCCTCAGTCTCTTTTCTCTGACTCTGATCTATCCATTTAGCTGGGAGGCCAAAGGCAGGTTCAATCGTATCTATCCCCTCTATTTCTGGCAGACCACCCGGATTGACAGCTAAAAGCCGATCAATGAATAGCTCTCCTCGAGCCAGTTCCACTTCTTTTAAGATTATGGAATATTCAAATGGCTTCAGATTTAAATTGTCCCTTACCCTCACCTTGGGAAATCTTACCCCTAACTCTGAGGCTAATTCTTTTCTTAAAACTGGAATAGTCTGGAAAAGATTATCTGAAGATGATCTCTGAGCCAAAGGAATTAAACCATATCCTAACTCAATTCTCAGAGGGTCAACCCTTAAGTGTTCTACTACTCTTTCCCCCTTTTCAGTATTAGCCCCTTCAGATTTAAGCCCATCCCCCCTCTCCTCAGAATGGTATTTCTCGGAGCTTCTTCTCGAAGAAAAATACCCCAGAACACCACCTAAACTGATTGAGAAAAGGAAAGTAGCTAAAAAGAGTCCAAATTTGTCCGAAATTGTCCAGGATGGATCCATTCGGAGATCCGTAGGAGATCCATAGGACTTGAAGTTGGAAATTAAAAGATTATAGATAGGTTCCATACTTTACATTTTTTAAAGGAGTTGAGCAAACCTTATGCCTGAGAGGGATAGCGAAAGAATGACTCTGTTAAGCTGATGTCAAATCAGGACTTATACTTCTGAGCCCCATATCCGTCTAATCTAATTACTTATAATTTACTGGAAATTATTTCCCCGTTAAAGGATAACCTTTCCTGTGCAAAAAAAGCGCAGTTATGGATGAGATTGAAAAAGAGAAAAAAAGAAGACAAGCTTTGACTTACTTGACCAAAAAAGGGATATATTCAAAAAGGTTAGTGGTGAAATCTAATAGTCTTTGAAGCATCTAGGGAGGGAAAAGAAATAGAGATAAAATCGCGTAGGGGTGGAGCTTGTCTCCACCCAAATCCACTAAGGGCGGTCGATAAAAGCTTTACGACGGCTACGCCGGGCTTTGCTCCCCGTAGGGAGGTGAACTCCGCCCCTACGTGTGCTTTTAAAGGATAACCTTTCCTGTGCAAAAAAAGAGCAGTTATGGATGAGATCGAAAAAGAGAAAAAAAGAAGAAAAGATTTTATACCTTTTATAATCGAAATGCTACTCATGTCTTTTTCTTTAATCTCCATAAAAAATTGTGAAGGCCGAGAGAATGAAACCCCATTTCATTCTCCCAGCCATTTTCCCCCTCTCCGATTTTTTTTTGCTTGAGGAATTTGTGAGAGATTTTTTTCTCCTCAAGCCTGGTGTGCTGCAACTTCGGTCAACTTTAAAAAATTAATTTCGCAATTTGTGTGCCAATTCCACAAAATTATTCTTAACTGAGCCATCTCTTTGTTATTCAAATAATTAACCTTATCCTCTATTTATCCCCAAAGTTTAATGATTAAACTTTTATCGCAAAAAATTCCTGCTTTTTAGGTAAAAAATTCCACAGAGAGCTCTGAAAAAGTTAAATTGGGAGAGGTTTTGCTGGAGAATTGTAGTTGTTCGATTTATGCGAAGCATCTTGATGATCGAGCTAAAAAATGCCCAATGAATTGGGCAACTACTTGTCCTATGGATCCTGCGGAAAAGACAAATCTGCCTTAAGCGGATTAACCTGGTTCACCTAAAGGTGAACACTCCAATCTTCCCTTTTAAAGTAGTTTTTTTCTCTGTTCCGTCAGGGAGCTACTCCTGACGGTCAAAAAAAGCGGAGAGGGCTTAACCTCTCCGCTTTCTGTTTAACGTTTCTTCGACTGCTACCGAGTTGCCCGCAAAGAGAGGGATAGGGGTGCAATCCTTGTCCCAGTCCGATAAAACCCACCTTGAGGGCAAAGTGAGTCTACTATTTCCTTGAACTTGCAAATCTGACTCGCGTAGCAGTCCGCCTGAGGCGGATTAGACCTCTGCCGAGCCCTGAAGGCTCGGCTACACGTTTTTTTTATCCTAACAAATTTTTTACCTCCTCCTCCACTCGCAGAAAATACATCTACCCAATTCCGGGGCGTAATTATAACATTTCTTGTAACTTCCAAAAGGTACTTTCCCATCAAAGGCAAAACAATCCAGGTCCATATCTTTACAGGGAATTTCTTTATAGTCCTTGATTACCCTCTCTTCAAAAGATATAGTCCCTAAAAGTTTATTTAAGCTCTCTTCTCTCATATTTCGAATTTCTACTATTTTTCATCAATAAGCCTCTATCTCACTGTCATTGCGAGCGATCCGCCTCTGGCGGAGAGCGAAGCAATCCTTTTACTCTGTTGGGATTGCTTTGTCGTCCCGCATCTTGCGGGACTCCTCGCAATGACAGACGAGTGATTCACCTTGAGGGCAAGGTGGGCTACCAGCTACAAGCTCCATGCTACCAGCTACTTTTCTTCCTTCGCTGGTCGTTGGTCTCCTGACCAAAGACCCCATCTTCGTTGGTGAGGACACCCACGAAGAGCAAGGTGGGGTTTACGAGCTACCTGCTACAAGCTACTTGCTAACTGCTACTTCTCCTCCTTCAATCCATATTCTTTCAATTTGTTCCTCAGGGTGCGGGAGGAAACCCCTAAGATTTCAGCCGCTTTGGTTTTGTTTCCGCTATAAGCTTCTAAGGTTTTAAGGATCAAGGCTTTTTCCATATCTCCAATTGTGCAGCCTACTTTTAGCCCTGAGTCATCATATTCTGCTTTTTTAAAAAATAGCTCTGAGGGAAAATCTGCAGGTGTAAGGATTTTGTTTTTAGTGGTTACCACAGCCCTTTCGATATAATTTTCTAACTCCCTCACATTCCCGGGCCAGTGATATTCCATAAAAAGCTGATAAACCTTTTCTGAGATACCCTGAACGTTCTTATTATTCTCCTGATTATATTTTTGTAGAAAATGCTCTGCTAAAAGAGGTATATCCTCCTTTCTTTCCCTCAGCGGAGCAAGATGAATCGGGATGACATTCAAGCGAAAGAGAAGGTCCTCCCTGAACTTCCCCTTTCTAATCTCCTCACTTAAATTCTTATTAGAAGTGGAGATGACCCTCACATCCACCTGGATAGATTGACCTGAGCCTACCCTTTCAAACTCTCTCTCCTGCAGAACCCTTAAAAGCTTAGCCTGTAAACCTGGGGTTATTTCGCTTATCTCATCTAAAAGTAAAGTTCCCCCATCTGCCATCTCAAACCGGCCTCTGGTCTGGCGGAATGCTCCAGTAAAAGCACCTTTTTCATGCCCGAAAAGCTCAGATTCAACCAATCCTTCAGGCAAAGCGGCACAATTAATTTTGATAAAAGGTCCATCTTTTCGGGGACTATTATAGTGAATTGCTTTGGCGATAAGCTCCTTGCCGGTTCCGGATTCACCAGCAAGAAAAACTGAGGAACGACTATCCGCAACTATATCCACCATCTCGAAAACCTTCTGCATCTGAGGAGATTTTCCGATTATGTTCTGGAATCTGTATTTCCCAGCTACCTCAGTTTTCAACCTCCGGTTTTCAATCAAAAGCTTCTTATACTCGAAAGCCTTCTTAACCACCAGTTCGATCTCATCTGCAGAGAAAGGCTTCATAATATAGTCGAAAGCACCTAATTTCATAGCCTCAACTGCATTCTCCACCGTACCGTATGCGGTCATCATAACAATTTTGGTATCCGGGGAATTATCCTTTGCGGCTTTCAGAAGCTCCATACCGCCCAATTTGGGCATCCTTATATCAGAGACGATCACATCATATTCTTTGATCTTTAATTTGTCCAAAGCCTCATCTCCGCTGGAGGCTAAATCCACTAAATAATTAGACCGGCTAAGGGTTTCTTTCAAGAAATCCTTCATCAGGTTATCATCATCCACCACCAAGATTCTCTTTTCTAACAAATCTTTTATTCTCCTTCTTTAGATCAAAAAATCTTTTTTGTTTTTAACAAAGTCACATTCAGGTATTTATATCGATAGAAAAAATCACCCATTTTTAGGAAAAAATATCGCTACCGTAGTCCCCTTGCCTAACTGGCTAGCTATCTCTATTTTTCCTTTATGTGCCTGCACTATCTTTTTTACCGTAGAAAGACCTAAGCCGGTACCTTTTTCCTTGGTGGTGAAAAATGGAGTGAAAAGCTTATTCTTTATCTCCTCACTCATACCCATACCATTATCCTTAATTTTTAAGCTAACCACCTGTTCCGCAGACCAACCCGATATTTGGTTGTCAGCCTTCTTCGACTCCAAACCGGCTGAGATCTGGATCAACCCTCCATCCGGCAAAGCCTGGGAGGCGTTGTGCAGAAGATTTAAAACTATCTGTTTGAACTTCTCTCCATCCAAAAGGCAGTTAACTTCTGCATTGGTATAGAGACATTCTATCCTTATGTTCTTTTTCTCCCTGGAGATATCCATTTCGAAAAAACCTACCACCTCATCCAAGAACTTAACAAAATCAGTGGGCCTCAAATCTAATTTCAGGCTGCGGGTATAATCTAAAAGATTCATCACGATCCGGTTTAAAATCTCCACCCCCTCGATGATCTTCTTGACATAATTCTTCTTGGGGTCGTACTCCTCGATATCCCGATAGAGCAAATCAGCAAAACCGGAAATCCCGCCTAAAGGATTCTTAACCTCATGCGCAACTGTTGCCGCCATCTCCCCTAAGGCGGCTAAAGTCCTTACTCGGGCTATCTCCTCCTCCAACTTTTTAATCTTAGAAAGGTCAAAGAATACCTCCACTGTACCTAAGAGATTATCCTCGCTGTCTTTCAAAAGAGAAGTTGAATAGCCCAGGGGGATTTTGGTCTCAGATTTGGTAAAGATCTCTTTTTCCTCACTCAGATGAGAGACCCCGGACCTCAGAGTATGAACTGGTGTAGCCTGAAGAGCGATCCCTTTACCCATAACCTCTAAATAAGGCCGATTTAAAACCTCCTCAGCTTTGTAACCGGTGATCTCCTCTGCGGCTCGGTTGAAAAGGGCTATCTTCTCCTCTGAATTCACCACCAGGACTCCAGAGGTGAGGCTCTCTAAGATATTGTTAAGGTAGTTGGTAACCTTTTCCTTTTCAGCTAAGCTTTCCCTGAGCTTAAGGTTGGTCTGCTCTAATTCCAGGTTTAAATTTTCAAATTTTTGCTCTAAATCCTTATAAGCCTGATGAAGTTTCTGGATAATCTTGTTAAAGGAGGTATAGGAATCAGCAAAGGCTCCTAACTGCTCAGGAGTGATTTTTCTTTTTCCCTCTTCTGCCATATTATTCCTTTAGCAGTTAAACTTTTTTAAAATATAAATAAATTGTAGAGTATTGCAACAAAAATCTTTAACCCCATCTGAAAAGAAAAAAGATTTAACTTAAATCCTCTGCCAGCCTTTCCAATTCTTTTTCTTTCTTTTGCAAAAGATTGGTTTTCTCTTCTAACTTCCGGTGCAAGGATTTGAGCTGTTTGATTATCTGCAGGTTAGCTTTTTGAGAATTTAAAGGATCAAAATTAGAAAGGCTCTCGGTCATTTTCTGAATCCTCTGCAGGCTTCCAAGCCTTTCATCCAAAAGTGAGTTTATGGCATCATCAGCTTCTTTGGACTTTAGAGAGCAAAGGAGCTTATCGGTCAGACTTAAGACTTTATCATATTCTTTGAGGAGTTTATGATAAGAAGAAAGGAGGTTAGAGCTCATATCCTAACTTTAAAAATATACACAGAGAATTGAAGAAAAAGTTTAAAGCCTTTCTAAAAGCTCCCCTTTCTTTAGCTCGAATTCTTTATCAGTGATCAGCCCCTTCTCTTTTAACTCCCCTAATTTTTTAATCTGCTCTATGACTGAGACTGTCGAATCAACCGGCTTTTGCTCTCTGGTATTCAGAGCCCCTCCGGCAACAGGAGTAATCCCGGGGGCAGGGTTGAATTTAAAACTGCCCGGATTCTTATTCCCTTTTCCGAATTTGTCATCAAGACCCAAAATCGGGGATCCCCTGGACTGATGTTTCTTCAACTCCTCCTCATAATATTTGATCTTCTCTTTCAATTCGTCGATCTCATACTTCAACTGATGCTCCTTTAAAACCCTATCTATGGAGGCTCTGAGTTCGTTCAGCTTAAACGGTTTGATCACATAATCGCAGGCGCCGCTTCTTAAAGCCTCAACTGCGCTCTCTATGGTGGGATACCCGGTCATAATTATAGGCAAAACCTGCGGGGCGATTTTCTTTAGCTCCTTTAAGGTCTGGATTCCATCCATACCCGGCATTTTCAGATCTATCAGGGCAATCTGCATAGGTGTGGATTTAGCGATCTTCAGGGCTTTCTCTCCGGATTCAGCTAACAAAACCTCAAACCCTTGTTTGCCCAGAAATTCGAACAGAAGCTCTCTTACAAAAAGCTCATCATCTACTACCAAGATTTTTTCCTGAGCCATCTGTTTTCTCCGACTTCCTGCTCTATATAAATTTAGATTTTCTTCACCCTGAAAGCAAGCTTTTTTTATCTTATCGGCATTTTATCTTTTCTTATTATCTACATAGGGATAAGCTGAGAGATTAAAACCAATTTTCCTAAGATATCCCCAAAAATAAGGATTCCCAAAAGATTGAATTTTTCTGGGAATCCTTTTTTATAACAGGGCTGACTCTAATCTTTACTAACCTTTAAGCATTTTTCGGTATTCAGCTTTATCAGACAATACCTCCACTGCCTTTTTCACCACAGGATCTGTCTTCAGAAGTACCTCCTCATAATAGGCTTTCTCTCCATGGAGACCGTAAAGGATATCTCTTTTGATAGCTTTCTTTATATAATCCAGGCTGTTTTTGAGATCGTTTTCTTTTGAGTTCTGCACCACCTTCTTTAATTCCAAAAGAGTTTGATCAAAAATCTCCTTATCCTTCTGAGAATTTATATTCTCTTCCAGTTCCTGCAGAGAAAGCTCTACAGGAGTAAGGTAGCTAAAGTTTTTTTCTTCAAGAAAATCCTTAAACTCAGATATTATCTGCTCATCCACCTCAAAATCCTTAGATAAATCCTCATGTTGGGAAATATATCTCACCGCGAAATCAAAGAAAAGTTGCTTTCTTTCTAAATTGATCTCTATGGGTTTAAGTCTTTCTTCTTGTATAGCGATATCCGGGACAATTCCCCCACCTCCATACACCTCTCTTCCCCCATTTGTATGGAACACCTCATTCTGTTTAAACTCATTCTGAGAACTATCTGGCTCTGCTTCTTCGGATAATAAAGCTATATTTCTTTTGGATTTTTCCGGCTTCTGGATACACCTGCCGCTGGGGATATAATATCTGGCTATGGTCAACTTGAGAAAGACCTCATCCGGCATATTCAGCACCGTTTGCACCAGACCTTTTCCATAAGTGGTATCACCGATTATCACCCCTCTGTCCCAGTCCTGAATAGCACCAGCCACGATCTCTGAAGCAGAAGCGGTCTGTCCATCCACTAACACCACTAAGGGCTTATCTGGGTAAAGAGGTTCCTCCCGAGCAAAATATTTAATCAGATCTTCCTCTTTTTTCCCTTGAGTATAGACTATCAGTTTCCCCTGATCTAAGAATTGATTAGAGGTCTCTACTCCTTCATTTAGAAGTCCTCCCCCATTAAACCGCAGGTCAAATATGAGCCCTTTGATATTCTGGTTATTCAGGTTGCGAATAGCTTCCTTCAGTTCTTTTCCGGTCTCCTCAGAAAATCCGCGGAGCCGGATATAACCGATACCATCTCCAATCACCCCGTAATAGGGAACGTTCTTTAACTCGATAACTGCTCTTTCGATCACATACTCTAAAGGCTCCTCTATACCCTCCCTTTTTATTTTCAGAGTAACTTTAGTGCCGGCTGGTCCCCTCATCAGATTTGAAGCCTCCTCAGTGCTCATCCCATAGGTCGGTTTACCTTCTATCTCGATTATCCTATCACCAGCCCTTAAGCCCATGCGGAAAGCCGGGGTCCCTTCTATTGGGGAAACCACGATGATATATTTATCTTTCCTCTCTATGGTCATCCCTAAGCCTTCATACTTTCCATGAGTAAACTCCATCAAGCGGTCATAGGTTTTTTTCTCTAACATATCAGAAAAGGGATCTAAAAGCTCTAACATCCCTCTTATCCCAGCATAGCCTAATTCCTTTGGGTCAATATCTTCAACATAGCGGTCATTGATACTATAAGCCGCCTGAGCCAGGAGCTTACTATACCGCATTATAGTATCCCGGGTCTGGGTCTGAGCCTGAAGGGTCTGCTCTCCAGTCTGCCCTAAACCGACAATCCAGATTATACCCACGGCTGCAACAGCTAAGACCAGAGCTATAATCCCATATTTTTTATCACCTAACATAAAGCCTCCATCAAACTAAAGTTCAAAACTAAGTTGACGTTCTATCTCCTAACTGAAATTTAACTAATTTTACCCTTTTGTCAATATCAATATTTGAACAGCTTACCTCTTTGAAAGGCTAATTCCCAGTAAGTTGTGGACTTAACTCTGTTCAAAAATATCACAGTTGAGCAGTTTTTGCTCTGAGGAAAGAAAGGAAAAGAAAGCTTAAGAGGATAAGATTCAAGAGAAAAAGGAGCCAGAGGGTTAGGGGTATACCTAAAAGTGGGATCAAAATGGCTGCAACTAAAATAGAGCTTAAAGCTGACCCAAAAAGGTCTATGGCATATCCGGTCCCTACTTTTTTTATCCCTTTATTTTCTATATAGAGTTGATTTGCACAGGTGAACTCTGCTCCTCCAATAAAACCTGAGAAAAAGATCATCCCTCCTAAAATTAATTCTAGAAGCTTAGGGTTTAAGTAAAATCTATTAATATAAGAGAGAAAGATCAGAAAGAAAAAGAACAATAGCACCTGGAGGAACTGCAACCGGGTTAAAGTCTTAAAATCTGCTCTAACTTTTTTTCGAGCTATATATAAGGCTCCCGCAAAAAGCCCCAGCATAAACAAAGTCAGAAATATCCCAATCTGAGAATAGATATATCCATAAAATACCTGGTAGGTCAAAAGGAGGGAGATCTCGAAGGCTATGCTGGAAAATCCTGCCAGAAATACTGTGTATAGGGAAAGGCCGGGGAAAAGGTTTTTACCCTGGAAGATCAAAAACAAGAAGGAAAAAGAGATAAGAAATCCCAAAACAAAAAACCAGGTTGGATTAAGTTTAGACAAAAAGATAAAGAGTGGCTTTTCAAAAGATTTAAGCTGGGCACTCCATAGAACTGCGTTATAGAAATAAGAGATCGGCTTCAAATCATAATTTACCTTGCCTTTAAAAGAATCGATAGTTCTTAAGAGATACTCTATCCTTTGTGGTGAAAGACGATTACTCAGAAAATGCTCATTTATAAAGGTGGTCTGGATATTTTTCTTTTTTAGGCTCTCAACGATTTGTATCCAGTCATTAGTTAGATTGTCTACCTGACTGGCTAAGAAGATATTGTTTGACCCGGGAAGAACTGTTACATTCTCAAACTCAGATAATAAGGTTCGATAGATGCTGGAAATATACAGAGCATGTTCCGGACTAAGATAATTTTCCGCGGAGCTGACTCGAAAAGAAAAAATACCACTATCAGACAATAAATCCCTAACCAGTCTAAAAAACTCTTTAGTATAAAAACGATTAAGCTGAGCATTATAAGGATCAGGCAGATTCAGGATAACCAGATCATACTGTTCCCCTCCCTCCTCATATTTTTCTCTGACCAAAAGCCTGCCATCCATGTGGATTATCTTTACCCTTTCATCCTCTAAAGACTTAACCTCTGATGCAGGAAGAAAACTTTTTCCTAACTCTACAATCTTTGGGTCCAGTTCCACATAATCGATTTTAAGCTCCTTATATTTTAAGGCCTGGGTGAGGGCACCACCTACTCCCCCTCCAATCAAAAGTAATTTTTTTGGCTCAGGATGTTCTGCTATAGTATATAGAACAGCTTCTTCAGAGGAAAACTCGTCCGGATAGGAAAATAAAAGGAGCCCATTCTCATAAAAGCTTGTCTGTTCCCTGGTTTTAAAGATAGCTAAATTCCCATAGATTGAGTCCACTGATTTTATAATTGGCAGACCTCTCCAGAGTCTGCTTAAGGATTCATTTTCCAGATAAGTGTCCAGTCTTCCTATTTTAAAAGCTAAAACCAATAAAAGGACCAAAGAGCTGAAGAATATTTTCCTCCTTTTACCTAAATCTTTCCAAAGAAGGACCGAGAAGAAAAGCAGAGCCATGAATAACCAGCTCTGTATGGAGAAATTAGATAATTTAGGAATTAATACTAAACTACCCAGAAGGCCACCTAGACCAGCTCCTAAAGATTCCCAGAGGTAGACCTTGGTTACCAGAAAATTCTGTTTGGAGTCAAAGGCCCAGACAGTAGAGTTTAAGACAAACAGTATCCCTAAAATTAAACATAGAGGCCCAAGCATAAGCAGGGTGAACCCAAGCATTGGTAAAAATCCGATTATCTCTCCGGGCAGGGTATTGAGGATTATCCTGGAATACCTTATTCCTAAAATTGCCAAAATTGAAAAAAGGGCTAAGAGAAAATACCAGAATGCTAAGTTTTTCAAGATAGAGAGTTTAGAAATAGAAATGCTGTTCCCCAGTCTGCTTCCCAACCCTACCCATAAAAGCCAGACACAAAGCAAGATACCCAAGCATAGCTCATTTCCATAAAAAACAGATAGAAGCTCTCGAAAAAAAATTATCTGAGAAAGGATTGAGACAAAACCTAAGAGGATACAGGCAGAGATAAAAAGTATCTTGTTTCGAATCATTAAAAGGGAATCAACTTAAATAACCTTCTTTTCTAACTTAAAGAAATCTACCCCATTTTAAAAGGAAGTCAAGCAAAAGAAAGAGGCGCTACTAAAAAATGAATTAAGTCTGTTATGAGAGAAAGAAAAAAGTGATTGAATGTTACTCTGAATCCCATCAGAAGTGAGGCAAAGAATCAACAGTTTTCTGTCATTGCGAGGAGGCCCGTCGAAAACGGGACGACGAAGCAATCCTTAAAGAGTAAACAGATTGCTTCGCTCCTTTCAGTCACTCGCAATGACATCCTTAATCTGTCATTGCGGAGAGCATAAGCAGAGAAGCAACCCCATCAATCCATTGGGCGACCCTGAAAGGTTCGCGCTACGAATTTTCTCTCTCCTTTTTTCCGAGAAACGGATCCGTAGGAAAGGAGAGGGATTAAGGGTGAGGTTTAACATACAGAAAGAGAGCAGAAAGCCACATTTAGCATTGAAAGCTGATGCATTCCTGTGAACAAAAAATCACAGAAGAGTTATTAGATTCTTCGCTTACGCTCAGAATGACAAAAAATATCCGAGTAAAACCCGAAGCTATATTTTAAAGAGGTTAAAAATTTATCCCCACACTCCGGGGATTTTCTCCCCGCAGAATTTACATCTTCCCATTTGCAAATTCATCTGGGTGATGGTATATCCATATCTGCCGATTAAAACTTTCTTGCATTTAGGGCAGTATGTGCTTTCCGCCTTATGCCCGGGAACATTTCCTATATAGACGAATCTAAGCCCGGACTCCTGGGCAATTTTGTGTGCTTTTTCAAGAGAGGAAACAGGAGTCAGAGGTAGATTCTTCAAAAGATACATGGGGGTAAAACGGGTAAAATGAATGGGCACATCCGGACCTAAGTTATTTAAGATCCACTGACACATCTTTTTGATATTCCTCATATCATCATTTAAAGTTGGGACCATCAGATAGACGATCTCATACCAGATACCGATTCTCTTTAGCTCCTTAAGACACTCCAGCACCGGCTCTAACTTTCCCTGACAAATTTCCTGATAATATTTCTCTGTAAAAGCCTTAAAGTCGATCTTAACTGCATCCAGCTCTTTGCACAGTTCAATCAAAGGCTCAGGCTCAATATATCCTGCTGAGACCATCACGCTTTTTACCCCTTTTTCCTTCCCTAATTTGGAGCAGTCCAGCATATATTCATAGAAGACCACTGGCTCAGAATAAGTGTAAGCGATGGAAGAGGAGTTTCCTTTTAAAGCATATTCTACTACACTCTGAGGCGAAAGCTCAAAATTATAGGTCTGTTCTGGTCGGGCTTGAGAGATCTCCCAGTTCTGGCAGAACTTGCAGTTTAAATTACACCCCGCTGTGGCAATAGAGAAAGCATTTGTTCCAGGCAGGAAATGAAAGAAAGGTTTCTTTTCAATCGGATCGTTATGAAAGGTACAAGCTAAACCGTAGACTAAAGTATAATAAATCCCTTTTTGATTCTCCCTTACTCCACAGTATCCCCTTTCCCTATCCCCTACCTTGCATTTCCTGGGACAGAGCAGGCATTCTATCTCTTTATGCTCAAGCTTCTTATAATATTTCGCTTCTACCCGAGAAAGCCTACCAGCAGAGCTTAAGGCATAAGCTGTATCAGGAACATTTAAAAAGGGAACTCTGGAGATTAGACTTGAACCAAGTACACCTCCAGCTCCGCTCAATGAATATTTGAAAAACTCTCTTCTCCTTAATTTTTTCATATTAAGTTCTTCCAATCCTACGGATCCGTTACCGGATTAAAGATTTATCTCTAACTTTTCAATCTCCTCTAGGGAAGCTTTACCTAAATTATGATTTTTATCTGCAGCTGTCAAAATATATTTAGGAAATATTCCAGATTTTTCTAAAGTAGGAGACCCATTTTTCTGTCTAAGCTGATCAATTATCTGAGAGCCAACAAAATCCAAAGCTACTGGATCTGAGCTTATGATTATTCCAAAGTATTCCTCATTCCAATAAGGATGATAAGAGGGACCACCTTTATATTGAACAGTTAAAGCATCACAGATAATCAATCTGTTCTGATTTCTTATCTCCGGTAAAGTATTCAGATCTGCCACAAAGGGATCACAACCATCATCATGATATTTATTGGGATTGTTAATTGCACCGTAAAAATTTTTCAGGGCACAACTTACCCCAGCCAGACTATGATCTTTTAAAACCGGGAGGTTCACTTGAACATTAGTGTAGTACAGTGGTATCCGGCTCAAAAGGCTTCCGATGTTTAAATGTTGGTACAAATCACGGGAATACCCCACTTCACTTGTATCTGTGCCAAAACAACGTAAACCATTCCGCTTATTGTTTAAAGGAAAACCCAACTCCTCCAGTTCCGAATTTGATCTATCCCAGATAATTATATTGTTCTCTTTTATCCCGCTTTCTTTTAACAGACCAGCAAAACATAAAGCCACCTCCGGATGAGTAGAAGCCCCCTTCCCTGCCAGACAATTGACTTTCATACCCAATACATCCTTTGGAGAATAGAATTTGCGAATAGCATCTCTGAAATCAAACTCGCCACTAAAAGTCGAAATCCCTTTTTTCATCATCTCTGAGAGGATAGACGAGTTTATCTGCTTAGACTTACTTAGAACCTTATTGGAGCGAATAATTACAACCCTGGATTTCTTCAAATCAACCTCTTCATCAAATAACTTGCTATCTAAAATACGATTTATAGGAAGGAGTCATTAGATGATTATTAAAAACATGCAGGACAAGGCCATCAAGGTCTTGAGACTTCAACCTTGCATTGGCGAATTGTTCATTCGGGAATTGTCGTCAAGGCCCGTTCCGGGGAATTCCCGAATGTTATCGCCAAGTGCGGGTCACCAGGATTCCGCCAGAGGCGGAAAATCCAATTCCTGAACCAACCGCCAAAGGTGGAAAGGTAAAGCTATCCGCCTTAGGCGGATACACTCCAGTGTTTCTTTCCAGAAATTTGACTTTTCCAGAGACCTCTCGATTTTTAAGTTGACTGATTAAAATTGAAAGTTATATTTTTATAAAATTCAGTCCTATGGAT
>Ga0209979_1002328_pt1 | contig 18400 bp, 15 predicted proteins | sample AnhtaG_FD_183114 | JGI IMG/M metagenome (GOLD analysis project Ga0209979, IMG submission 183114) | Deep subsurface microbial communities from Anholt, Denmark to uncover new lineages of life (NeLLi) - Anholt_01485 metaG (SPAdes) (version 2) | ecosystem: Environmental > Aquatic > Marine > Oceanic...
CAAAGATCGTCCATCTGTCCGCCCGGGACAGCGACGCCGACATCCTGGCCAGGTTCGAGGAGGCGCTGTCGCCGGCCACCAAGCTCATCGCCCTCTCCCACGTGACCTACGGCAGCGGCCAGCTCCTGCCCATCCGGGAGATCTGCCGCCTGGCCCACGCCAGAGGCGCCTACCTGCTGCTGGACGCCGCCCAGTCCGTGGGCCAGATGCCGGTGGACGTCCGGGAGCTGGAGTGCGACTTCTGCGCCTTCCCCGGGCACAAATGGCTGCTGGGCCCCGCGGCCACCGGCGCCCTCTACGTCCGCCGCGACCTCATCCAACGGCTGGAGCCGCCGAAGGTGGCTCACCATGCCGCCGATTACTACAACTTCCAGGGTGACTTCCGGCCCAAGGTGGACACCATCGAGAAGTTCGAGCTGACCACGGTGAGCGTGCCGCTCCTGGCCGGACTGCTGGCGGCCGACGAGTTTCTCCAGGGGATCGGCCTGGAGGCGGTGCGGGAACGGGTACTGCACCTGGCGCGATACGCCACCGCTCGCCTGAGCCGCACGCCCGGCATCCGCCTGGTCAGCCCCGAAAAGGAAGAGGCGGTGGCCTCCGGGCTGGTCTCGTTCTCGCTGCCGAGCGTGCCGCCGGAGGTGATGACGGCCTGCCTGTGGGAGCGCGGGCGCATCGTCGCCCGCACGGTGCTGGACGCCTCCTGCACCCGCCTCTCCCTGCACGTCTTCAACACGGAGGCGGAGGTGGACGCCGCCGCGGCCATCGTGGAGGATCTAGCCCGCACGGGCCCGTCGGAGGGCCACCTCCCCAGCGCCCGCCTGGAGTCGCAGGCGATGGTGGATCTGTGAAGGCCTGCGTCTTCCACGGCCCCGGCGACATCCGTGTCGAATCAGTGCCCGACCCTGAGCCCGGACCCGGCGAGCTGGTCCTGCGCATGCAAGCGACCGGCCTCTGCCACTCCGATATCCGGCTCTACAGAGGGGAGAAGAAGGCCAGGATCGGCGTAATCCCCGGCCATGAAAACGTGGGGATCATCGAGGAGATCGGCGAAGGTGTGGCCGGCTGGCAGAGGGGACAGCGGGTGGCCCTCTGCCCGATCATCGCCTGCGGCCGCTGCTTCTACTGTCTGGGCGGCCTGCGCAACCGCTGCCTGAAGCGGATTACGCTGGGCTATGAGGAGAACGGCGGCCTATCCCAATATCTGCTCGTCCCATCGGCCATCGTCTCGCTGGGGCACGTGCTGGCGGTGCCGGAGGGGCTGCCCTCGGAGGCGGCCACGCTCATGGAGCCGCTGGCCTGCGTGCTCAACTCGCTGGAGACCTGCCGCCTGGCGCCGGGGGGGTCGCTGCTGCTGCTGGGGGCCGGACCCATGGGCCTCCTGCACCTGCTGCTGGCCCGCGCCCTGGGGGCCGCCACCGTCCTCGTGAGCGAGGTGAACGAAGGGCGCCTCCGGCAGGCGCGGCGGCTGGGCGCCAGCCTCGCCCTCAACCCTGAGCGGGACGACCTCCGGGAGGCGGCGCTGGCGGCCACTGACGGCCTGGGAGTGGACGCGGTGGTGGTCACCACGGGGGTCCCCTCGCTGGTGGACCCCGCCCTGGCCGCGGTGCGGCGCCGGGGGACGGTGAGCCTGTTCGGAGGCTTCCCGCCTGGCACCACGGTGCCCCTGGACCCCAACCTGGTCCACTACAGCGAGGTCACCCTCACGGGCAGCCAGAACGCCACGCCGGACCAGTACCGGCGGGCCCTGCACCTCCTGACGATCATGCCCCGGGCGGCGGAGATAAACACCCACCGCTTCCCGATTGAGGAGGGGACGAAAGCTTACGAATCGCGCCTGGGTATGGACGGACTGAAGTCTTTAGTGGTATTCTAGTGCGGGTTTTGCTCTGGCTTAGCAAGCGCTAAGAGAAGGAGGTTAACGCATGACCCAAGAACAACCGCTGCCCAACACCGTCAAAGAGGTCATGGATGGCATGTCCGAGGCCTTCCAGCCAGACAAGGCCGCCGGCGTGACCGCCACCCTTCAGTTCAAGTTCACCGGCGCCGAGACAGGCAACTACATAGTCAAGGTGGCCGAGGGCAAGTGCACCGTGGAAGAGGGCGAGACGGACAGCGCCACCGTCACCATCAACTCCCCGTCCGACGTCTGGCTGAAGATCAGCCGCCGCGAGCTGGACGGCGCCACCGCCTTCATGAGCGGCCAGTTCACCTTCACCGGTGACATGGGTGTGCTCATGCAGATGGGAAGCTGGTTCGGCCAGGGATAGAGCCGAGACCCCATCCAGCCTGCCGGCAGGCAGGCGCGAAAACAGAATACCGGAGGAAGCTGGCGCCGCTGGCTGACCTACTCCCCGGACGTGATGGCGGCCGTCGCTAGGCGGGCGTCGGAGCCGAGAATCACCACGATATCACCCGTGGCATCGGCGAAGGCGCGGGCCTCAGGGTCGGAGGTCGCCACGATCCGGTCGCTGGGGAGGTTCAGCCACTCCGCCAGCTTCTTCGCTGTGTACTCCTTCCCGCGCCGGTCCACTATCAGGGAGCGGCTGTACACGGCAGGGGCGTCCCCCACCAGGAGGTCCTCCGCGGGGATGCCCTGCTTGCGCAGGAAGCCGGCGAACTCCTCGGCCAGGCCCGGCTCCTCCGTAGCGTTCTGAAGCTCCACCAGCGCTTCCTCCGCCTGGATCTTGCCGTCGCTGAACACCTGCGCCTTCAGCTCCTCCACCTCGTCCCAGTCGGCCAGCAACATCGCCCCAGTGCAGCCGCTGCCGCAGGGATAGGTGGCGCTGGCGATGGACACCATGTTGATGTTATCGCTGCCCACCTGCTGTGCCAGCTTCGCCAACCCCGGTATCAGCAGGTCATTGATGTCCGTCTCCACGGCGTCCTTGTACTCGCTGTAGAGGTCCCGGGCCTTGCTGGGCGACACGAACAGATCCAGGCTCAGCGCTTTCTTGGCGGTGGCCTCGATCACCAACTGCTGCCTCTCGATGCGCTTGAAGTCGTTGTCGCTCTTGCGGATGCGGGCGTAGGCAAGGGCCCTCTGCCCGTCCATGTGCTCCATGCCGGGAACGAACTCCACCGCGTAGGCGGAACACCCCTCGCAGTCCTCATAGGCGTAATCGGCCGCGTATTCGGGCACATCGATCTCAATCCCCCCCACCTCATCTATCAGGTCTTTGAAGTCCTGGAAGTCCAGAAGAACGTAGTGGTCGACGGGGATGTCGAAGTTGTGCTCGATGGTGTCCTTGATCAGACCCGGCCCGCCGCCCGGATACCCGTCGTAGGTGAACTCGCCCATCTCCCAGGCGACGTTGATGCGGTCGCTGACGTAGCCCCCCGATCCGTCCGGTATCTCCACCACCAAGTCGCGGGGGATGGAGAACACTCCAGCGGTCTTGCTGAACGGGTCGATGGTGAGGACGAACACGGAGTCGGTGCGGGCCGCCGTGTGCTCGGGGACACCCACCTTGCGATCCAGCCCCAGGAAGAGGATGTTGATCCGCTCGTCGATATCCGCCACCTCGGGATTTTCGCCGCTGTCCACGCCGGGGAGCTTGATGCCGATCTTGATCTCGTTGCCGGGGAAGAAGATATCGTCCGCCATGGTTACCACCACCACCAGGACATAGAGGGCGACGACGGCGAACAGAGCGATGCCGAAGATCAGGAGGGGATTGAACCGGCGGTCCCTGGACACATCAGAGGGCTCCAGGCCCGGCCGGGGCGGCCGCTCAAAGGGCGGGCGTTCCGGGTTCACTGCGCATCTACTCCCCTCCTCCTAGGCGGTCCCAATCTCAGCGGTCAACCGGCACCGACGCTCAGCCGGTGCTCACAGGCTCTTCCTGGACCAGCGGCATTGTCAAGGTCTCCGCGCTCACCGGGCGGCCCTCCCGCAGGTACAGGCGCGGCACCCGAGCCGATATCCCACAGAGGATCTCGTAGCTGATGGTGCCGCACAACTCAGCCACCTCATCGGCCGCTATCTCGGCCTCACCCTGGCGACCGATGACCACCACCTCATCCCCCTCGGCCACGTGGGGCACATCGGTGACATCCACCATGCACATGTCCATACATACGCGGCCGACGATAGGCACCCGACGGCCCCGCACCAAAAAGGAGCCGCGGTTGGAGAGGATCCGGGGCAGGCCATCGGCGTAGCCGCACATCACCAGGGCGATGGTGCTGGGACGGTTGGCCCGCCAGGTGCGGCCGTAGCTCACGCTGTCGCCGGAGGCGACGCCGGTGAGACGGGTGACGCGGCTCTTGAGGCTCAGCACGGGCCTCAAGTTCAGGGACCGGCTCACATACGGTGAGGGGTACAGGCCGTACATCCCCACGCCCGGCCTGGCCATCTCCAAGCTCATCTCCGGCCGGTCGAGGAGGGTGGCCGTGTTGGACACATGGCGGATGGGGACCCAGGGGAGCTTCTCCACCACGCCCCGGAAGGTGGTGTACTGTTCGAGGGTGAAGCGCTTGTCGCCCTCATCGGCGCTGGCGAAGTGGGTGAATATGCCCTCCACCTCCAAGGAGGGGATGGCCCGCAACGCCTCCGCCAGGGGGACGACCTCCTGCGGGATGACCCCGTAGCGGTTGAGGCCAGTGTCCACCTTGAGGTGCAGGGGCTGCCGCACGGCCACCGCCTCCGCCTCACGGGCCAGAGTGTGCCCCATCTCGAGGGATGTGACGGTGGGCGTCAGCTCCAGCTCGACGATGCGGCGGGCCTCACCGATTGAGGAGTGGCCCATGACCAGGATGGGGACGCTGACGCCGCCCCGGCGCAGCTGCTCGCCCTCGTCCACACAGATGACGGCCAGACGGTCGGCCCCGGCCTCCAGGGCGGCCCTGGCGGCGCCGAGGGCGCCGTGGCCGTAGGCGTTGGCCTTAACCACCGCCGCCACAGCCGCCGGCCCGGCCTGCCGTTTAAGGGAGGCCACATTATAAGCGAGGGCGTCCAGGTCAATCTCTGCCCAGAGCGGACGCCCACACCAGCCGTTGGCCTGCAAGCTGTCAAGAACCATGCCTGCTCCAGTTTCTTACAACGTCGAGCCTACTGAAAAGTTTCTCGGCGTTCAATCTAAGGGACAAGCGCCCACTCCCTAGGCAGGCGGTAGCTGAACACCGTCTCGGTGTAGCCGCTGCCGTCGAAGATGCGGCCGCGGCCGCTACGGCGGATCTCACGGTAGGAGTTCATGAGCTGGACGATACGCTTGGCCTTGAGGTTGAAGATGATGGCGCCCGCCTTCACCGGCCGCAGGCTGGCTTCCCGGGTGACGCTGTCCACAACCCGGAACACCGGCTGCTCGTGGGACGGAGTACTGCCCAGCACCTCGTGGATGGCGGCATAGCGGCCGCGCACGTTCCTCTCATCGAACACGGCCAGGCCGGCCTCCACGTACTCCCTCAGGTTCCTGTAGTACGGCTCGCTCAGCTCCAGGAGCTCTTCCAGGCTGGGCGGGTCGGCGGCGCAGGCCGCCACCAGCGCCGACAGGACATCGCAGTGGGCGACGAAGCTGACGGCGCCCCGGCGGTCAACAACGGTACAACGGATGAGGTTCATATGGAGCGCGCAGGGGGGCGGTAGTCATTGCCGCGCCAGACGGGGCTAGCGTAACATCAGGCTCGGAGGGCTGTCAACGAATTACGAGACGCGCCTGGCCCACGACGAAGCCCCGCGGAGACGCCTGCCGGCGCCTCTTTTCCTGCCGCTAGCCGCCGTGCTCCTCGCCGCCGCGGCCTGCGGCGGTCAGCCGCCGAGCACGACGCCGGCGCCCAGGGTCACGCTCCCTCCGCCATCTCCCGACGTCTCGCTTGACCTCGACCTGGCCGACAAGCTCCGCCATGACGGCGACGTCGAACAGGCCCTGGCCATCTACAGCGCCGTGGCCCAGCTCGGCGAAGTCGCTGACCAGAGGCGGGCGTTGCAAAGCCTGGCCCATAGCCACTACCAGCAGGGCCAATTCGATGACGCCGCGGCGACTTTGACATCGCTCCTAGACCTCGATCCGCCATCTCCGGAGCGCCAGCGCGCCCTTCTCCTGCTGGGCACCGTGCAGCAGCAGACAGGCCTGGCGGAGGCTGCCCGCAAGTCCCTCCGCAGCTACACCGAAGGGGACGGCGTGGCCGCCTCCCACGCCCGCCTCAAGCTGGCGGCAGCCCTATCGGCCGACGGCGACGAGGAGGTCGCCATCGAGGAGCTGGAGCTGGCCCTGTCGGAAGGCCTGCCCTTGCCCCAGGAGACAGAGGCGCTGTTCGCCCTCGCCCGTAGCCAGGAGGCCGCCGGCCGCGAGGCCGAGGCCCTGGCCACCTGGCAGCGGCTCAGCGAAGAGGCCGCCACGCCCTTCGAACGGGGGGAAGCGCTGTGGCTGCTGGCCTCGCTGGCCGCCCGCATCGGCGAAGACCAGCGCTACCAGGACGCCCTGGTCACTCTGGCCCGCGATTACCCCTGGCACCGCCGCGCCCTGGAATCCCTGGACCAGCCTCAGCGAGCCTCCGCACCCGCCCTGACGGCCGCGGAACGCGGCATAGTCCTGTTCAACCACGACTTGGACGAGCAGGCGACGGAGACGTTCCAGGACGCGCTGGAGCAGGACACAAGCCCCGAAGAGCAGGCGAGGGCGCACTACTACCTGGCGCTGCTGGCCGAGCGGGCCGACCGGCCCGACGACGCCCTGGAGGAGTACGAAGCGGCCCTGGCGGACCTCGAGGGCGTGGAGGAAGACCGCCTGTTCGGAGAGGCGGCGTGGGAGCGCGCCCTCCTCCTGGAGGCGCTGGGCCGCACAGAGGAGGCGGTTTCCGCCTACGCTGCGCTGGCCGACGCCTCGCCCGGTTCCGGGCGGGCCCCGGAGGCGCTGTTCCGGGCGGGGCTCCTGAGGTACCGCCAGGGCCGCCTGGCCGACGCCGTCTTCCACTGGACGCGCTACCTGGAGGCGGCCCCCAAGCCGGAGACTGCCCGCGCCCGCTTCTGGCTGGCCAAGGCCGCCATGGCCAGCGGTGATACCGCATCGGCCGAAGTCCACCTGGCGGAGGCGGCTGCGGCCGCTTCCTGGGACTACTTCGGCCTGCGGGCGCGGGCCCTGCTGGAAGGCCAGCCCCCACTGTCGCTCGCCGAAGCAGTCCCGGACCCTCCGGCGCCGGACTGGACGGCGGTCGAGGCCTGGCTGGCTTCCTGGGCCGGGCCGGAGGATGCCGGGGCGCGCCAGGGGCTGACGGCCGGGCTCCCCTGGGAACGCGGGCTGGAGCTCCTCCTGGCCGGCCTGCAAGACGAAGCCCGCGACCAGTTCTCGGCCCTCATCAATGACGTGGCCGGCCAGCCCTGGCTCCTGTACCGCCTCGCCCGGGCCCTGGACGGTCAGGGCCAGACGGAGCTGGCCGCCCGCGCCGCCACCCGCCTCATCGGGGACCGGGCCGACGCGCCCCCGGAGCTGCTGCGGCTGGCCTATCCCAGCGAGTATCTGGACCTGGTCACCGCGGAGGCCGAAGCCAACGGCTTCCCGCCCCTGCTCCTCCTGGCCCTGATCCGTCAGGAGAGCTTCTTCCAGCCCGACGCCGAATCGCCCGCGGGGGCGCTGGGCCTGACGCAAGTCATCCCTTCCACCGCCGACGAGATCGCTGACCAGCTGGCGGAAGCCGATTTCACCTACGCCGACCTGTTCCGCCCCAACGTCAGCCTCCGCTTCGGCGCCCACTACCTGGGCTCCCAACTGGAGCTGTTCGCGGGCGATATCGCGGCGGCGCTGGCCGCCTACAACGGCGGGCCGGGTAACGCCCTGCGCTGGCGAGAATCCGCCCCCGGCGACCCCGACGTGTTCCTGGAGACGATAGACCTCTCGGAAACCAGGGCTTACGTGGAGTTGGTGCTGGAGCACTACGCCCGCTACCGTTACGCCTACGGCCTGGCCGAAGGGCCGACGCTTCCGCTGCCGTGACCGGCGAGTCGGCGTCCATGGCTTCCCCGAAGGCCGTTTGACTCCCCACACCTTGCACGCAGCGGCCGTCCTGCTATACTCTGCGAGTGACACATTTCACATACCCCCGCGACGGCCCGACGTGCCGGCGCGGCGGCTCCATACAGTAGGGCCGCCCCCCAAGGAGGTTCGCCTATGCCCCACATCGTCTGCTGCGTGAAGCAGGTGCCGGACCCGGAGGCCCCCGCCTCCCAGTTCAAGGTGGACGAGGCCGCCAAGAAGGTCCTCTCCGTCCCCGGCATCCAACCCGTCCCATCTCAGTTCGATACCATCGGCGTTGAGGCTGCCCTCCGCATCAAGGACAAGGTGGCCGATACTACCATCACCATCCTCACCCTGGGCCCCGACGCCTATCGCGACACCATCAAGCACTGCCTGGCCATGGGCGCCGACGAAGGCGTCCACATCAACGACCCGGCCCTCAACGAGGCCGACCACTGGGCCACCGCCGAAGTCCTGATCGCCGCTATCAAGAAGCTGGAGCCCGCCGACCTCATCATCTGCGGGCGCCAGGCGGTGGACTGGGACATGGGCGTGGTGGGCTCCACCCTGGCGGAGATCCTGGGCATCCCCGTCGTCACCCTCGCCAAGGACGTCCAGTTGGAGGGCGGCAAGGTCACCGTGGAGCGCATGCTCATGGACGGCGTTGAGACCATGGAGGCGCCCATACCCTGCGTGATCACCGTCTCCAACGAGCTGGGCGAGCCGCGATACCCGCAGCTGCGGCAGATCATGGCGGCCGCCCGCAAGGAGGTGAAGACACTCACCGCCTCCGACCTGGGCCTGGACGGGGCCAACAACCGCGTCAACCTGGAGGCGCTGTTTGTGCCCGAGATGGCGGTGGAGACGGAGTTCGTTGAGGCGGATACGCTTCAGGAGGCCGGCGAGAAGCTGGCCCTCCGCCTGCGAGAGGCGAAGCTGATCTAGAGGTAGATAGGCAAGGGGCGAAGGGGTAGAGTCCCCCTGTCGCCCCCTGACAGGAGGAAGGAATGCCGAGCGGAGTACTCGTTTTCGGAGAGGCGACGGAAGGCGGCGAGCTGGCCCCGGTCACCGGCGACCTGCTGGGGGCAGCCAAGAGCCTGGGCGGGCCGGCGACCTGCGCCCTCTTGGGCGCCGGCGTGGAGGGCCTGGCCCAGGAGTGCGCGGCCCTGGGCGCCGATAAGGTCATCGTCGTCGATGATCCCGTGCTCAAGGACTATCAGGGCGACGCCTACGTGCCCGTCGGTGAGCGCATCTGCAAGGAGGTGGACCCACTGGTGGTCCTCTTCGGCCAGACGATGATAGGGCGGGACATGGCCCCGCGCCTGGCGGCGCGTATGGACACCGCCGTGGCCATGGACTGCATGGAGCTGTCCTTGGAGGGCGAGAAGCTACTAGCCTCTCGGCCCTGCTACGGGGGCAACGCCCGCGCTCGCTACACGATCAACGGCATGCCCCAGATGGCCACCCTGCGCGCCAAGGCCTACGATCCGCCCGAGCGGGACGACTCCCGCCAGGCGGAGGTAGTCAAGCAGTCCGCCGACCTGAGCGCGGACGCCATTCGGGCCCGCGTCACCGGCCGGACCAAGGAAGCGGTAGAGGGCGTGCGCCTGGAGGACGCGACAGTGGTCGTGGGCGGCGGGCGTGGCGTCGGCGGCCCGGAAGGGCTCAAGTCGCTGGAGGAGCTGGCAGGGCTTCTGGGCGGCGCCGTGGGTGCCACCCGCGCCGTCTGCGACATGGGCTGGTACCCGGTGGGGGCCCAGATAGGTCTCACCGGCAAGGTGGTCACGCCCGACCTGTACATCGCCGTTGCCCTCTCCGGCGCCAGCCAGCACATGGCCGGCATCTCGGGGGTCAAGAACATCGTCGCCATCAACAAGGACCCGGAGGCCAACATCTTCAGGGCCGCCCGCTACGGCGTCGTCGGCGACTGGAAGGAAGTGATCCCGACCTTCACGGAGAAGGTAAAAGAGCTCACGGCGGGCTAGCAGGGCTCAACGGTCAACGGCTCGAAGAGCCGCAGTATCACCATTCGGACGGCCTCCTTCAATGACGAGGAGGCCGTCTTGGCTCTCATCCAGGAGCTATTCCGTGCGCTGGCCCTGGCAGCCTCAACCTTGACGCGCACGGAAGGGCAACCCTACAATGACCGTGCGGTCGGGCAATACCGACCATTTTTGTCAGGAGGCTGGGACACGCGTCCCGGCGAGCAGATATGTACGTCATCGGCCTCACAGGAGGCATCGGCAGCGGCAAGTCCACGGTGGTCCAGATGCTGGAGCAGAAGGGCGCCGTCCTCCTCAGCGCCGACGCCGTCGGCCACGAGGTCTATCTGCCCGACCGGCCCGCCTGGCAGGAGATCGTGGACGCCTTCGGCCGGCAGGTGGTGGCCGGGGACGGCACCATCGACCGGAAGAAGCTGGGAGCCATCGCCTTCAGCGATCCCCAGCAGCTCCGGCGGCTGAACGCCATCACTCATCCGCGGATGAAGGAGATGATGCGGGAGAAGCTGGAGGCGGAGCGGGCCCGCGGCACGCAGGTGGCCGTCCTGGAGGCGGCGCTGCTGTTCGACGCCGGCTGGGACGACCTGACGGATGAGGTGTGGGTCACGGTGGCGCCGCCGGAGGTGACGGCCAAGCGCACGGCGGAGCGCAGCGGCCTCAGCGTGGAGGAGGTGCTGTCCCGTATCCGGGCCCAGATGAGCAACGAGGAGCGCATCGCCCGCTCCCAGGTGGTGATCGATACGGGCTGCCCGCTGGAGCGGACGAGGAAGCAGGTGGGCGAGGAGTGGGAGCGACTGATGGAGCGGCTGCCTGCCCGGCCGGGGGAGACACCCCCGGCCAGGAGCGGCGTTTAACCGTCTAGATGGAGAGGAAGCGTGGTTCAGGGATGACTCAGGAGGAGACCTACAGACAATACGCCATCGAGGAGTACGTGCTCAGGGAGGAGCCGTTCTACCTCCCGGTGAGCGATGAAGTGGAGCTGTTCGAGGCGGCCTACGCCCAGAAGATCCCAGTGCTCCTCAAGGGCCCCACCGGCTGCGGCAAGACACGTTTCATCGAGTACATGGCCTACAAGCTGCACCGGGCCCTCACCATCATCCGCGACGTGACGGACACGGAGGAGAACTCCTCCGCCGGCGGGCTGCCCCTGGTGACGGTGGCCTGCCACGAGGACCTGACGGCCTCCGACCTGGTCGGCCGCTACCTGCTGGAAGGGGAGTCCACCCGCTGGATCGACGGGCCGCTGACCCGGGCCGTCAAGGCCGGTGGCATCTGCTATCTGGACGAGATCGTGGAGGCGCGCAAGGACACCACCGTCCTCATTCACCCGCTGACGGACCACCGGCGCATCCTCCCCATCGAGAAGCTGGGCCAGATACTGGAGGCCAGGGGCGGCTTCCTGCTGGTCATCTCCTACAACCCCGGCTACCAGAGCGCTCTCAAGGACCTGAAGCACAGCACCCGCCAGCGCTTCCTGGCCATCGAGTTCACCTATCCGCCGCGGGAGCTGGAAGCGAGGATCATCGAGCGTGAGGCGGGCGTGACGCCGGCGGTGGCCATGGAGCTGGCCAAGCTGGGCGAGAAGGTGCGGCACTTGAAGGAGCACGGCCTGGCCGAAGGGGTGAGCACCCGCCTGCTCATCTACGCCGGACGGCTCATGGCCAAGGGGATACCGGCCCGTCGCGCCTGCCAGGTGGCCGTCGTCTGGGCGCTGACCGATGAGCGCGACGTGCAGCGCAGCATCGAAGAGGTGGTGTCGTCGATCTTTGAGTAAGCCAGAGTACCGTCGCATCTACAGCGTCTACGAGAAGCAGCTAACCCCGTTCTCCACTACCCTGGTGGGGGAGTTCCGCCACTCCGCGGAGGCAGTGGAGCATCTCCTCACGCCCGACGAGGTCAGGCAGTGGGCGGAGGAGGGGCTGGAGCTGGCCCGGCAGTCCTGGCGCTCCTGGGAGGCGGCGGGGGAGTACTTCCGTGTCACGCCGGAGGTGCTGGCCGTCCTCGGCTTCCAGGATTTCCGCCGCTGGGCGCAGTACGGGCGCGCCCTGGCGGAGATGTCCTCGGCCCTGGCCGCATCCTACTTCCGGGCCTCGCCAGCGACGCTGCCTGAGGTGACCTTGGAGCGGCTGGCCGACTGGGTGGGGCTGGGTCGCCAGCTCTACAAGGGGACCTGGCGCTCCGCCTCCATGGCGGTGCAGTTCTTCGACGGCAGCCCGGCGCTGTTCGAGCAGTTCACGCTGGAGGAGGCGCGCATCCTGGTGCGGTTCGTGGACTCCCTCTGCGACCGCTCCTACGACCTGGCCGCCCACTGTCTAAGCATCGCGCCGCACGTCCTGGGCCCCCTCGGAGGCGAGGACCGCGCCGCCTTCCTGCGCTTCGCCGAGGCGCTGGCCGGCACCGGCTGGGCCGATGCCCGTTCCTACCTGGAGAAGGGGCCGGCCCTGCTGGCCCACGTCCAGCAGCCCCAGCGGGTCCGCTTCCTGGCCCTGGCCCGGGAGCTGGCCCGCCAGGAGGGAAGGCAGGCCTTCGCCTTCTTCACCGAGGCGGCCCGCGCCTTCAACGAGGTGGAGCCGGAGGTGCACGGGACGCTCCTGGCTATGGCGGAAGACCTGGCGGGCCGCTCGCCGGTGGCGGCGATGGAGTTCCTCAAGAGCAGCCCAACGGTGCTGGCCCGTATCGGCGCCCGGGAGATATCCCGCTGGCACGGCGAGGGGAGCGCCCTGCTGGACACCAGCAGCGAGGGCGGCGAGGCCTACTTCCGCATGGAGTCCAGCCGCGGCGAGGAGATCCTGGACTCCCTCTCCTCACGGGTGGACCTTAGCCGGGTGAGCGATATCCTGCGCATGTACTGCAAAGCCCTCACCGGCAGCGAGGTGGCGATCCACTCCTCGGAGGTGCTGGCGGAGAAGGGCATCGGTTGGGTGGAGACGGAGTCCCCGTCCACGGAGGGGTCCGCCATCTTCCTGCCGCCCTGGATGGAGGAGTTCCTCCGCAAGGAAGACAATTTCTCGGTCTACAAGGTGTACTCCACTCACCAGGCCGGCCACCTGGAGTTCGACACATTCGGCTTCACCTTCGAGAGGGAAGGGCGCATCTTCCCCAACCTGCGTCGCGGGCTGGAGAAGGAGCGTCTGGAGGCCCTGGCGGCGGCCCCGCCCGCCGCCAGGCAGGGCGTTGACGGCGACGGCCACGAGCCGCCGGAGCCCCTCACCGACATGGAGCGCTTCTTTGACCTGTTCGAGGACCGCCGCCTGGCCTCCGACCTGTTCGCCCTGCTGGAGGACGCCCGCATCGATAGGCTGATGGAGCGCGAGTACGCCGGCATCCGCGCCGCCTACCGGCAGCGGCAGCGGGTGGAGCTAGACCGGCGGCCCGCGGTGGAGAAGCTGCCCCTCCTCCAGGCGTTCGCGGAGAACCTAGTGCGGGCCAGCCTCGGCGGCGTCGACCGCGTCCGCTGGCCCAAGCCACTGGCGCCCGTCATGGAGCAAGCGATAGGCATGTTGGCCGCGCTCGGACAGCCCCAGGCGATAGTGGAGGACTCGGCGGAGGCCACCATCCGCCTCTACCAGCTGGCCCGTCAGATTCCCAACATCCTCTCCGAGCTCATGGACCAAGAATGGTCCGCCTTACGCGGAGACCAGGAGATGATGCAGCTCATGCCCACGACCGCCGACGCCCTGGGCGAGAGCATGGACATCGACTTTCCCCAGGGCAGCCCCATGCCCTACGAGAGCCCTGACCCGGTGGACTTCCGCGGCGACTTCAAGCCGGAGATGGTGCAGCTGTTGATGCGCCTGCGCCAGGAGAGCGGGCAGGAGCAGGGCCCCCTTTCCCCGCTATCGCCGGAGCAGCTACGGGCCATGCTGGAGAAGAGCGTGGAGATCACCATCTCGGACATGGCTGAGGGGGACCTCACCCAGTCGTCGGACCTGTTCCTGACCAACCTCATCAAGGAACTGAACAGCCAGCAGCAGGAGGGGGAGCAGGTGCAGCGCGTCCCCATGAAGGACGGCCAGCCGGTCACCGGCTTCGGCACCGACGACGACGAGCACGAGCTCCCGGTGGAGCCCAAGTACTTCTACTACGACGAGTGGGACTTCCGCGCCGGCGACTACAAGCCCCGCTGGTGCCGCGTGGTGGAGTACGCAGTGAGCGAGGGCATGCCCCAGTACTACGAGCAGACGCTGGCCAAGTACGCCTCGCTGGCCGCCCAGACGCGGCGCCAGTTCGAGCTCCTGCGGCCGGAGATGTTCCGCAAGGTGAAGCGTCTCCTGGACGGCGAGGACTTCGACCTGGACGCCGTCACCGAGTACGTCACCGAGCGCCGCGCCGGCCACACCCCCAGCGGCAAGGTCTACTGGCGCCGCAACAAGGTCCAGCGGGACGTCTCCGTGGCGTTCCTCCTGGACATGAGCGCCTCCACCGACGAGGAGATCGCCAAGCACGAACGGCGGCACGCCCAGGACGAGTTCGACGACGACCCCCGCCGCTACTTCTCCTGGTGGATGGCCCGGCGCGCCCAGGAGCTGCTCACGCCGCCCAAGCGCATCATCGACCTGGAGAAGGAGAGCATCGTCCTCCTCATCAAGGCGCTGGAAACCATCGGCGATACCTACGGCATATTCGGCTTCTCCGGCTACGGGCGGGACAACGTGGAGTTCTACGTGGTCAAGGACATGGACGAGACGCTGTCCGAGCACGTGAAGAAGCGCATCGATAAGATAGCGCCGGTGCGCTCCACCCGCATGGGCCCGGCCATCCGCCACGCCACCTCCAAGCTGGAGGTGCAGGACTCCAAGGTGCGCATCCTGTTCTTGGTCTCCGACGGCCGGCCCCAGGACCACGGCTACGGCCGCGACCGCACGGAAAAGGAGTACGCCATCCACGACACCCACACGGCGCTGCTGGAGGCCAAGCGCAACGGGATCGTGCCCTTCTGCCTGACCGTGGACCGCTACGGGCACGACTACCTGAAGCAGATGTGCCAGGACATGGCCTACGCCGTGGTGCCGGACATCGAGTCCCTCCCCTCCCGCATCACCACCCTGTACCGCCGGCTCACGGAGTAGAGTTATAGCCAGGGCGGCAGGAGACGCTTGAGGGCCAGCCAGAGCCGGCCCACCAGGGGCGTTTGCGGCCGATAGTCCCAGCCGTACTTTCTCTGAGGTTCGACTATCAGTATGGTGTCCGGGTCCTCCTCGATCTCTTCTCGATTGCGCAGCCGTAGATAGAAGAAGCCTGCGACGGAGCCCAGGTAGTGGCGCGCCATCTTGGCCGAGGGCTCGGGCTGGTCACCCTCAACGGTGGCAGTGCCTTTAACGGTGACGCCCTTGTAGGGGGGCCGTTCGTCCTGAACACAGAGACTCACGCGAGGGTCGCGGCGGATGTTGCGGACCTTGGCGCTGTGGGAGCTGGTGCGCATGTAGATGAGGCCGTCCTGGTACAGGTACCAGATGGGGGTCTGAAGGGGCGTGCCATCGGCGTTGATGGTCGTGAGAACGGCGATGTGGCGGCCGCGCAGCAAGCGTTCCGCCTGTGGCGCGGGGAGCCTGTGCGGCATTTGTGCTCTCCTTTCGAGCCGTGAAGCGTGGTCGAGTCAGGCTCGGCGGGCTCTCAGGCGGAAGTATAGCCTATTGACGCGGGCTACGCCGTAGCGCCGGACATCGAGTCGCTCCCCTCGCGGGTCACCACACTGTACTCGCTACCCCCGCGCCGCCGGCCCGGCGCTAGGGCGACACCGGCTGCATCGCCGCCGCTATCTCCCGCACCGTCGCTACGTCCACTTCGGCGGTGTGGAGGACGTGCCTGATGCCGCCGGGGAGGTCGACGATCACGAAGGTGCCAAGGGACACGTCGGTGATCGTGGTCAGGGGCGCGTAGAGGGTCCCCTCAATGTCCCCATAGGCCACGGTTTCCGGCGAGACGCCTTCGTCTTCGGCGAGCTCGACAATTGAGGCCACGAAGGAGGCCCCCAGGTGGCCCTCATACAGCGCCACCTGCGTCTCGAAGTCGGGGCTGACGAAGGCAGCGTTGAGCTCGCCGGGGGACGGCCCGTCATGGGGCGGAGTCGCGTCTGGCGGGGTGAAGCGCAGCTCCGCCAGCGAGAGGCCCTCCGGCAAGAACGTGGGGCAGTACATGGCGAAGTCGGACGTGGCCTGCGCTTCCTGAAACTCGCTGGTGGAGGCGGCGGCGCAGGTCACCGGCGCCGGCGAGGGGCTGGCGGCAGGCGGCGTCTCGGCCGGCAGCGGGGTCGGGGTCTGCACAGGGGGCTCGGTGGCCTCTGGGCTGACGGCGGGCGATGGTGTAGGGCTGGGCTCCGGGGCAGCCTCGCCGCCGCAGGCGATCGCCAGGACGGCCAGGCCGAGTAAAGGTACCAGCAGAAGCGCCCTACGCATCGCTCCCTCCTTACTCATCGAGGTCTCATCGGTTCTGCGCCAGCAGCGCCTTTCGCAACAGCGCCAGGGCCGTGGTGACAGCGCGGCGCTTGGTGGCGGCGCGCCCCTGGTAGTACGTGTAGCTGATGGCCTGGGGGCTGACGCCCCGCCTGTCGGCGGGCACGCGTGCGTCCACGGCGATGTGCATCCTGCCCGGCGGCTTCCCCTCCAGCTCGTCGGGCCCGGCCACGCCAGTCACCGCCACGCCGATGTCGGCCTCCGCCTGGGCGCGGGCGGCGCGGGCCATCTCCGCCGCCACCTCGTCGCTCACGGTGCCGTGCTTCTCGATGAGCTCAGCGCTGACGCCCAGGCTCATCTTCATCTGGGCGGTGTAGGCCACGTAGCCACCCTTGAAGTAGGCAGAGCTGCCGGGCACGTCGGTGATGACGGAGGCCAGCAGGCCGCCGGTGCAGGACTCCATCGTGGCCAGGGTGAGGCCGCCCTGCTTCAGCATGGCGCCGATGACGCCCTCCAGGCTGTCGTCGTCCGTGCCCCACACGGCGTCGCCCAGGAGTCGGCGCAGCTCCTCCTCCATGGGCCGGATGAGGCCCCGCGCCGCCTCCTGGGTGGGCGCTTTAGCGGTGAGGCGCAGGTGCACCCCGTCCGGCTTGGCGTAGACAGCGACGGTGGGGTTCTCCGACTTCAGGAAGGGGCTGACCATCTCGTCCAGATGGCCCTCGCCGATGCCTGTCGTCTTGAGGGTGCGGGAGACGATGACGTCGCCGGCAGCCAGTCGGGCCAGGCGGGGTGCCACTTCCACCTCCCACATCCGCTCCAGCTCGGCGGGGGGGCCAGGCATGGCCACGATGATGCAGCCGTCCTTCTCCACCCACCAGCCGGGGGCCGTGCCGCGGGGGTTGGGGATGGCCTGGGCGGAGGGGATGAGCATCGCCTGCTTGATGTTGCGCTCAGGGAAGCTGAAGCCGCGGGCCGCGAAGAAGGCCCGCAGCCGCTGCTCCGTCTCCGTATCCACGTACATCTCCTCGCCCAGGGCGAGGGCGATCGCTTGACGCGTCAAGTCGTCCTCGGTGGGGCCGAGGCCGCCGGTTATGAGGACGAGGTCGGAGCGCTCGCGGGCGCGGCCGATGGTCTCGGCCAGGCGGCTCAGGTTGTCGCCCACCTTGGACATGTAATGGACGTCGATGCCCAGCGGTGGCAGGCGGGCGGCCAGGTACTGGGAGTTGGTGTCCAGTATCTCTCCCAGGAGGATCTCGGTGCCTACGGAGATGATCTCCGCCTTCATGGCACGAGAATAGGCGCGGGGTGACTCCCTCGTCAATGCGCGGGGCGCGTGCTAGGATGGGACGACACAGGTCCAGAGCGAGGGAGGACCGAGCGCCATGAAGCGGAGAGCCAATGTTCGCTCCAGCATCTTCCTCCTGGCGGCCAGCAGCGTCGGCCTCGTCGCCTTCGCCCTACCGCTACTGCTATCGCCCCTGCGCTGGGCGAAGGCCCTGCGCTGGCGGGTGCCGGCCGACAGCGACCTGAGCCTGTACCTAGGCCGCTCCCTGGGAGCGCTGGCAGTGAGCCTCACCCTGGGCGGCATTCGGGCGGCCTTCGACCCCTGGCGCAACCGCATCCTTTTCCCCATGGCGGCGGTCGCCGCCGGCCTGCTGACCCTGGTTCACATCGTGGGGGCAGTGCAGCGACGGCAGCCCTGGACAGAGACCGCCGAGATCCTGTTCTGGGGAGCGATGACCGTAGGAGCAGTGGCCTGCTATCCGCAGCCGCCGGGGGAAGAGGGCGTCGGCACCGACGGCTAATCCGTCAGCAGGTCGCGGAGGGAATGACGGAACCGCTTGCCGTCCGCCTATCTACTCTTGCATCCGCTGACAGGAAGCCTGCCTCGTTAGGGCAAAGGCTTCAGCGCCAAGCGCCCTTCTTCGTCTCTTGCCAGGCTGGGCACCATGCGACACGTGTCCAGGCGGGCGCAGAATTCGATGTCCGCCGAGAAGCCGGCCGCCAGGAGCTCCGCCCCGTGGCGGGCGGAAGCGAGGGCGGCCCGCAGGTCGCCGCG
>Ga0209979_1002330_pt1 | contig 18392 bp, 12 predicted proteins | sample AnhtaG_FD_183114 | JGI IMG/M metagenome (GOLD analysis project Ga0209979, IMG submission 183114) | Deep subsurface microbial communities from Anholt, Denmark to uncover new lineages of life (NeLLi) - Anholt_01485 metaG (SPAdes) (version 2) | ecosystem: Environmental > Aquatic > Marine > Oceanic...
TTTTGGCAGCTTCACCCAGGTAAAAACAGATATCCTTATTGAGATAACCGAAAAAACCATAATGGTCTATATGCGGATGTGAAATTAGCACCCCGTCAATCATCTTCTTATCGGTATCCCAGGCATAGACTCCGCCAATATCAGGCAGCACCTTTTCCTTTACCAGCTCAGGACCGGGCGTATTTTCATGCTCCCTAAAATTAAATCTATCTCCACCCTTCTTTACCAAAGGCATACCGATATCAATCAATATTCTGCTTTTTTTACTTTGTATCTCCACACATGAACCGCCAATTTCATGCGTTCCCCTGTGAACTATTATTTTCATTGTTTTAAAACAAGACCTTTCAGTTTTTCCATTAATACACTTTCGCGCCACATTTGTATCTCTAAATAATTTTTGAATTTATCTATATTAGGCTAAAGCAATGATTAAAGTTTTTATATACTCCATCATATTGATGGCAATTTTTGCATTATCTTTTGTGTTTGCGATTGTCTTAATTGATATATGAAGACGTTTCCCATTGTCTGTAATTTCTATAGGTATTTCGCTATCAGATTTATTGATGTATTCAAATTTACCATCAAAATGTTCTTTAATTCTTATTTTAAACTCATTGGCAATATCATTCACTTCTTTAAATGGCTTGGGTAACTCTCCGCCGCGCTTTGAAACAAAGAATGACCCATTTAAGCCAATGATTATTTCTTCTATATCCTTATAATCTGTATAAAGAAAAGCTCCTTTATGATAAATAGTACCTTCCTTTCTGGGAAAATCCTTTGCTTTCTTTTCTTGTAACACAACATTATTATGATGAGGTTTGGTAAGCATATAATAGAACTGTTTATTCTCTTTTCCTTCTTCCTTTTTCTCTTCATCAATTAAATAGCTATTTTGATCTATCCATTCTTGTAAATATTCTTCAAAGGCTTTTTTAAAATTAGAATAATTTAGTCTTGATACTGTTTTCATTGCGATCAAGAAAACGACGATAGTTGCCAACAATCCGGCCAAATCTGCTAAACCATCCATGATATTCTCATTCGACCAACCTTTGATAAATAAATTTATAATAATTGCCAAAGAACCAATGGTGCCGAATATAGCAGTTAAATACTTTTCAAGGTTATCATCATAATGTTTCATTGCCGTTATCCTTTCTTTTTTTTAGATTAGATCTAAATAATTTCTTTACTAAATATTTTTTAAAAAAGAAATAAAGGGGTCAGGTCTCAACATTTGACATTCATACTTCCTTTAAAGCTGTTATCACCCTTTGCATGACCTCTTTTATTTCATGATTAACTCCGCTTTTTTGTTCAAATCTTTTAGCAGCCTGGGAAACGGCTGAATAATCCATCTTGAAAAGTTTGCCTATTTCAGATAAGGAAAGTGGAGTGAACCGCTTAATTAGATAGATAGCCAAAGGGCGATTCAGGTTTCCTCTTTTTTTATCAAAGATTATACTTCTTTCAATATGTAATGCTTGAGTCATTATTGTAATAATCGTATCCACATCATATTTAGACAGAAAGCGGGTAGAAGGAATTTCTCTTCTTAGACCTAGATGTTCTATCTTTTCTTTTACCCTTTCAATAAAGGTTTCACTACCAAGAGCGATATGGTGATAGGATTCTCTAAGAGGGTTTTTTATATCCTGATTTTCGGTAACATACTCTCGATATTTACTCATTGCTTTAAAAGTATCATGGTCTATAGATTTTAGTACAAAAGAAGGATCAGTAATATCAGATTTTCTTAAATTTAAGTAATCCAAATAGCTGCTCCAGGGATAATCCTCTAATTGTTTTATTCTTCCGGCTCGCAAAGGATTTAGATGAATATAAGCTGAGAGGGTAAGGGCATAATTATCGGCATCCACCAGGATAGATTTGAACCGGCCTTGAAAAAGAGGACCGATGATTTGATGTTTATTACGAAACCAATTGGCATAAGAACTGTTGAGATAATGGATACCTTGAGATAGGTTGGATTTATTCGTTTTAATAAAGAGATGATAATGATTATCCATGAGGCAATAAGCGTAACAAATCATCGAATATTTTATGAGCATTTCTTTTAATCTTTTTAAAAATATCTCTTTATCTCGAGAGGAATAAAATATATCCTCTCTCCGATTGCCCCTGGCGGTAATATGATAAAAAGCATTTTCAAAAGATAATCTTAAAGGTCTAGTCATAATAAAATGTTAGCACTTAGATAGAGTTATGTCAAATGTTGAGACCTGACCCCTTTCCTACACCGAGCGTTTTTTAAGAGATCAGAATAGTTATCCATAAAGAACTTCTGCTGGAAGAGCTGGCGAATCATCGCCACCTCCAGCATTTGCTGGTGTTCAGCACTGGTATTATATCAATGTTCAATAAACTTCAAACTCAGCTACCTGGCCGCCTGGTGCGCCGCTATTTGCGGTAAATTCCAATCTTACATACCTTACACTCACAGCATCAAAATCTACTGTTACCGTATTGGCAGTCGCAGGGTCAAAAGTATAATCAGTGGAATCGACTATTGTACTATATGTTTCGTCATCCAGACTGCCTGCAATTGAAAATGTTTGAGTCCTTACACCCCACATGGGCTTAGGATTGAGCCTTATCCTTATGGTTTTTATGCTGACTGTTTCTCCCAGGTTCACGGTCAGGGTATTCGGGTATGCATTCGACGCGCCCTCCCAATATGTATTAACATTACCGTCAACTGAATTTCTGGCATAATAGACCTGGATATTTGCGTCCGCTGATACAGCTTTGTACAAAGCCAGATTTTCACCACTTATAGAAGCAGGCTCCAGGAGTGTACTCGATTCATTGGAAGATTCCTGGGGTATACCCTCGGCAGAAACATAGGACTCCTGGCTGTTGCCAGCACTTACACTTATTATCTCAGCCTCTGGCATATTGAATAAAAGAACAGCTGCAAAAATTATTCCGACCAATATAATAAGAGATAATGATGTAATCCAGACTTTAAATTTCACAATAATTCATCCTCCTTTATTTATTTGAAAATTCAACGTTTTTTACATTTTGCTCACCAATTGAGAATTTTCCCTCTTCGGCGTTCAGTATGAGTTCGCCAAAAATTTCTAAATTGTTTATATGGATATTTTCTATTGTATGGTCTTCATCAAAAGCCTTAATGCGCGATACCGGGAAGAATCTACCGCTCAACACTTTAATATTGTTAAAAAATATATCTCTAATATTTCCTCTTTCAGAAGACTGGCTCCATTGTGAACTTTCTATCAGTAGATCTATTAAATAATTGGCACCATCACCTTCCCCCATTTGCGCATCTTCGACTACTATGTTTTCATAATGCACATTTTTTATCAATGCATTATCACTGTTGTGAATGCTCAGGACAGCTTTGTGAAAATTATGCAAAATAGTAATATTCCTAAAATAAATATCTTCTATGGTTTCTGCCCTTGTCTCATATCCGATTTCACACGACTGTGCAAGATCTGTCCATATTATAATGTTATCAAATGTGATTCCCTTTACATCCTTATCATATCCTTTTACAACCAGGCTGTCGTCCCAGCTTCTTACAAAGCAATCTGTTGCGGTCAGGTCTTTACATGATTGGGTAGTGATTCCATCGCTGTTCGGTCTTGCAGAGATTATTTTAACATTATTTATTTTAACATTTTCACATAAATAAGTATTCAAGGTCCATGCCGCCGGGTTTAGGATTGAAATACCATCTACAACAATGTTTTTACAACTAAATAAATTAATAGGAACAACCATATCATCCCATCTGTCATATATGCTTCCGTCAATAATTCCACGACCGATGATTTTAACATTTTCAAGACTTGAACAGTGAATCCAGCCATATACTACAGCTCCGCCAGCAATATAGACCGTTTCGTTGCTTTTTACTTTAATGCTGCCTGCCATATGTACACCCGGTCCGAAGTAGTGCACACCTGGATCACCCAGCTCGGGCGGGTCTTCTTCAAGCGGGTTAGCGAAAAGATGGACTGCACGGTGTATGTCATTATTGATTTCAATTGTAAGCTGCGCTGGTTTGTCAAGTTTGAAAGATATCGTATCTCCTTTTATAGCAGGCACAATTCCAAGTGAGATCGGGCGGATTGTAACTGAGTCTATATCTATATTAGGCGCCTTGATTTTTACATTGACAGTGCCGGAAAAATCGAAATAAGCCATCGGCGTTTTTTCAAGTTTTGGATTTCTCGAGTAGACACGGCCAAAATTAACTGCAGTATCATAAACGAATACCGGACTGCCTTCAACCGTTATGATTCTATCGGTGGCCCCCTGTATTTCTGATGGTGCAGGATATAAAACGACTTTAGCCCGATCCTTGTTCCGTATGACAGTAAAAAGACAAACATCAAATAAAATAACTGCTATGGCAATTATAGACAAAATTGCAATTTTAATATGAACCGAAGTTTTTTTTGATACAAAAGAAGTATTTTTTTTCATCAAAGTCACCTTTCCTTTTATAATATAAATATAAAATAAATAAAAAAATTGAAGGCAAGTAATTTTTTTAATTTAGTATTTCTTTTATTTACAATATTAAACAGAAATTGCAATTGTTATGCCCTCAGAGTTTACTTTATATTCTTTGCTGTATAATTTTATATCTGCTTCCTGGTTGTTAACTGTTCTTATCGAAACCTTTTCTTTATTGACATTAATATTGAGAACAGCGTCTCTGTATAGTATCCTGAAACTATAGGACGCCCATAATTCAGGTATGGATGGGCTAAACGAAAGTATTTCTCCATCCGATCTCATACCTGCAAAACCATATACAATATTCATCCACGCAGCTGCTATTGACGTTATATGAAGTCCCTCGTGTGTATTACGATTATAGTTATCAAGATCCATTCGTGTTGCAAAACCGAAGAAGTCAAAAGCTTCCTTATGTCTGCCCAATTCAGATGCAAATATGGAATGTATTGAAGGCGAAAGTGATGATTCATGTATGCATCTTGGTTCATAATACTCATAGTTGATTTTTTTAGATTCCGTAGAAAATTCCTGGTTATATAAGAACATAAACATCAAAACATCAGGCTGTTTGATCATATCATTTCTATAAATCCTGTCATATGACCAGTTGTGATAAAGAGGGAAATCCGTAACAGGAATGGAGCGTATATCAATATGAGGCAGGTTAAAGAAACCGTCATGCTGTTCATATATCCCTGTAGAGCTGTCAAACGGTATAAACATATTTTCGGCCATTTGACTCCAACATTCCAATTCCCCGGACTGCAGCTCCAGTTTTTTACTTATATCGGATAACTTTTCCGGTGCATTTATTTTCATCTCATCAATAACCTTCAGAGTATATTCGAAAGTCTTCTTTCCCATTATATTTGTATAACAATTATTGTTAACCATCATTTGAAACTCATCTGGTCCCATCACAGCAAAAAACCCGAACTTACCTGTTATTTGCCCCCATTGTCCGCGGCTGGCAAGCATACGGCTTATCTGTATTAATATTTCTATCCCTTTACTATATAAAAACTCTTTATCATTAAGAAGTTTTTCATAGTGCCATATTCCATAGGCAACCGCTGTACTCGCTTGAAGCTGAAGGCTTGCATGCTGCCACAAAGCGCATGTTTCGCTTCCATCAAGAGTCGCTATCGGGTAAAACGCGCCTTCGCAATCCAATTCTTTTGCTCGCTCCATGGCCTTTGGGAGCGTCTTGTACCTGTATTCAAGTAAATTGCATGCGGCTCTGTGATTATTAAAGATATAAAACGGCAGGCAATAGGTCTCGGTATCCCAGAAAGCATTTCCATTGTATGCTTCTCCTGTGAGTCCTTTTGCCCCGATATTCAAGCCTGGTTCTTCCCCATGGTAGGTTTGATTCAGTTGAAAAATGCAATATCTGATACCCTGTTGGTTTTCAGGGTCTCCTTCTATTACTATATCAGAATTTTCCCATGTGTCTGCCCAGTATTTAACCTGCTTTTCATATAGGCTATCGTAAGACATTAAGCTATGATTTCCGGTTATTTCCATCCCTTTCGACCATACTTCTTCAATACTTACATCAGGATTTTTTTCGGCATGGTTTACCACCATCTTTTCAAAGCTTGAATTCATACCCTGTTTTAAATCCATGATAAAGTCAATACCGATGAATTTCTCATCCTCGACCAACTGCATATCTTCTGGTAAAACAGTATGAATCTGGCAGGCTGAAAATAGCATGTGCCCGCTTTTTAAGGTTTTTCCAAGAATCCCCAGGATATCACCTTCCTTCCCTTTCCTGGGGCATGTCCATAAATTCTTTCCACAGGATTCATGAATAATTGAAAAATCCAGAGCGCTTCTGATATTTACCTTTCCTGAAAAATTGACTGGTTTAAGGCTAACACGCTGGCATCCTATCTTTGGATCCGTCATGCTCAGGAAACGTACAAAAGATATTTTTAGGGACTTTCCTGAAAAAGTATTCCAGACAAACTCGCGAATCAAAACCCCCTTCTTCATATTCAGATAACGTACAAAATCTTTTATACTAGATTTTGCAATATCCAGAGTCTCCCCATCAATATTAATCCTGGTATACAACCAGTCAACAGTATTTACCATAAAGCAGGTGCGTGTTATCAGTCCCTTATAGTTGCCTGGCGGTATAGCTTTCCCCTCTTCAAACACACCATTCAAATAACTTCCAACAAGTCTATCCCCGCCATACCCTTCATCAAAATAACCACGTACCCCCATATATTCATTCCCGAGAGAAAAAATTGATTCGGAAACCCTCCCATGCTGAGGTTCAAATCCCTCTTCGACAATTTTCCACGGGTCTATTTTTAAATATCTATCCGATACTTTTACCATATTCAAATTATCCTTTCTTTCAATATAGTAAAATACTTATCTTTACTGCTCTTGTATATTTATTATGATTATTTAAAACCCAATATGGCATAAAAAATCCAAACATAATATATTAATTTTCATTATTATCAACAACAACTTACTTAATGTCCTTTTAATTCTATTTTAATTTATCATACCATTGGATTCTAAATTAATATAATCTTGCTATTCTAGCCTTTACAAGTCATCCACTAAAGAAACACTAAAAAAGTGATTAAAAAATCTTACAATAATTAAGCACCTTAATAATTTCTTAAAAGAAGTTTTTAATATTAATAAAATCTTTAAGATGAAGATTTTCAAAGTCTGGAAATACAATATGAGCTTTTCCTACCCTGCTCTCAGGTCCTAATCCAATAACCCAAAATCCACCGTTAAGCGCTGCTTCAACTCCAGACTCCGCATCTTCAACTATTATAGCCTCTTTTGGAGATACACCAAGGCTTGCAGCACAATGAAGAAATAAATCCGGGGCCGGTTTGGGATTGTCTACACTATTGCCATCGGAGATTGCGTCAATAAAACTTTCTAGTTTTAGTTTATTAATCACTGTCTTTGCATTCTCGCTGGATGAGCCTATGCCTATTTTGATACCTGCATCCCGGGTTTCCTGTAGAAGTTCCGGTGCTCCGGGTAAAATATCGTCGGGAGTCATTTGTATTAAATACTCAATGTAATACCTGTTTTTAACCTCCATCAACCTTTTTTTTTCTTCTTCCGGGACAGTTAGACCACCAAGCATTATTTCAAGGGACTTTTTACGTGGAATTCCTCTCAGTTTTTCATTTATTTCTCTGTTAAAAGTTATATCAAGTTCATCTGCAAGCCTCTTCCAGGCTTCATAATGGTATTCGGAAGTATTGGTAATCACTCCATCCAGATCAAATATAATTGCTTTAATATTATTAAATTTCATTTTTTGTTTTTTTCTCTCCAGTCTAAAAAAATTTTCTGTGCTTATTTAACTGATTTTTATTTAAAATCAATATTTTAAATTATTCTTTTTTCTTTTCTTGATAGTTTTATTAAATATATAATTTTCATCATGGATTATATAAATTGAACTGTATCTAATAGCTGCATTTCTCATGCATAATCTAAACAATATGTTCAACACTCTCTTTAAATCCAACCACATATTCTTTTCCACATATGTTGACCTTGAAATCCTCGTTACTCATATTTTTAATAATAATCTTTTTGTGGTTTATAATTATTCTTGCCTCTTGCCCCTTCCAGATAAACGGAAAACTAATCTGGTCCCATTTTTTAGGAAGTCTGGAATTTAAGGTTAATGTCACCGCTTCCATAGCAGTCTTAACTCCTGCAAAACCAAATACAATAAACTGCCAGGTGGAAGCAGAACAGCCAATATGAATTCCTTGACTTGCTTTTCTATCCTCTACGTTAAGATCAAATTCTGAGGTAATTTTCCAATATTTCCAAGCTTGTTCATCCATCCCCAGACGAAGTGCTACAAGACCATGGATCCCGGGAGATAGTGATGAATCATGAGTACAATAAGGCTCATAGTAGTCCCAGGCTTGTTTAATTTCTTCTGTACAAAATTCATTTAAAAACAACCACATCATCATAAGTACATCTGGTTGCTTAGAACTTTTAGTCCTGTAATTTCTTTCCTGGTGTACAACTGCAGCATAAGGTTTACTTCTATCTGTCCAACACTTGGCAAAATCAGGTTCAGCCAGAGATTCAAATTCCGCAAACTGTAGAACCAACCCGTCAGATTTTCTTAAGATGGGAATATTTTCTGCTGTTTTTTTCCACTCAGCTATTTCCTTATCACTCACTCCTGCCTCTTTTCCAATAGATACTCCTGCTTTAAGTGAGCAAATTGCCATATGATTTGTAAAGGCATTATTGTTTTTCAAAGGGTTGTATTCATCAGAGCCTGTCACTACCAGTATTGCAGGTTTTCCATCTACAATATCAATCCTACTCATCCAGTACCTGCATATCTCTATTATGGCCTCTGCAGCATCTTTTTTCAGGTAGCTATGATCTTCAGTTGCAGAAGCATAATGTAAGAATCCGTATACTACATCTCCTGATATATGGATTTGATGATCACGGAATTGCCATAAGTAGCTTGGGCAGTTCTCTTTTCCGTTCACATCTGCTTCCCAGGGATATCTTGCGCCAACATAACCATACTCTCTGGCATTTTCTTTAGCAGCAGGCAGGGTGTTAATTCTAAAATCCATCAAGGTTTTAGCCTTGACAGGATCAGTGTATAGGAAAAATGGCATTATATACATCTCAGTATCCCAGAAAAACCTTCCCCAATATGCATCTGATGAAAAGCCTTTACCACAAATTGCCACCCGATCATCATCCACATATGAACGTAGGAGGTGATAGATAGAAACCCTGGTGTTTAATTGTGACTGCTCATCTCCGGTTATTTCTATATCACATTTCTCCCAGCGTTTTTCCCATTCATCAATATGGCTTGCTAAGAGTTCTTCAAAGCTGGTATTCTCATATTTATTTAAAACCTCTAAGGCAGATAGCGGGCCCCTGTCCCTATCACAGCTTAGAGCGCTTCTTTTTTCTAATATTATTTGCTCTCCGGGTTTTAACTTGATTTTTCTTATCTGTCTGCAGGATCTATCGCTAGTTTCTACTTTCCAATCACTACCAAGCATTTTGGTTACGACTTCTACAGTATTGCCCCCTTCAGTTTCTACAGTACAAAAGCAACCATCACTTCCGGCTCGACAATTTACTCTTGTAAAGTGATCATGTCCATTGGTACGAACATCTCCATCTATTCCTGCAGCTACCTCTATTTCAGTATCTTTATCTGAAGTAATAAAGACCTGCTGCAGTATCAGTTTTTTTACCTGGGCATGCACAATTCTTCTCCATTTTATATTAAGGACTACTCCTGATTTACACTTCCAGGTCACATACCTCTCCAATAAAGCAGTCTTTAAATTCAAGTTACGGGAAAAGTTCCCAGTTGCAGACTTTGCCGGATCAAGTTTTTCGCCTGACTCCCATAAATCGATGCCTAAAGGAAAAGGAAGGTTGGTAATTTCACTATTAAGTGTCGGATGAGGGCTATATACTCCAGGAATATAACATCCCCATTTTGTACTCTGTTCAATAAATTTCTCTGCACAAACATTGGTGGTAGTTCTGACATATTCCAGGTTTTGAGGGCTGTCTTCTAAGCTCTCTTCAAATGATCCTCTTATTTGCAGATAACCTGAGCCCTGGGTAAAAAGTGATTCCCAGGCAAGAGTCTCAGAAGGAGTAAATCCGTTTTGTGTTAAAGTCCAATAATCTTTAGATGTTTTATGCATTTCTTAATCTCCTATTCTATTTTACTAATAACTTTCGTACTGGAAACCACTACTTAATCCTTAAGATATACTAAACTCTTATTACTATATTTATACTTTTCACTTAATAAAAAAGCCTATTGTTTAATTAAAATAAATTAAGATATTACGGAAACGGACCTGAACATAATTACTGCCAGTCCGAGCAAAAACCGCCGAGATTGATGGTGCTTAAAAAGCTTCTTCATATAGTCTTCCATCCTTATGGTATCCCATATACGGCGGGAAAAGAGATTGTGGTAGACTGAGCCTTTTTACTCATTTTTAGTGGGATGAATATGCCTACCCAAATCGTTAATCTTTTCCTGAAAGGATTACCCGGGCTTGCTTGTCAAATACCTGTCGGATTCAAACATAGTGACTAATATCATAAGGTCAGACCTCCTTTTATTTTCCGCGCTAAAAAGAGTGCAGCAATGGTTGGAGGAAGCATGGCAATGAATGAACAAGCTAGAAAGAGATTTCTCGGGACATACCTCGTCAGAGTGTATAACCGTACAGAGACGGTTTGAAGATCAGGAGTGCGCAGAATCAGATAGGGCCACAGGAAATCTCCCCACAGTACAATAAACGCCAGGAACCCAAGCACAAAGATGATTGAACTCGAAAGCGGGAGAGCAATTTTAAAGAACATACGCACCTCGGAGGCACCGTCTAATTGAGCTGCTTCAAAAACCTCCTTGGGAATAGCGTTAAAAGAATTGGTTAATATCAAAATCATAAAAGGACTGCAAGCGTACGGAAGCCAGAGACCCCAGAAACTATCTATCAGATGAAGGTCTGCCATAATGACATAACGTGGAACAAGGTAGGCCATCGTAGGGATCCCCAAGGTTATCAAAATTATGGCCAGAAAGATTTTCTTGCCTATCGGTTTGAGTCTGGAAAGGCTATAGGCTGCCATTGACGAGACCACTATTTGCCCCAGGACACCGCCACCCGCAGCAGCAATGCTATTAAAAAACATCCTGATCATTTGGAAACGCTGCCAGGCCTCTACATAATTCCCCCAGTTCCACTTTTCAGGAAACAAATGAATCCCCGTCTTAAAGACTTCGGTGCTTGTCTTAAGCCCGGCAGTAAACGAGAATATAAACGGAAAAAGAACAAGTATGCTGCCGAGCACCAACATCAAGAGATAAAAAAGACCTATTAGTCGCCCAACCGGCGAGCGCCACTCCGTATTTGACATAATAGCACGATTACCTGAAGCCCGCATTAAATTCTCCTTCAAAAATTCCTATTCAAAAAGATAAATGTCATAATAAAACAATCCATACCCATTCCTAAACTTCTCCAGCACGTTCTCTCTGAGACCACCAGACGTATAGGATACAGAAACCCCCTAAAATCACCAGAATTGAAACGCTCCACGTAGATGCCAACCCAAAATCCCATCGGGTAAATGCTGTGTCATAAATCTCCAAAACCGGTGACCTCGTGCTGTTGCCAGGCCCACCACCTGTCAAAATAAAAGGTTCAGTGAATACCTGCGATACAAAAATGATCTGCAACACCACCAGAATCCTTATCCTGGCACTAATGGAAGGAAGGGTGATGTACAAAATACGATTAAAGACTGAAAAGCCGTCAAGTTCCGCGGCTTCGTATAGCTCTAAGGGAATTTCCCTTAAACCGGACAGGTAGATTAGGGTAGTACCCCCGACCCCAATCCAGGTCATAATGATAATAAGCGCTGGTTTCGCCAGGACTGGATTCTGCAACCAAAGCTGCGGCTGAATACCAATTAACTGCAACAGGCTATTTAAGATGCCTCCCTCGGGTGAATAGATCTGCCGCCAAACTATGAGTGCAACCGCTGTCGGTATCAATGCAGGCAGGTAAACTATAGTTTGAAAAAAAGAAGAAAGCCGGCGCATCTCATTAATCATGATCGCCAGAATGATCGGAACAGCCGATCCCATTATAAGGCTTAGCAATACATAGATAAGGACATTCTTCCAGGCAGTGTAAAAGACTGGATTGCCAAACATGCGGATATAATTATGAAATCCAACCCAACCTTGAGAACCCTTAAGATTAACCTCCTGAAAGCTGTTGAGAATGGTTTTTAGTATTGGGTACCAGGTAACTAAGGTAAAGATGAGGAAAAATGGCAAAAGAAATAGATAAGCCACTCCTTGCTGACGCCAATTGAAGCGTTTGCGCGATTTTGCCTTGACCTTGATAATGCCTATATTATCTGTCATATACTGGATTCCCTTTCTTAACTTATAAAAATTTTGTAGAATATTTATAGTAAGAGGTGACAGGAGGATACATACCTATCACCTCTTACTACTATACTACAAACAAACGGTAGTTCAAAAGCTTATTCTTATTCTACTACTCCATTAAATCGAGTACGTTCGTCTGATAAGTCTCGGCAGCCTGTGTGAGAAGGGTAGCCGGGTCAGCATTCTTATTAGCGAGAATCTCGCTGACAACTGCGCCCAGTGCGGCATAGTATTCCTGAAAAGCAACCTGACCTTCAGGCACTATAACGATATCACCCGCCATCATAGCATCCGCGTACGGCTTGTAGTTCTCAGTTGGCAGGTTAGCATACTGTGCTTCAAGTGATGCTCTAGCTTCCTGAAATGGTCCAATATAGACCGGTAATGCTGGAGCGCCAACGACGTTTGACGGATCCGCTGCGCCAGCCTCAAAGCCAGCTATGATTTCACCTGGGTCGAGATACGTCCACAATCTGTAGTAAGCGGCAGCCTCAGTCTGATCCGGGGTTGCATCAGCACTAACCATAAAAATGTTTCCTCCGCCCAGGGAAGTGCTTTTTCCATCAGGTCCGAGCGGTAACGGCGCAAAGCCTAAGTTGCTCATATCCGTTTCAGGATAGTTCTGCATGATCCAAGATAAGCAGTCGCCCGCAAATAGAGACATGGCAGCCTTCCCGAGTGCAACTTCTATATTGTTAGTGTCCCAGACAAGGTTCTCGCGCGGCAATACATCACTTGTCCAACGCAAATCCTTAATGAAGTTCAACATAGAAAGCATTGCATCATTATCGAAACCTGTTTTATACGTTCCATCAGCCTGCTTGATTGCAACATCTGAACCCTTGAAACCTGCATAATCGAAAGCCATTACAGTCGTATGCCAGCCAGCTTGGTGTACTTCCCCTGTGCACATCGCGAAACCTTCCACTCCAGCGTCACGATCTGTGACTGCCTCAGCCATCGTCGCAAATTCATCCCAGGTCGTGGGCGGCCCATCGAAACCAGCATCTTCGAGCATACTGATGTTGTAGACCAGACCCATGGAGTAAGCGTTCCACGGAATACCATATATCTTCCCATCTCGAGTTACCGTGGATAGGAGCGTAGGATTATATACTTTATCGAGTCCCTGAGCTTCAAAGATACTGGTCAGATCAGCACATACACCTTGATCTATCATCTTGCCAGGGTCAGTCAGGTAGACCAGAAATAGGGTCGGCACCTGATGAGCAACCACTAGCGCAGGGAACGAGTCTAGACTATAGGTATAGTCTGACGCATTGATGGTCACATTCGGATACAGTTCCTTGAAACGTGCAGCTTGCTCCTTCCAGACAATCTGTAAGACAGGCTGCGAGCTGGGCGGGCAGTTAGCTACAGTGATTGTAACCGGGCGACCCTCGGCAATTTGTTCCGGCATGGTGAGAACACTAGGTATTCCTTCCACTGCAGCAGCATAACCTATAGTACTAACTCCAAATAAAAACATTGCTAAAAAAGCCAAAATGATTATATTTCTTTTAATTTTCATTTTTTTTCTCCTTGTTTTTAATTTTCTCCTAAAACTCTATTCCTGCAATACTAATTTATTTTTCTTTTCACCCCCCTTTAAAATATAAGGTATAAGGTAAAATTTAATAATTTTTTGTATTTATTTTACCTTTGAAGTGCTTTCTCTTATTTTTAGCTCAACAGGTAAGATTATCTTTTTTTCTTCAACCTTTTGTTCTTCATTTACCTGCGCCAACAATAGTCGAACAGCAGTTCTACCTTTTTTGTAGATATCTTGTTTTACTGTAGTTAGAGAAGGTATCATATAATTAGTATAAAAAATATCATCATATCCAACTACCGATATATCATCCGGAACAGCCATACCTGCCTCTTTTAAGCCTCTAATCAGGCCTATAGCCCCAATATCTGATAGAATAAAAACACCAGTTATATTATCTCTTTTAGAAAATATTCTTTGAGCAGCATAATAACCTCCTGCCATGGTTTCCTCACCTTCCATTACCAGTTCTTTATCATAAGGTATACCTGTTTCTTTCAGGGCACGTCGATAACCTAGCCATCTCTGATAATCAACCCCCCGATTTCCCAAATTTCCGGCAACAAGCATTATTTTACGATGTCCTTGATCAATCAGATGCTTAGTTCCCAGGTAACCACCCATTAGATCATTATTATATAGCTGATATATGTCTTTATTGTTGATATAACTGTCCATAAATACACAAGGAATATTTAATCTCAAAACGTTTTCAAAAAGAAGTGATTTTTCATTAATACCAACTACAATTAATCCATCAATATAACGTTTATTCACAAAAGATAAGTCATCATCATTCTCAATTCCAGTCAACATTACATTAAATTTTTGCTCTTCTGCTCCTGTTTCAACTCCATTAAGTAATTGCCAGAAAAATAGATTATCTTCAAATTTGCCTTTTTCTAGATAAGGGACAATTATACTTATCAATTGAAATTTTTTGTTTTTTAAACCCCGGGCTAACATGTTAGAGGTATAGTTATGTCTTTTTACGATTTCTTTTACTTTCCTGGCTGTAAATTCTGATACCCTTCCTGTACCATTTATAACATTAGAAACCGTAGCAATGGACACTCCAGCTTCCCGAGCTATGTCTTTAATAGTTATATTCATGAGGTTCACCACCCTATCTTGATTAATCGTTTAATCATATATGAAAAAAATAATAATATGAATATTTTTACAAATTTAATATACAATATAAATTTCTTTTAATTATTTATGATAAATTGCGGGTTTTAATTTAATATAAGTAAAATAAATACTGTTTTCACTTTATAATTATATCAATTTAATCAATGTAATCCATAGTTGCACCTGTTTGATAATTATTTTGGTTAAACGTTTAATCAAGCACATTTATACTTTATATTATAATTCGGAAAAAGTCAAATCTTTTTTGTAATTAGTCTGTGTCACATTTTCGATAACGGCTTCCTCTTCATTTAATTTAGAAAAGGTTCCATCAACGGTTTGAACAGTATGGATTTTGTTTCCATCTACATCAATCTCTAAGTCTGTTTGGAAGGATTCCTGGGGTCAGATACTGTCTTGAATTTCAACCCCAGTTCCTCATCCGAAGTATGTGAGATGATATAATTCTATTATTATCATCCACAAATTTGGACAAGCATGCTTTGGAGCTTGCTGCAGTATATGCCATAATTTGATCAAACAGAACTTGAAAGGAATAATTATTTTACTTTTTTTTTCTGGCTTTAACCACCAATGATTTTCTATTTCCGGATTTTTTTTGAAAGATACTTAAAATAATCTCAGCTTCTTTAAAAGGTACGGTTATGAAGGAAAAGTTATCGTACACTCCCACCTGGTCAATAACAGAATTCCTAACCCCCGTATTTTGCATAATAAATTTTACCAGTTTGTTAGGACTTATCTTATCTTTCTTACCCAATGCCACAAATAGCCTTGTTCTGCCTTCCATCTCTATTTTTCTATTTTTACCTGATAAATCCTTTATTTCGCTATACAGGCCGGGGTTAAGTTTATCATCAAAACTGTAATTTAGTAATTTGGCCAGTATCTGAGTCGAGTTATTATTATCAAGAAGGTTTTTGGCCCAATTATAGTATGTATCATCTATTTCTTCACTGTTAATAGCTGCTATATCTTCGTTTATCTTATTTTTCTTTGCTTTAATGATATCCTTAACATTTGGTACTTTTGACTTTTTTATATCGGTCTTTGCTATGCGCTGAATGAACATCAGCTTATTATATTCGCTCGGTGTAATAAAGGTTATGGCCGTTCCCTGTTTACCTGCTCTTCCTGTACGACCGATTCTGTTCACATATGATTCGGGATCATGTGGAAGGGAATAATTAATTACATGAGTCAAATTGCTAACATCTATACCGCGTGCAGCCACATCAGTTGCTACCAGTACATTAATCTTCTTTTTCCTGAACTTATCCAGGGTATTTTCCCTTTGTGCCTGTGAAATATCACCGTGAATGGCATCAGCATCATACCCTCTGTCAATAAGATGGCCGACAACACTATCAACATCATTCTTTGTCCTGCAGAAAACTAGCCCGTAAAAATCTTCTTCAATATCAATGATTCTGCACAATGCCTCAAATTTATCAGCAGCTTTGACTTCATAATATATCTGTTCCGTAAGACTGGTGGTAAGCTGTTGTTTCTCGACAGTAATAAATTCATAATCCACCATATATTTACTCGCGAGTGCCTTGATCCTTGACGGCATGGTAGCCGAAAACAGAAGGGTCCTTTTCTGGGGATTGGTATGCTTCATTATCTCTTCCATATCCTCAATGAACCCCATATTAAGCATTTCATCAGCCTCATCAAGGATCAGATATTCGATATCCTTGAGATTGAGTGTCTTTCTTTTGATGTGGTCAATAACTCTTCCGGGTGTACCTACAACAATATGCACTCCTTTTTTAAGGCGCCTCAACTGCTGATCGATTGATTGCCCTCCGTAGATAGGAATGACCTGGATACCGGAATTACCCTTTAATGAACTAATCTCCTCGGAAACCTGTATGGCAAGCTCTCTTGTGGGAGTAATGATAAGAGCCTGCACACTTCTCTCACTGGGGTTTATCATTTCTATTAAAGGCAGTCCGAATGCGGCTGTTTTGCCGGTACCTGTCTGAGCCTGTGCTATTATATTGGTATCATCCCGCAACATTACGGGGATTGTTAAGGCCTGAATGCTAGATGGTTCTTCAAAACCCTTCTCATAAATAGCATCTAAGACCCTTTTAGAAAGGCCGAGATGCTCAAATTTGATTTTATCTGTCATAATTTTTCTCCTCAAGTTAACGTGTGGCAGGGGACGTCCCCTGTCATACTAATAACTCATTGCATTTTTTAAACTTTTTTTCTGTTGATACCGAGAGTGAGAATTCAATAATTTTTTCCTAAGGCGTATATTGGAAGGTGTAATTTCTAATAATTCATCTTCCTGAATATAATCTAATGCTTGCTCTAAGGAAAACTGGCGAGGCTTCTCCAAACGAAGTGCTTCATCTGAACCACTTGCACGCATATTTGTAACATGTTTTTTCTTGGCGACATTCACTTCCATATCTCCCGCTCTTCTATTTTCTCCAACAATCATCCCCTGATAGACTTCTGTCGCCGAATTTACGAATAATGTACCTCTTGCTTGAGCATTATATAGACCGTATGTGCTGGTCACGCCACTCTCAAATACAATTAAGACACCTCGGGACCGATGAGGGATATGCCCCTTGTAAGGTTGATAATTAAGAAAGAGGTGGTGCATGATGCCTTTACCTTTTGTCCTGGTAAGAAATTCATCTCTGAAACCAATTAAACCTCTTGCCGGAATTTCAAATTCAAATCGAAGCTGATCATCGGAAAAATCAATCATGTTAATTAATTTTGCTTTTCTCTTCCCACAAATTTCCATAACTACCCCCATGGTATCTTTAGGAGCATCACAGGTCATCAGTTCTATCGGTTCGTACTTTTCTCCATCAATATGCCTAAAAATAACCTTAGGTTTGGACACCTGAAATTCATAACCTTCGCGACGCATGTTTTCAATTAAAATAGAAAGATGAAGCTCTCCTCTTCCAGATACGTGGAAAGTATCTGTAGACTCGGTTTCTTCCACTTTCAAACTTACATTGGTTTCTATTTCTTTAAATAGCCTTTCTCTTAAATGTCGAGAGGTAATAAATTTACCCTCTTTTCCGGCAAATGGACTATTATTTACAATAAAATCCATAGTCAAAGTTGGTTCGTCAATTTTGATTTTTGATAAAGCTTCCGGTTTTTCTT
>Ga0209979_1002331_pt1 | contig 18379 bp, 18 predicted proteins | sample AnhtaG_FD_183114 | JGI IMG/M metagenome (GOLD analysis project Ga0209979, IMG submission 183114) | Deep subsurface microbial communities from Anholt, Denmark to uncover new lineages of life (NeLLi) - Anholt_01485 metaG (SPAdes) (version 2) | ecosystem: Environmental > Aquatic > Marine > Oceanic...
CTGGCCCCCATCGCCACTCCAAGACGGGAGATTTCAGCTAGGCCCCGGCTCACCAAGGCAGCCTTGGCATTATCACCATAACCTAGGCCATCACTCAAGCCCGCAGCCAGCGCAATGACGTTTTTCAGCGCTCCACCCAACTCTACGCCAACAACATCATTATTGGTGTAGACACGAAAGCTGGCGGATGCCATTATCTCCTGGGCACGCTTGGCCACGGAAGAATCTTGGGCAGCGATAACCGTTGTCGCCGGAAGGCCACGGGCGATCTCCCTGGAGAGATTTGGGCCGGAGAGGACACAGATGTTTTGATGACATGGTGGGTCAAGCTCCTCGGCGATCACCTGGCTCATCCTCTTGGTCGTGTCCATCTCTAACCCCTTTGCAGCGCTTAAAATAATCATCCCCTCGTCGACATGCCCCTTTATCTGCCTCACATTCTGGCGCATCTTGTGGGAGGGCACAGCGAGGATAACCAGCGAGACCCCTGTTAGCGCCTCTTCCATGGAGCTGGTGGGACAAAGCCCCTCGGGGAAGGAGATGCCTGGAAGACGGGCTTTGTTCTCCTGATCCTGCCCCAGCCTTTCAGCCTCCTCCTCTGTCCTGGCCCAGAGCGCTACCTCTATGCCCCTACGAGCGAGTATTACCCCCAGGGTGGTACCCCAGGCAGTGGTCCCGATAATGGCGACCTTCATCGGACCTCCGTTTTTCGAACATTACGCTATGTCAGAGTGAACCCTTAGCTACACTCTATAAATACAGATTCCAATGGGCAGAGCCTACCGAGTAGTACGAGAAGAGCCTATCTTCGGCTCTGTGCCCGCAAGCAGCCTTCTGATGTTGCCCCGATGACGGAAGATGATTAGCGGCACAACGATTAAGCCAAAGACCAGGTAGGCAAAGGGTTCTAGATCAAACACAACAAAGGGGATCATGGCCACGAGCATGGCAAGCCCGGCAAGCATGGAGCCCAGGGACATATAGCGGGATAGGCCCACCACCGCCAGGAATATGGTGAAGGTGATGAGGCCCACAGGCCAACTTATCACCAGGAGGGCGCCAAAACCAGTGGTCACGCCGCGCCCACCTTTAAATCCAACGTATATCGGCCAGCTATGCCCGATAACGGCGGCCGCCCCGCCAGCGACCTGACCCCAAACAACCATGTCGGAGGCGAAGATCAGCAAGGCAAGCGCCACCGCAGCTGCCCCCTTGGCCAGGTCGGCGAGGAAGACCAAGACCCCGGCTCTGGCACCAACGGTGCGTATCACATTGGTCATCCCCATACTGCCGCTGCCATATTCCCTGACATCTATCCCCCGGGTTAATCTTCCGACAATGACACCAAAAGGGATCGACCCGATAAGGTAGCCTAAAACAATTACGCCAATAAACTGTAACGCGATCATTCCTCACCTCTTCTTTTGAATATTAGACGCAATGGTGTCCCGCTAAAGCCAAAGCTCTGGCGCAGCCTGTTCTCCAGGTAGCGCCGGTAGGAGAAATGCATTAGCGTCGGGTCATTGACGAAGAAGACAAAGGTAGGGGGGCTTGTTTCCGCCTGGGTGGTATAGAGTATCTTAAGTTTTTTGCCTGCTGCCGATGGAGGTGCGTGGGCTGCTACTGCATCGTGAACCATGCTGTTTAGCTGTGCGGTGGGCACACGCTGTTTTCGCTCCACGTAGATCTCCCGGGACGCTTTGAGAACATCCTCTATTCCCTTGCCCAAGATGGAAGAGACATACAGAATAGGCACATAGGGCATGAACCTGAGCCTTCGCCGAATCTCCTTGGAATACTGGCCGCGATCCGCCATCTCCTCAACCATGTCCCACTTATTAACCACCAGCACCATCCCCTTGAACGCCTGCTGGATGTATCCGGCGATGTGGGTATCCTGAGCGGTGACCGGCTCTGCGGCCTCGGTGAGGAGCAGGGCGACATCCGCCCTGGCGATAGCCCTGAGCGCCCGCACTGCGCCGTAGCGCTCGATCCCGACCTCAATCCGCCCCCTCCTTCTGATGCCTGCGGTATCTATGAGGAGCATGCGTTCGCCATCATACTCAAAAACGGTGTCTATAGCATCCCTGGTAGTGCCCGGGGTCTCGGCGACGATGGCCCGCTCCTGGTGCAGGATAGCATTCAGCAGCGTGGACTTGCCCACATTTGGGCGGCCGACGATGGCCACCTTCATCATCTCAAGCTCCTCTTCAGGGGGGATGTAGGGCAATCTTTCCACCACCCTCTCGAGCAGCTCATCGACGCCGATGTCATGGTAGGCGCTAATCGGCAGCGGTTCGCCGAGGGCCAGCTCGTAGAACTCAGCGGCATCTTGAGTGCGACGCTCGTTGTCCGCCTTGTTAGCGGCGAGCATCACCGGCTTGTCGCAGCGCCTGAGCATTTCGGCGATATCCCGGTCCATATAGGTCACCCCATCGACCACATCCACGAGGAAGATGATGGCGTCGGCCTCGTCGATGGCGACCTCCACCTGCTCTTTCACCCTTTGGCCAATATCGCTGTCTGGAGCCAGCAGAAGTCCGCCGGTATCGACCAGGGTCAGGGCGCTTTCCTGCCACGCGATGTCGGCGTAGAGGCGGTCGCGAGTGGTGCCCGGCTCATCCTCGATGATGGCCAGACGCTTTCCCGCCAGCCGATTGAACAGGGTGGACTTGCCCACATTGGGCCGGCCAACTATTGTAACGATGGGTTTGGTCATCCTAACAGCCTCACCAGTATCGCCTTCTGCATGTGGAGCCTGTTCTCCGCCTGGTCGAAGACCACCGACTGCGGCGCATCCAGTAGCCCCGCGGCGATCTCCTCGCCGTGGTGCGCCGGAAGCGGATGCATGAAGAGGGAGTCCTTCTTCGCCAGCGATAAAAGCTCGGCATCCACTTGGTAGCCGGCGAAGGCCTTGCGCCGGCGCTCGGCCTCGGCCTCCTGTCCCATGCTCGTCCAGACATCGGTGTAGACTACATCGGCGCCCTTAGCCGCCTCCCTGGCATCATCGGTAACCGTTATATTCCGAGCCTGGGTCAGGATTTCGCCCTTCGGCCCATACCCTTTCGGCGATGCGATGCGGAAGTCGATTCCCATCAAGGCGCAGGCAAGTATCAGGCTATTGGCCACATTATTGGTATCCCCAATGTAAGCGATGGTTAGACCCTCAAGCGTCCCCTTCTTCTCATAGATGGTGAGCAGGTCGGAGAGAACCTGGCACGGGTGCTCCTCATCGGAGAGGCCATTAATCACCGGGACGGTGGCGTGCTTTGCCAGGAGGGCAACGCTTTGGTGGGCGAAGGTTCGGGCCACGATGCCATCGACATAGCGAGAAAGCACCCTGGCCACATCGGATACTGGCTCCCGCTGCCCTAGTCCAACCTCGGCTGGGGACAGGTATAGGGCGTGCCCGCCAAGCTGTATCATAGCAACATCGAAGCTGACCCGGGTGCGCAGCGACGGCTTCTCGAAGATAAGCGCCAGTACTAGCCCGTCGAGGAGCGGCCCTCTCTTCTCCCGCTTAAGCTCGACGGCGCTCGTAATCAGGTCCTGGATGTCCTTAGAAGTCAAGTCAGCTATCGATATCAGGTCTTTCATTCACTTTCTCCTTCGATATTGGTATAGTATATATGTAAGGTTGCCACCAATCAAGTTTTTGCACGTTGTTGCTACAGTAGGCGAGGAGCGATATTATGAGGGCGATGACAAAGAAAAAGCCTTTGCTTGTGCTCTTCGATGGCAACGCCCTTGTCCATCGTGCCTACCATGCCTTGCCTCCGCTGGCGGTGACCAGGACCGGCGAGGCGACCGGGGCGGTCTACGGCTTTGCCGGCATGCTGCTCAAGGTTCTCGCCGAGCTTAAGCCGACCCATTATGCCGTCGCCTTCGACTACCCGGCCCCCACCTTCAGGCATCGGGAGTACGCCGCCTATAAGGCGCAGCGGCCCCCGGCCCCCAAGGAGCTCAAGAGTCAGTTCGAGCGCGTGCGCCAGTTGGTGCAGGCCCTCAACATCCCCAGCTTTGAGGTCGAGGACTACGAAGCCGACGATATCCTGGGTACCCTTTCTCATCAAGCCTCGGCTCAAGGGATCGATACCATCATCGTCACCGGCGATTTGGATACCTTGCAGCTTGTCTCCCCCAGGGTACGCGTGCTCACACCGCGGCCTGGGAAAAGCTTCAGCGATACTCTACTTTATGATGGGGAAAAGGTTTTGGAGAAATACGACATCTCACCTCTACAAATAGCTGACCTGAAGGGACTGAAGGGAGACCCCTCGGACAATATCCCGGGCGTCTCAGGCGTTGGCGAGAAGACGGCGGTAAAGCTTCTCCAGCAGTTCGGCAGCGTAGAGGGGATCTATGCCCACCTCGATGAGATAACTCCGCCAAAGATGAAGCAGGCGCTTGAGCAGGGCGAAAAAGCGGCCCGCGAGAGCAAATGGCTGGCTACCATCGTTACCGATGCCCCCATCGCCCTCGACCTCGATGCCTGCGCCGCCTCCGCCTTCGACCGCGACCGGATAGTGATGCTCTTTCGCGATCTGGAGTTCACCAGCCTCCTGGGCCGGCTCCAAGAGCTGGGCATCACAGAGGTTGATGTTGCGCCGGCGCTGAAAAAGGAATCATTTGAGGAGGACTACAGAATCGTAAATGACATCCAAGCCCTGGACGAGCTTATCGCTGAACTTAGGGCTGTTCACCCCTTCGCCATCGACCTGGAGACCACGGGCAAGGAGCCAATGTATGCCAGGCTGGTGGGCCTATCCTTCTCCTGCGAGCTGGGGAAGGCCTACTATGTGCCGGTGGGCCATCGATTGGGCGCTCAGCTCCCGCTGAACCAGGTTCTGGAGAGGCTCCGGCCTGTCATCGAAGACCAGAATATTGCCAAGACCGCTCACAATGGCAAGTATGACATGATGGTGCTTTCTCAGTACGGGATCGAGCTTCAGAATTTGGGTTTTGACACCATGATCGCCGCCTATCTGCTGGGGGAGAAGGCCCTCGGTCTCAAACCCCTGGCCTTTGGCAAGCTGGGGCTGGAGATGACCCCGATCACCGACCTCATCGGAACGGGGGCCAAGCAGGTTTCTATGGACTATGTCGATATATCATTGGCCGGTAGGTACGCCTGCGCCGATGCTGACATCGCGGGAAGGCTGACCAGATTGCTCGAGGGGGAACTGAAGGAGCAAGGGCTATGGGACCTGTTTGCCGATCTGGAGATGCCATTAGTTCCAGTGCTGCTTGGCATGGAGAGAAATGGGGTGGCGCTGGACATAGACTCGTTATGGGCCATGTCCCAAAGCCTGGGGGACAGGATGATGACGGTGGAGGCCGAGATTTATAACCTCGTTGGACATAGATTTAACATAAACTCAACACAGCAGTTGGGCGCTGTCCTTTTCGAGGAGCTTAGACTCCCTGGGGGGCGGAGGACAAAGAGCGGCTACTCCACCGATGCCTCCGTCCTAGAGGGGCTCAGAGGCATTCACCTGGTTATCGAGCCGCTCCTGGAGTACCGCCAGCTGGCAAAGCTAAAGTCCACCTACCTAGATGCCCTGCCCGCCTTGATAAATCCCAAAACGGGTCGGGTGCATACCAGCTTTAATCAGACGGGCACCGCCACCGGGCGACTGTCGTCAAGCGACCCTAATTTGCAAAATATCCCTATCCGCGGTGAGCTGGGGAAACAGGTGAGGAAAGCCTTTATCGCTGGTGACGGCCGCATGCTGCTTGCTGCGGACTACTCCCAGATCGATCTGCGGGTGATGGCCCATCTTTCCCAGGACTCTCACCTTATGGCCGCCTTCCACCACGACGAGGACATCCACACGGCGACTGCCTCCGAGGTCTTTGGTGTGTCTGCTTCGGAGGTGACCCCGGATATGAGGCGGGTGGCCAAGACGGTGAACTTCGGCGTGATTTATGGCATCAGCGACTACGGGCTGGAGCAGGCCACTGAGCTCTCCCGCGAGGAGGCTTCCCGCTTTATCCATGCCTATTTTGAGAAGCACAAAGGGGTCCGGGAGTACGTGGAATCAACAAAGCGCCAGGCCAGGGAGCGGGGCTACGTTGAAACTGTGCTGGGCAGAAGACGATATATTCCGGAGATCAACTCATCCAATGCCCAGGTGAGGGCGGCAGCGGAGCGCATGGCGATAAATATGCCCGTTCAGGGCACCTCAGCCGACATCATCAAGCTGGCGATGATAGGCATCCAGCGTGAGATGGACAGGAGAGGGCTGATGGCCAAGATGATCCTCCAGGTTCACGATGAGCTGGTCTTCGAGGTGCCCGAACAGGAGCTTGAGCAGATGAAGGCGCTGGTTGAGGAGATCATGCCCTACGCTCTGGACCTCAACGTTCCCTTGAAGGTGGAACTGAAGGTGGGGAGCAACTGGGGGGAGATGGATTAAGATCCAAAGGCCATAGCAGGAAGTTGCCATGTCGATAGCAATTGGCAATTTCCTATCGCAGCGCCTAGGAAGATAAAAATGCCGGAACTGCCTGAGGTGGAGACTATAAAGAGAGACCTGGCCCCCAGGATAGAGGGGCGAAGCTTCCTTGCTATCACCCTAGATTGGCCTAAAACGGTGCAAATTCCGTCGTCAGAGGGCTTTTCCCGTCGCCTGGTGGGGAAATGTATTGATAAACTCGATAGGCGCGGAAAATACCTTATTTTTCGCCTCGCTGGTGGTGAGGCGCTTATCCTGCACCTGAGGATGAGCGGATCGCTTATCCTAGATGGCCAGGGAGCGCCCGATCCCTACTGCCGCGCCACATTCCTTCTCGACGATGGAGCCCGGCTCTATTTTCGTGACCCGCGCAAGCTCGGCCGGATGTGGCTGGTAGAGGATGAGAGCATGGTGGTGGGCCGGCTTGGCCCTGAGCCCTTAGACCCTGACTTCACTGTCGAGGTTTTAAGGGAGCGGGCGAAAAAGCGCTCGGCACCCATCAAAGCTGTGCTCTGTGACCAGAGCTTCCTCGCCGGCGTCGGTAACATGTATGCCGATGAAGCCCTCTTTGATGCCGGCATCCATCCGATGAGGCCGGCGAGCAGCCTGTCAATGGAGGAGATAGCGCGGTTGCTCCGCGCCATCCGTCGGGTGCTCGAGGAGGCTATCAGCAACCACGGTGCCAGCATCACCGACTATCGGCGCCCCAATGGCGAGCCTGGGGCGGCGCAATTTGTCTTCAAGGTAGCTCACCGCGGTGGCCAGCCATGCCCAGTGTGTGCCACCCCCATCCAGCGCATCCCGATTCGCAAGCGGGGCACCTACTTCTGCCCCAGGTGCCAGAAATAATTGAAAACATTTTCAAAAATATATTGACAAATCGAAGTCTGGTATGGTAGACTAATGCTCCACCGACCTCGACATAATAGAGGCGGTGAGCTTACAGAAGCTGGCACTAAGAACGAAAAAACGAAAAAGGTCGCTTGGATCGGACACGACCGAGACGGCAAATAGAGGGAGCAGTGAAAAAGCCTTCTCGGCAGTGGTCGAGGAGGTTTTTTACGTTTAAGAAGGTCTGAATTATGAACAATGCAATCACCGATGTCCCCGGGATAAAGGTGGGACACTACACCGATAGTGATGCAGCCACTGGCTGCACGGTGATCATCTGCGAGGAGGGAGTAGTGGCCGGCGTGGATGTTCGGGGCTCAGCGCCGGGAACCAGGGAGACAGACCCCCTGCGCCCGATGAGCCTGGGGGGAAAGGCACATGCTATTCTCCTCAGTGGGGGCAGCGCCTTCGGCCTCGATGCCGCCGCCGGGGTGATGCGCTACTTGGAGGAGAGGGGCTGTGGCTTTGATGTCGGCGTGGCCAGGGTGCCTATCGTCCCCGCGGCCATCCTTTTCGACCTCCGTTTGGGCAGCTCTGAGGTCAGGCCAGGCCCCGAGGAGGGGTATAAGGCGTGCCTGAACGCCTCAAGCGGGCCGGTGGCTGAGGGGTGCGTCGGCGCCGGCACCGGGGCTACGGTGGGCAAGATACTGGGTCCCGAGAGAATGACCAAAAGCGGCCTGGGCACGGCAAGCCAGAAGGTCGGCGATATCACCATTGGCGCCATCGTTGCCGTCAACGCCTTTGGAGATGTGGTTGACCCGGAGACGGGAAAGGTCATTGCTGGCCCTCGTGACATCGAGCAGGGGGGCTTTCTCAGTACTATGGAGATCATGAAAGGGTTAGCCATGAGCCCGGTTCCCACCAACACCGTTATAGGTGTGGTAGCCACAGATGCCTCACTTGATAAGGAGCAGGTGAACAAGGTAGCCCAGATGGCCCACGACGGCCTGGCCAGAGCCGTCTACCCGGCCCACACCATGTTTGACGGCGATGCCATTTTTGCCATCGCCACAGGAAAGGAAGGGCCGGCGGATGTCACCACGCTCGGCGCAATAGCGGCAGAGGTGGTGGCAACGGCGATCGTGAGGGCGGTTAGGCAGGCCGAGGGGCTTTGCGGCGTACCTGCCGCCAAGGATGTGAGCTAAGATGATTGAGATCGGCTTCATCGGCGCCGGGACCGTGGGCACCGCATTATCGGTAAGGCTCAGTATTCAGGGCTATCCCGTGATCGCTGTAGCCAGCAGAACGAAAACCTCGGCCCAGAGGCTAGCAGATGCTGTCACTGGCTGCAGGGTGTGCGATAGCGCTCAGGAGGTGGCCGATAATGCCGAGTTTGTTTTCATCACCACCCCGGACGATGCCATTGCCCAGGTAGCCGCCGAGCTTCAATGGCACCCCGGGCAGAGCGTGGTCCACTGTAGTGGGGCTGACTCCACCGATATCCTGGAGTCGGCGAGGGAGTGTGGTGCCCACGTCGGTGGTTTTCACCCCCTCCAGACTTTCGCTAGCGTGGCCCACGCCATAGACAACATCCCTGGCTCCACTTTCGCCATCGAAGCCGAGGAGCCGCTCTTATCCAAGCTCATAGAGATGGCCTCAGCCCTTGAAGGGAGCTGGGTCAGGCTTGGTGCCGGCGATAAGGTGCTTTATCACGCCGCAGCTGTGGTTGCCTGCAACTACTTTGTCACACTGGTCAAGCTGGCCACTGACCTGTGGCAGACCTTCGGCGTCTCGCCTGAGAAGGCAACTAAGGCGCTTCTCCCTCTGCTTAGGGGAACGCTGAACAATATTGACAAACTTGGTTTGCCCAATTGTCTCACCGGGCCTATTGCCCGCGGGGACATAGGTACAATAATGAAGCATCTTGATGCGCTGGAGAGGGCAGCACCCGAAATTCTCTCCACCTATCGAGAGCTGGGTTTGCAAACAATCCCAATAGCCCTGGCTAAGGGTAAGATCGACGACCAAAGAGCCAAGGAATTAGGGACGCTTTTAAAGGAGGGCATGTCATGAGAACGATGCTGAAGGGTAAGATTCACCGCGCCCGGGTCACTGAGGTCAACCTGGACTACGAGGGGAGCATAACCATCGATCGGCTGCTTATGGAGGCGGCGGACATCCTCCCTTATGAGATGGTTCACGTTCTCGACATAAATAACGGCGCCCGCTTTGAGACCTACGCTATCGAGGCAGAGCGTGGCTCGGGCGAGATCTGCATCAATGGCGCTGCGGCCAGGCTGGTCTCCGAGGGCGATAAGGTTATCATCCTGTCCTATTCGGTTGTTGCCGAAGGGGAGGCAAAGTCAAACCAACCCAAGCTTGTCTATGTTGATGAGAGGAATGCCATAGTTAAGGACAAGGTCTCGTCCTTGTGGGGAGAAAAATAATGAGGGTAACCATCGGCGATATTAAGGAGATGAAACAGCGGGGTGAAAAAATCCCCATGCTCACCGCCTATGACTATTCCACTGCCAAGCTCATCGACGAGTGTGAGATGCCCCTTATCCTCGTTGGCGACAGCCTGGGCATGGTGATACTGGGCTATGAGTCCACCATCCCGGTGACTATGGACGAGATGATCCATCACACCAAGGCGGTAGTCCGCGGCACACAGCGCGCCCTGGTAATCGGCGATATGCCCTTCATGACCTATCATGTTTGTATTGACGATGCCCTGCGTAATGCCGCCCGTTTCATTCAAGAAGGAGGGGCCCAGGCGGTGAAGCTTGAGGGGGGTGAGATCGTAGCCGATAAGGTGAGAAGGCTGGTAGAATGTGGCATACCGGTTCAGGGGCATATCGGGCTCACCCCGCAATCGGTGCACCAGTTGGGTGGCTTTAAGGTGGTGGGAAAGACCCCGGAGGCTGCGGTCCGCATGCTCAACGATGCCCGGGCGCTGGAGGAGGCCGGGGCTTTCTCCATCGTCCTCGAGTTGGTTCCAGCCCCGCTTTCCAAGCTGATCACGGAGAAGGTGTCGGTGCCTACCATCGGCATCGGCTCAGGCCCCGACTGCGACGGTCAGGTTCAGGTGGTGAGCGACCTTCTCGGGCTTTTCACTGATTTCGTTCCCAAGCATGCCCAGCAATTCGCCAAGCTGTGCGACAGCATCAGAAGCGCCGTCGCCGACTATGTTGCCGAAGTTAAAGCGGGCAGCTTCCCCACCTCAAAACATAGCTACACCATGGACCAAAGCGTCATTACCGAGCTTGCTCGCTCGTCATGAGGGCGGCATGAAGGTTATCACCACAATTGCAGAGATGAGGCAAGTGCGGAGCCAGCAAACTGGCTCCGTTGGCTTAGTGCCCACCATGGGCTTCCTCCACGAGGGCCATCTCGAGCTGGTGCGCCGCGCCCGGGTCGAGAACCTCACCGTGGTCGTCAGCATCTTCGTCAACCCCTCTCAATTCGGCCCTGAGGAGGATTTCATTTCCTACCCGCGCGACCCGGAGCGAGACCTGGCTTTGCTGGAGAAGGAGAGGGCCGGCATCGTGTTCATGCCGGAGGCTCAGGAGATTTACCCCGAAGGATTCAGCTCATGGGTTGAGGTTAAAAGGATCACCGATAGGCTTGAAGGCGTTTTTCGCCCCGGCCACTTTCGGGGATGTGCCACCGTAGTCGCCAAGCTGTTCAACATCGTCGAGCCCGATAGAGCCTACTTCGGGCAGAAGGATGCCCAGCAGTTGGCGGTGATCAGGAAGATGGTCTCAGACCTCAATATGAACCTTGAGATCGTGGCCGTGCCCACGGTTCGCGAGCCCGATGGCCTGGCGATGAGCAGCCGCAACACCCACCTAAGTCGCAAGGAGCGAGAGGCTGCCTTGATACTGTGGAAGGCGCTCTGCCATGCTCAGGAGCTATGGGATAATGGCGAAAGAAGCGCCGAGCGCCTGCGCCAGGAGATGACAGCGCTGATTGTGGGCCAGCCCCTGGCCAGGATCGACTATGTCAGTGTCGCCGACCCCGAAACGCTGGAGGAGCTTGTGGAGATCGACCGTCCGGCCCTGGTATCGCTGGCGGTCTGGATCGGCAAGACGAGGCTGATAGATAATATAAGTCTGGAATAGAAAATATCCCGCCTTATGGTGGGTCTTATATATAAGGGCAAAAGCATTTATGCCTTTGCCCTTCGTTATTTGCTGCGGTCTATGAGGGTTGAGAAAGAGCGGAAGAAAAAGAAGGAGAACTGGGCCAGGGCACACGTGTGCTAATGGTGGTGTGGATCGGCAAGACGCGGCTTATAAATATAATTACCCTAGGAGAGGAGGATGTGTAGCGCACTAGAGAAAGTATAAGACAAGGGACTTAATCGCCTCAACCAGAACGGGCAAAATTGCATCCACAATCGCCCCCACAGCTATTGCGTGAACAGCTAGCACAAGCCAGTTGTCCATGTACTCACAACCCCCTGATATTTTCCTCATTATAGCCGATTAAGTTAGGCTTGTCAAGCGGGGGCGGGTACTAGTCACCGGCGTATTCCCGAATAATATGTCTAGCGCCGTGTGTAAAAGAGACCAAAGATACTTGCGATTACTAGCAGAAGCAGACCAAACACCATCAAACCTACAGAATCCCACCCTGGCCGAACGGCTATACCTATTGCTATAACTCCTAAGCCAAGCCCGCATATAGAAACAATAGAAACAGACCTACTTTGCCTCTCAATCTTATCCTCTATTCTTTCAAGCCTTTCTTCAATAGCATCCAGCCTGGTATCAATAGACTTAGTCCCACGCCCGGTCAAACGACCGAAAAGATTGATTAAGCCACCTACAACCCTTCTAAACATTGACCTCCTCCATTCGCTAGTCCGAATTAATTGCGTTTTTGCACTTTAACCTTGGATGCCCTTGGCCGTCCCGGCCATCGCCGGCCTGAAGCCTATTCATGCAGAGGATATGATTAGGGGGTTAGCTTACTCCTTGCTGTCTCCAGTATCTTCTCGGCACCGGTAATGATTCCCTCTATCAGCTCGCGGCAGGTGGGTATATCATGAATCAGCCCGCAAACCTGGCCAACAGCAATGGACCCGTTCTCCTCATCGCCATCCACCATGGCCATTCTCAACCTGCCCACACGAGATGGGGGCTCTCCCTCCGTTAACAAGGCGGTAAGGTCTTTGGTCTCTAAGATGGTCTCGGCCAGCTTATTCCTCAGCATTCGGGCGCGTAACCCCGAGCGAATGCCGGTGCCCAATACCGTATCCTCCTCGCTGGACCTGATGAGCAACGATTTGATATTGGGGGGTACCGGGCTCTCTTGGGTCACTATGAACCTGGTGCCCATGGAGACGCCCTCGGCTCCCAACGCGAGGGCGGCAGCCAATCCCCGGGCGTCGCCAATGCCGCCAGCGGCCACCACCGGTATATCGACCCGGTCAACAACCGCGGGCACCAGGACCATGGTAGCAACGTTGCTATTGTGTCCTCCGGCCTCCGTACCCTGAACTATGACAGCATCGGCGCTGTTCTCCTGCGCTCTCACCGCATGCCTTACCGCCCCCATGGTCGGCATATTGATGATGCCATGGGGCCTGGTTCGCTCGATAATCCTCTTGGGATTCCCGATCCCGTAGCTGGCAACCCTGACCCCCTCCTCGATGATGATGTCCAGCAGCTCTTCGATCTGGGGGCTTTCCGGTATAAAATTCACCCCAAAGGGCTTGTCGGTAAGCTCTTTGGTCATTCTGACGTTTTCCCTCAGCTCATCGGGAGTCATCGGTGCCGCCCCCAGAATCCCCAAACCTCCAGCGTTGCTAACAGCAGCCACCAATGGAGGAAAGGAAACCCAAGCCATTGGCCCCTGAATGACGGGGTACTTGATACCCAATAACTCTGTTATCCTTGTCTTCATAACTCACGCTTCTAGAGTCTCACTCAAGTCATCACCCGGCATTGTTGCCCCAACTGTGGCTGCCCTTGGCCACCGTCCGGGTTGTCCTTTTGCGTCTGGCAGGACGCTTGCCTTTCCATAACCCCTTGAAGAAGCTTCGGTTCAGCAGGTGCCTGTTATCGGCTACGTCCAGGAGGTCCCTGGACACACTGCTTTCAAAGTAGGCCACCTCGACATGTTTGCCCATGTTCTTCACCGCTTGCAAGGCGTAGGCGAAGTCCGAGTCTCCACTGACCAGCACTGCCACGTCATAGAGGTCGTTCCAGGCAAACTGTAACAGGTCTGTGGCCAGCATAACATCGATGCCCTTTTCCACAGGGATACCCTGCGCCAGCTTGGTGCCCCCAAGTCGAACCTCTAAATAGGGCGTCTCACGAAGGGCGTTGAGAAACTCCTGCTGCTCGCGGTAGCCTTCAGCCCGCTGGCCTGGGTCTTGCAGCACGTTGTAGTAGTATATTCGGAACAAGCGCCTCAACCCGCAGAGCTTACTGGCGAACTCAGCAAAGTTAAGGTCATAGCGCCCCAAGTTCGAGCGCAGAGCATGATACAGGTTGCTCCCATCTATGAATATTGCCAATCTATCTTCCATGAATCCCCCCTTGATAGATGCTAAACTATTTTTAGGATAATCGCAACTCCCTCTACTCCCTGATGAGCAGCACGAAGCCCGCTATCGCTGCTCCGGCCATGGCTGCGCCGAAGAAGAAGGTCGCCGCCGGGTCTATCGTCTGCCACAAGACCCCGGCGATAACGCTGGCCAGCAGCAGGCTGAGCCCGATGGCCCCGTGGTAGAGTCCATAGGCCGTCCCCCGTCTCTCACTGGGCACTACATCGGCGACAAAGGCCCTGGTCACCCCCTCAGCCGCCCCGTAGTAAACCCCGTAGAGGGCGAAGAGTAAAATGACATAAATCAAGTGCCATGTCGGCGATACCAGGGCGAAGCCGAGATAGGTCAGGGCATATATGCCCCACCCGGCGATGATGACCCGCTTCCGGCCAATCCTGTCCGATAGCCGGCCAAAGGGATAGGAGGTTGCGGCATAGACCAGATTGAGCGGGATGAACATAAGAAGGATGTGGAGCGGGGATAGGCCGATATCGCTGGCCCTCAGCACCAGGAATATATCGGCGGAGTTCCCCAGGGTGAAGAGGACCATTATCGCCAGGAAAATCTTGAACCGCCTGTCGAAGCCCCTGCCTGCAGCCGCTACGCCTACTTCTGCCCCATTGGGACGGGAGGCTCTGGCCTCATGAACGAAGAAGACGAGGACCAGTACCGCCAGCACCGCGGGGATTACGCCGATGATGATCAGCCACTGGAACGAGGGCAGGGAAAGCGTTGTCTGCCACCCTTGCATGAGATAGATGATGACGGCCGCGATGGCGATACCGCCAACGGCGCCAAAGGTATCCAGGGCGCGATGGAAACCAAAGCCCCGCCCCATCGTCTCCGGCGTGGTTGAATCGGCGACCAGGGCATCGCGGGGCGAAGTTCTAATTCCCTTTCCCGAGCGCTCGAAGAAGCGTATGGCCAGCGCTACGGCCCCGCTGGAGGCCAGCAGGAGAAAGGGCTTGGCCACGGTAGAAAGAACATAGCCCAGGGTGGTCAGCCCCTTTCGCTTTCCCAGTCTGTCGCTGGCCCAGCCGCTGACGAGCTTCAATATGGTGGCGGCGCTATCGCCCAGTCCCTCGATAAGGCCGATGAATGCTGCCCCCACTCCCAATACCTGTGATAGGAAAAGGGGGAACATGTGGAATATCATCTCGCTGGAGACATCGGTGAGGAAGCTGACCCAGCCGAGGAAGAAGACATTTCGGCTGACCCCGAGAAACCTTTTCTCGCCGGCTTGTTCCATAGTTTATTTGTCCAGGAGTACCTCGTCAACCAGTTCTGCGATTTTACGTCTCGCCTCGGCAAGTGCCGCCTGTCCCTGCTCCGTTATGGCATAGTATTTGCGAACCTTGCCATCGACCACTCTCCTCTGGACGGATAAGTATCCCTCCCTTGCCAGGCGATGCAGAGTGGGGTACACGGTTCCCGGGCTTAATCGATAGCCGTGCCGACCAAGTTCATCCAGGATCTCGACTCCGTAGATCGGTTCCCTTGAAGCGTGATACAGGATGTGGATCTTGATGAACCCCAAGAAGAATTCTCTACCAACCATGATAACATACCACGATATTGCATACCGATATTGTGATGTGATATTATTATACATGAGAAGGATGAGAAAGTGCAACCTCTTACTCGGGGAGATATTTTTAGCATAACATTAATGATAGGTTCCTACTGGAGCTATCGGTGGTCTATATGTCGCAACACCTTGAACCCCAACGGAGAGACAGTTGACCGAGCATAGGCATCATAGCCCCCTGCCTGTGGGCAGCAAACTTAAGTTTGGCATTATGCTCACCGGCTTCATTCTGATCATAGAAGTGGTGGGGGGACTTCTATCGAATAGCTTGGCTTTGCTCAGCGATGCTGGGCATGTATTTGCCGATGTTGTGGCCCTTTCCCTCAGTTGGTATGGTGTCAGGCAAGCAGAGCGTCCTTCGAGTAGCCGCATGACCTTTGGCTATCACAGAGTTGGCGTAGTAATTGCCATTTTTAACGCTATCAGCATCTTTGCCATTGCATTGGTCATCCTTTACGAGGCCTACCGCCGCTTACAGCAGCCGCCGGAGGTCAATAGCCTGCTCATGCTATCCGTAGCAGTTGTAGGTCTTGGGGCTAATGCTTTGGTCGTCCTCTGGCTACGCAGGGACCAGCGTACTAATCTAAATGTGCGCAGTGCCTTCTGGCATTCCCTCGGCGATGCCTTGGCTTCCATCGGGGTAATTATTGGGGCAGCCATTATGCTGCTCACCGGGTTGTTCTGGGTAGACCCAATTATCAGCGTGCTTATTGCCTTGATTATCACTTTAGCTGGCTGGCGCATATTGAGGGAGGGTCTGAGAGTTATCTTAGAGGCTACTCCGCGGCATGTAGATATCACTGGGATGCTAAATACATTGGGCCAGATTCCTGGTGTTAGGGATGTTCATGATGTTCATGTATGGAGCATTTCACCGGAATTGAACGCCATGAGCTGTCATGTGCTTATCGACGACCTCTCGACCAGCCAAGCGGCCACTATCCGTGAGAGGATTGAAGATGTTCTTCGGCAGCAATTCCAGATCAAGCATACCACGCTGCAAATGGAATGCCAGCTCTGCAGCCCCAACGACGTTTTTTGCAACTTGACCTTTGAATCAGGTGATGAGGAAGCTCGGAGACCACCCTCCTAACAATGGCTAGTCCCACCCTCCGGCTCTATCTCCTGACTCGTAGCCCTCGACAAATACCCTGCTATACGCACGTCCTGCCATGCGCACACAGTTAGGTAAATTGAGGATTTAATTTACCCCCATTTGGGCCTATAATATAGCGGGAAGGCTTTAGCATGTATCAGGACACCATTGCTGCCATTTCCACACCCCTCGGCGAGGGTGGGATCGGGATTGTCCGCCTCAGCGGGGGCGACGCGCTTGCCATTGCCAAAAAGCTGTTCGACCGCCGCCTCTCAAACCGCCGCCTCGCCTATGGGCATATCATCGACCCTGAAACCGATGAGGTTGTTGATGAGGTTCTCGCCTGCTATATGGCGGCGCCCCATACCTATACCAGGGAGGACATCATTGAGATCGATTGCCACAGCGGCCCCTTGCCCCTTCAGCGCATACTGGGGCTGGCGCTCCGCTATGGCGCTCGGATGGCCAATCCGGGCGAGTTCACCCTGAGGGCGTTCCTCAATGGCCGCATAGACCTGGCTCAGGCAGAATCGGTCCTGGATTTGATTCAGGCGAAGACAGCGGCTAGCTTTAGGGTTGCCTATCAAGGTCTTGGCGGAAGGTTGTCTCAGACCCTTAAGGCGGTGCGTCATGAGCTGATGGATGTCCTTGCCTATCTCACTGTAAGGATCGATTTCCCCGAGGACGAGGTAGAAGAGCGGGAGATAATCCCCACACTGGAGAGGGCGCGTCATGCGATCGGGGAGCTAATCGCCAACGCCGATCAGGGCATAGTCTATCGCCAGGGGGTCAGGACCGCTATTGTAGGAAGGCGCAATGTGGGCAAGTCGAGCCTCTTAAATCGCTTGCTGGGGCACAGCCGCGCCATCGTCACCCCGGTTCCCGGCACCACCAGAGATACCCTGGAGGAGGTGGTGAACCTGAAGGGAGTGCCCTTCATCCTCGTCGATACTGCGGGCATTGTGCAGAGCAAGAGTCTTGTGGAGTCACTGGGGGTGGAGCGCAGCCGCAGGGCCATCGGCGAGGCCGATTTTGCGTTGCTGGTAGTAGATGCCAGCGCCCCCTTGAAAGCCTCCGATAAGGAGATCATAGGACTTCTGTCGGAGAAAGAGGTTCTGGTGATAGCCAACAAGTGCGACCTGCCGCGGCGAGCCGTTATCGACCATCTACCCTGGCCCATTGTCTCCACCTCTGCCTTGACCGGCGATGGGCTTGACGAGCTTGAGGAGAGGATGGTGGCTAGCGTCCTGGGGGGCAAGGTGTTCGCATCCGATGCCCTTTTGGTCTCCAACCCGCGCCACAAGGCGTGCCTTGAGCGGGCGCAAAGCCACCTTGAGCAGGCTATATCGAGCATGCAGGCTCAAATGCCTGACGATTTCATCACCATAGACCTCACCTCGTCCCTGAATGCCCTGGGTGAGATCACCGGCGAGACGGTCAGTGAGGAGCTTCTTGAGGCCATCTTCAGCAATTTCTGCGTTGGCAAATAGAGCCGCCGGACATCAAGCAGGGCCGGCGAAGGCGCTCACCTTGACACTTAAAGGGGCGTTTGTTATAATTCTGGCGCTCTGGGGATATAGCTCAGCTGGGAGAGCGCTGCGTTCGCATCGCAGAGGTCGGGGGTTCGAATCCCCCTATCTCCACCAAAGGCATCAATAGGCAGAACTCCAAGTGACTCTCTCCTCTTCCCATCTGGTGGCATGGGCAGATTGTAGTGGACTACTGCCTGGCTCTTGTCTATCTCGATCCGTTTTATGAACGAGCGAAGGAAAGCCTTGCTTTCGGTGATGTCGGCCTCCTCGAGCAGGCTCCGCAAATCCTGAGCGTAGGCTTTCACTGTATTCAAA
>Ga0209979_1002332_pt1 | contig 18372 bp, 18 predicted proteins | sample AnhtaG_FD_183114 | JGI IMG/M metagenome (GOLD analysis project Ga0209979, IMG submission 183114) | Deep subsurface microbial communities from Anholt, Denmark to uncover new lineages of life (NeLLi) - Anholt_01485 metaG (SPAdes) (version 2) | ecosystem: Environmental > Aquatic > Marine > Oceanic...
TCAGGAAAAGATGCAGGCATGTCTTTTAGATTCTACTTCAGGCAGAGTAACGATAAGAGAAGACATGGTTCCCCAGATAGTGGAATTAAAAGATACCACCACCATTATCCGCACCGGACCACAGTTAGGATATAAACTCTTATATCAGCCTGGGGGAATAAGATTCGTGGCAACTGGAAAAGCTGGTGAGTGGTTAAAGTTGAGATTAGCAGAAAATATCGAAGGCTGGGCTAAGGAAGATTTTTTCAATTCTTTGCCTTCAGGCACTCCAGTTCCGCAAAGCAATATAAAACTAATCCGAACTTTAAGCTTTTATGACAGAACAAAAATTAGAATACCATTAAGTCAGAAAATCCCCTATGAGATATTGCAGGAGCTTGATCCACCGGTTTTGACCTTAAGGCTTTATGGAGGAAATTCCGATGTTGACTGGATCAGGTATGATACAAAAGACCAGATTGTAAAAGAGATAAGATGGATACAGCCTCAGGAAAAGGTTTTCGAAATGAAGGTCTATCTAAAGCAGAAAAGGTTCTGGGGATACGATATATATTATAGAGATAATGAGCTTAACTTGGAGATAAAAAAAGAGCCAGAGGTTAAATCCAAGCTAAAGGGGTTGAGGATATGTATAGACCCGGGGCATTCTCCAGAGCCCGGTGCTGTAGGACCTACTGGCTTAGAGGAGAAAGTGGTGAACCTGGAGATAGCTTATAAACTGAAAAAACTGTTGGAAAAAGGTGGGGCAGAGGTGGTTTTAACCCGCTATGGTATGGAAGGGGTTGAGATATATGAACGTCCTAAAAAAGCAGTGGAGAGCAGCTCTCATATTCTGATAAGTATTCACAATAATGCACTTCCGGATGGAGTGAACCCTTTCTATTATCATGGGGTTTCCACTTACTATTATCATCCTCAGAGCCTGGAGCTTGCCAGATCCATTCAAAAAGAGTTAGTTGATAAATTAAAGCTTCCGGATGAAGGGCTTTACTATGGCAATTTAGCCTTATCCCGACCCTACCAGCTCCTCTCCGTCTTGGTGGAATGTGCCTTTATTATCCTTCCGGCACAGGAGGAGCTTTTAAGAGAAGAGAAGTTTCAAAAAAGGATTGCCTCAGGTATTTATCAGGGGATCTTAAATTATCTTAAAGGAGAAAAAAATGATTGAGTCTTATGAATTCGGTAAGATGATAATCAATGGAGAAAGTTATACCAAAGACCTGATCGTCTATCCACAGAGAATCGAGCCTGAGTGGTGGAGAAAATCAGGTCATGAGCTGAGGCTGGTAGATGTGAAGGAAGTGGTCAAGGAAAAGCCGGATACCATAATCGTGGGCACAGGTTTTAATGCAGGGTTAAAAGTTTTGCCGGAGACTGAGGATTATATCCTCTCCAAAGGGATAAGGCTGATTGTGGAGGATACTAAAAAGGCAGTCAAAACCTACAACGAGCTCTCCCCAAAAGAAAAGGTGATAGGACTCTTTCATCTGACCTGTTAAAAATTTTTTTATCTTAAACGTACACACGTAGAATCTATCTGTCTATCTCCCTCGAAATAATGATGTGGGGCAGCCTAAGTCTTTTGTAATATACCACTTACAGAGAGCTAAGATTTTTTTAAGATTTTACTTGACAAAAAGTTGAGTCTGCCGTATTATATTAACGGAAAGGGTTAATGATTTTTAGAAACTAACATTTAGTGGACATAATATTTAAGAAGAGAAAGATGGAAAAAATTTGCAATTGCAGAAAACTTGCACAAAAAAATTTTGGACCCGTTCAATGTAGGTTATTAATGAGACGGTTAGATGAATTGAGGGCTGCAGATACTTTAGAAGTTTTACGCTATTTACCACACGCTCATTGCCATGAATTGACAGGAAAGAGGGAAGGCCAATTATCAGTTGATCTAAAACACCCATATAGATTGATTTTTGAACCAGCTGATTATCCTATCCCCTTAACAGATGATGAGGGAATAGATTGGAAGAGAGTAACCACAATTAGAATACTAGAAGTGGAGGATACTCATGGTTGAAAAAATTATTAACAAATATGAACCAGATTATGTTTCTCCACCAGGAGAAACCTTGAGCGATATTCTTGATTCAATAAATATGAGTCAAGCTAGTTTATCTGAAAGAACTGGAAGGCCGCGTAAAACAATCAATGAAATTATAAAAGGAAAAACTCGTATCACGCCCGAAACAGCGCTGCAATTAGAAAAAGTCTTAGGTATTCCTGCAAGTTTCTGGAATAATCGAGAAAAGCAATATCGAGAATTTCTTGCAAAAGAAAAAGAGAAGAGAAAAATTGTAAAACAATTGATGTGGTTGTCAAAGTTTCCAGTAAAAGAAATGATTAAATTTAACTGGATTAAAAAGACAGCTAATAAATCCCTACAAGTGATCGAGATCCTAAAATTTTTTGGTATAGCTAAACCGAAACAGTGGGAGAGAATTTGGTATAAACCGTCGGCAATATACAGAAAATCTAAAGCGTTTGAAAGTAACCCTTTTGCTTTAAGTGCCTGGCTTAGACAAGGAGAGATTGAAGCACAAAAAATTGATTGTAAGGATTATAATTCCGATACTTTTGAAACTATTTTGCACGGGATAAGAGCTTTGACAAATAAACATCCAGATACATTCATTCCAAAAATGATGGAGATGTGTGCTAAGGCTGGGGTCGCTGTAGTTTTTGTACCAGAGATCAAAGGTGCGAGAGTCTCAGGTGCCACACGATGGTTATACCCTTACAAGGCACTTATTCAGCTAAGCTTAAGGTATAAATGGAATGATCATTTATGGTTTACTTTTTTCCATGAGGCAGGTCACATAATGCTACATGGCAAAAGAGAGTTATTTATTGAGGGTATTGGAGATCACGATCCTTCTGAAAAAGTAGCTGATAGGTTTTCCGCGAATCTTCTTATAGACAATAAATTATATAATCAGTTTGTAAAGAGAGACGACTTTTCCAGGCAGTCTATAATAACTTTTGCAAATCAAACAGGAATTGCTCCTGGAATAATCGTTGGCAGATTACAACATGACAAAATTATTGGATATTCCTATTTTAATGATTTGAAAGTAAAGTATATTTGGGTGAAAGGTGAATGATATACAGCTAAAAGAAATTCCATAACATATACTGTTTAATTTCTGATTTAAAGAAGATTTGGTGCAGGCACGTAGGTCTGCCCCTACACTTTTTAATCGTCATTGCGAGTGACTGAAAGGAGCGAAGCAATCCGTTTTATCTCTGGAGATTGCTTCGTCATCCCCCCGCAAAATGCGGGGGGACTCCTCACAATGACACAATAAAAAAAGCCCCTGTTCTTTTTTTAGAACCGGGGCTTACCCCTACGCCAGGAATATCTTAAATCTACTCCTCTTCTTGACTCTTCTCCTTCCGTATATCCAAAAGTTCTAATTCATCCTTAAGTATCTTATTCACCACCTTGATGAATTTCTTTAAAGTCAGCTTCTGTAGGTTGTAGGGATGCCAGCAGGGCTTCTCCGAGATCAGCTTGATCTTTTTCTTCTTGGATTTGGACATCCTTTTCCTCAAAGCTAAAGGTGACCCATAAATAATAACAATAACCATTACTGTATACGAAGGAAAAAAATTATCGGCTAAGCCTTAAACAATTTAAACACACCCCCTGAAATTCAATCTCTATCTTTTCAACCTTAAACTTTTTTAACTTTTTTGCTTTAGCTTTGAGTTCTTTTCCTAAATCCAGGTAAAGGTCATAGATCTTCCCGCATTTCCTACAGATGAAATGCTGGTGAGGGGAGATGTTTCCGTCGAAATGTTCGAAAGGGGTACCAAGGTGGAACTTCTTTATATCCCCCTTTTTGTATAGCTGGTTCAAATTGCGATATACCGTGCCCAGGCTCAGCCTGGGTATTTTTTTCTTTACTTGAAAGTAGATCCATTCTGCAGTTGGATGGATACTGGTTCTTCTGAGGATTTGCAAAATTTCTTCCCTTTGTCGGCTATATCTTTTAAACTCTTCTTGCATCAGTCTTTATACAAATTTTTAGCCTGAACAAACTCCTCTACCCCGGGCAGGACTAAATACCTGATCGACTTTCCGGCTTTAACCTTCTCCCTTATCTGGGTGGAGGAGATATTCAATCCATTTATCTGGATCAGAATAGATTTTTTCACAAATCTATTCTCTAAGTCAATCTTATCAAATCCGGGCCTTAGGGCCATGGCCACCTTTACCTGCTCGAAGATCTTATCTGGCTCTTTCCAGCTTTGAATCTCTTCTAAGACATCCGAGCCTAAAAGTAAAAAAAGCTCTGAATCTGGATAAAGCCTCTTAAATTCATTTAAGGTATCTATGGTATAGGATTTCCCCTCCCTTTTGAGCTCCAGGTCAGATAGCAAGAAATTGGGATTATCCTGAATGGCTATCTTGGTCATCATAAGCCGGTCTTTAGCTGAGGAGATGTAAGGGTTCTCCTTATGGGGAGGATTGGCTGAAGGGACGAATATCACCTTGTGCAAGCCAAGCTCTTCTTTTAACTCTTCTGCTAAGATCAGATGCCCTAAATGGATTGGATCAAAGGTCCCACCTAAGATCCCTAATCTTTCTTTTTTATCCTGCTGCATAGTAATCTAAATCTTACTATTTCTGGGCCTGAATTCTGTTCTCATCTAATTTTTTTAGCCTTTTTTTGACTTTACCTGCTAATCTGTCTCCGGGATATCGTTCTAAGAATTTGCGGTACTCGAGCTCAGCTAAATCGTATTTTTTCTGTTTAAGGTAGGACTCAGCTATAAGAAAATTAGCTGGGGCGGAAAACTTTGTATCAGCATATTGGTCTAAAACCTCCTCCAGATAGAGAAGTGCAGACTGATAATGTTTCAGCTTAAAATAAAGTCGTCCATTCTTATAGAGCTTCTGAGCCATTTTAGACCGAGCCTCAAATAAAAGCTTTTGCGCCTCTTTGGCATACTCGCTTTGCGGATATTCCTCTAAGAAATCCTCTAATTCCCTAATAGCCCGTGAAGTGTTTTTTTGATCCAGTTCCGCCTTAGGCGAATCCTTATAATGAGCAAACCCTATCATAAAAGAGGCATCATCTGCCAGGGGGCTTTCGGAGAAAGAGGTAAGTAGCTTTTTGAATTCTCCAACTGCTGAAGGATAGTCTTTCTCCTTGAAATAGCACATTCCTAAAAGATATTGAGCTGAATCCACAAAGGCGGCACCCGGATAATTGTAAATTAACTTCTGAAACTCCAGGATGGCCTCAGAATAGTGTTTTTTCTCATACTCCTTCTTAGCTAAGGCGAACTGCTCTTCAACTCCTAAGACCGGAAGTTCCTTGGTGCTAGCACACCCCAGGATTAAAAACAGAATCCCTAACAGATACCATCTTCTTAGCATCTTATTCCTTTTTTAACGATTGGCGAAAAAAAGATAAATTAAAGCACCAATTACTACGGTGACCACAGCAGGTTCAACATATTTACCCCAGCTGCTCTCTGGAACTTCAGGGCTTAAAAACGGATACTGCTTGTTGTTCAAGAGCATAAGCTCATCTACTTTTACCAGATCGGAGTTTTTCCTTTCCCCTCTTTTGCTCCACAGAACCTTCCCCTCAAAATCGCTCAGGTTAAAAGATAGTGCCACCTGGGCCTCTCTTCTCACCCAGCTTTTCCCTAAAAGTTTTCTCCGTTTTACCTCCGGATATTCCAAGTTCAATTTTATAACCCTAAAATTCAAAAGCAGATCTGGTTTTCCTATCTCTTCTTTTTTTACCAACCCCACCGGTCCCCTTCTCTGCAGATATAAAACCATCTCCTCCTTAACTATCCAGGCAGAAGGATTTTCCTCCTCATCTTTTATCCACACTAACTTTGAATCAAAAGGGGCTTCTTTTAAACAATCCTCTAAAACCTCAGATATGGTCTTCCTCAGAAAGTTCTCATTGGTTAAAGGTAAGCTCTTTTCTAAGGCTAAACTTTCAGAGGTAAAAAGGATAAAGACTAAGAATAAAATCTTCATCCAGTTGATAAAAGCATTACGACCTGTAAGGAGGAAAAAAGCTATTTTTTTAGATCTTAAAACAGGCTCATTCATATTTCTCCTTAAGTTCTTTATATTTTTTAAGCACTTTAGCTAAAAAATAGGTGGGCAGTTTACCTCCAGATTTAATCCTTAATCTCAGGGCATTCTCACCTAAGTTATAAGCGATAATAGCCTTTTTCACATCTTTGAATTTCAAGATCAACTCGAAAAGATATAAAGCCCCTAATTTGATATTAAAAGACGGCTCAAACAAAGAGAGTGCACCCCTCCACTTCAGTCCTCTCCTTTTGGCTAAATCATAACCCACTGAGGGCTTGACCTGCATAAGCCCCTGAGCCCCTAACAACGATTCCTCACCCTTTCTAAAAGAGCTTTCCGTCAGGATCAAGGCTAAGATCAAGAGGGGGTCATAACTGTATTTTTTACTTTCAGCATAAGTCACTTGGGTAAGCTCTAAGACCTCCTTTTTATCAAAGCCAACCTGAAAATCCTCAATTATCTTCAAGATCTTAAGCTTCTCCTCCAACTCCTTGATCTTCTGTTCCTGTTGATGCAAAAGCTTATCCTTTTCTCCTCTTTCATACAGAAGATAAACCAACCCTGCGGTCTGTATTAAATAGATCAAAATGATAATAAAAGTAACCGGCTTGGAGATGGTCAGTCCAGCTTTTCTGATAATTTTTATGCCTAAGACCATAAACTCCCTCCTTTTTAAAATACCAGGATTACCTCCAAGGTGTAATCCGCAGAAAGTTTCCTGATCTTTTCCTTAAGCTCTTCAGCATAGGAGCCGTTTCGATTATGCGAATGCATCTTGAGATAATTACTTTCATAACTAGGTAAAAGTTCTGGAAAATTTGAACTTAAAAATCTTTTTACCCTCTCCCAGATAGAAGGGGTATAGTTCATCTTGTCAATATAGACAAATTTAACCTTTGTCTCAAGTGCTTTTTGTAACAAAAGAGCTATACTTTTTTCTGTGTCGAAGAAATAGGGAAGAACCGGACCGAAGAAGATAAATGTATCTATCCCTGCCTCATTTAGCTTTTTTAAAGCCTCAAACCTTTCCTGTGTAGAAGAAGAATGAGGCTCAAATCTTTTCTGGATTTCTGGATCTAAACAGGTGATGGTGAACCCCACCTCACATTCCTTTAAATTTTTCAACAAATCTACATCCCTTAAGACTAAGTCTGACTTGGTCTGGATAGATACCGGGAAATCATATTTAGATAGTATCTCCAAGGAACCACGGGTAAGTTTATACTTCTCCTCCAGGGGCTGATAGGGGTCAGTAACCGAGCTTATCATAACTACCCCGGGCTTAGCTTTTTTAACTTCCCTTTCCAGCCTTTCCAAGAAATTAACCTTAACATCCACAAAACTGCCCCATTCTTCACTATGGTCAGTAAATCTTTTCATAAATATAGCATAGCAATAAGCACAATTATGTTCACACCCCACATAAGGGTTCAGACAATAATCCACCCCGGAGATTCGGGATTTAACCAGAGCGTTTTTGCAGGTTACTTCTTTAAGTTTGAGCATAGAATCGAGGGTAAATTTTCTATGTTATTCTTTTCCAGATGCCATTTTAACGGATTATTTATAACATACTTCCGAATTTCATATAATGACTCTTCATTACGAATAACATGGTCATAAAAAGACCTTTGCCATTGAAATTTCTCATCACGAAATCTTCTACGGATTTCTCTGGTTACGGTATTTTTGAATGATTTGATAATTTTTGATAATAAGCCATATGATCTTCCTGTATTTGTAGGGACAGAACCGTGTTCTGTCCTAATGCCACTATTACTGATAATTATAATTCCATGAATATGATTTGGCATTATCACAAACTCATCCATCTCAACATTATCATAATGATTTGGGATCTCTTTCCACAATCTTTCTACAATCTCTCCATATTGATTTAAAACCATTTTCTCATTCTCAATTTTACCAAAATATTCCTTTCCATCTTCTGTGCAAAGGGTGATAAAATAGTATCCGTTTTCTGAATAATCGTAACTTCTTAATCGAGTTAATTTTCTTTTCTTAAAAGTTGATTTCATCTTTACCTCTTATACAATAGGACAAAACGATGTTTTGTCCCTACAAAAGATCTAATCTCCATGGATCGTAAATGCCTTATAGTCTCCTCCTTCATGCAGTAAAAGATAGATGAAGTGAAAGCAATGTTTTTCAGGAACTTTAATAGATTTCAACAATTTTTTCACTGATGCTTCGTCACTAAAGGGATTCTCCTCTTCTATACATAGCCAGATTTCATCCATTCCTGTATAATTTTTTCTGCATTTATCATCTATTCGATTTTGAATCCTTTCCCTCATTGGCTCATCAGGGTAAATTGGGCTATCAGATAACCATTCACCTTCTTTGGGAAATTTTCTTTTCCCTGTTCTATGTTCTCGTATTCGCTTTGCAAGTCCATTACTTAGATATGCTGTACTCACTTCTATCCCCAGTAATTCATCTCTCAATTTGTATATGCAATCTGGTTCATTTATGTCATTACCGTATCTTTCAAATTTGGCATTCAGATTTAAACAATTGATTAATCTGTCACATACACATTTTTCGTGTTGTTTTTGCAATTGCTTTGCAGAATTCATAATCTTTACTTAATTATTTGAACAGAACAATGTTCTGTCCCTACAGGTTATAATATTTCCCCAATCAAATCATACCCCTCCCACCCAGTAATCTTTATTTCCACCATCTCCCCTATCTTCAAATCCTTGCCTTTCACCAGAATCACCCCATCGATCTCCGGGGCTTCTTTCTGGCTGCGTGCGATATAGTACCCAGTTTTTCCTGCAATATATCCAAATTCGGAGCTATCCGCCTTGGATTCGATCAAGACCTTCACTTTCTCCCCTACTCTTTTTTCATTCTTCTCAAAAGCAATTTTCTGCTGGAGGCTCATCAGTTTATCCAATCTTTTTTCTTTTTCCTTTAAAGAAAGATGCTCTCTGAAATTAAAAGCCTCTGTCCCCTCTTCCTTAGAATAAGTGAAAGCACCTAATCTATCAAACCTTTCCTTCTCCACAAATTTTAAAAGCTCCTTAAACTCTTCTTTTCCTTCTCCAGGGAAACCAACTATAAAAGTAGTCCTCAAGACTAAATCTGGGATTTCAGTTCTCAGGGTTTTTATTAACCTTTCAATCCCTTTACGTTCTATTTTGCGTCCCATTAAAAAAAGGAGCTTATCTGAGATATGCTGTAGAGGAAGATCCAAATATTTGCAGATCTTCTCGTTTGTGGCTATCTCCTGTATAAGCTTTTCAGTGTAATGAGCCGGATGGGTGTAAAGTAACCTGATCCACTTTATCCCTTCTATCTGGGAAAGTGAAGAAAGTAGCTCCGGAAGTTTCTTTTCCCCGTAGATATCCTGTCCGTAAAGAGTAGAATCCTGAGCAATTAGATTAATCTCCTTAACCCCTTTTTGAGCTAAGGATTTTGCCTCTTCAAAAATAAATTTCATTCTGCGACTTCTGTATTTACCTCTGATCAAAGGGATAGAACAGTAGGCACAGAAGTTATCACACCCATCTGCAATCTTCAAGTAGGCATAGGGGAAAGTCTGGGGTATTTCTCTTTCGATCTGTTCTCTATACTCCTCAGACAAAGGCGAGATAAAAGAGATCCGATTCCCCTTTTTTACCTCCACGCAGACCTTGGCAACCTTATCTAACTCATTCAGCCCTAAGAACCCATCTATCTCTGGCATCAATTTCCACAACTCAGAATTATACCTCTGGGTTAAACATCCAGTAACCACGATCTTTTTGTCATCCTTTCCGTTTTTAAAGCTGGAAAGTTCCAAGATGGTCTCTATAGATTCCCTTTTTGCCTGTTCGATAAACCCGCAGGTGTTGATGATCAAGATTTCTGCTTTATCTTTTCTTTTAGTCAATTCAAATCCAGAAGCCTGCAGTTGAGCAGAAAGGGTTTCAGCATCTAAATCGTTTTTAGGACAGCCTAACTTTATTATATTTACTTTCGTTGCCATATTATCTATTTCCCCCTAACTCAGTAAGGTCCACCAGCTCCACCCCTTTTGGTGGCTTAAAGACGAATTTGGAATCAGATAAGTTCAGATTAACTTTTATATTTCTGAAACTTAAAGTTGTGTAATTCTCATTCTGATCCAGGTATTCTATTCTTTTAACTAAGAGGTTTTCCTTTTCGAAGAAGACTATAATCTTTCTGAAAAACTCAACTTCGCTCTTAGAAATGTAGACCATCTTATAGTAAATAGACTTTCCTATTTTTTCCTCACCTTCGAGCTTGTAATGGTAATTCTTTCTGAAGTTGAAAAGGTAATCGTTCGGTCGGAAAAATTTACTGGATTTTTTTACCATGTTTTTAGTTACCTGCTTGTTCTCCTCAGAATAGACCCAGATATACTCTCCATCTGAAACCACCACCTGGGAGGATATCTCTATCCTGAATTTATTTGGATTTTTCAAATACATCTTCCCTTTGAACTTGCGCAGGGTGGAAAAATCCGGGGACTTTATCTCCTGCTCGAAACTGGTGGAAAGTGTTTTTAAAGAATTATATTTAGCTTCGATCTTTAAGGCTAAGTTCTCAGAGGTAAGGCCCTGATTTTGCTCCGAATGGATACTTGCTGGATTGATCAAAAAAATAAAAAGTAGAAAACTAAAGATTGTTCGGTTCATCTTTTTTTTCTTCAAGAGAAGTTTCACCCTTTTCTAAATAACCTCTATCTACTAAGACCTCCCTGGCTTTGCTCCCATCATAAGGTCCCACTATTCCATCCCTTTCCATCTGGTCTATCAGCCGTGCCGCCCTTTGATACCCTACCCCTAATCTCCTCTGCAAAAGGGAGACCGAACCCTGCCGGTGTCGAACCACTATCTCAATCGCCCGTTTATAAAGGTCATCCTCCTCGCTGTCCTCCCATCTCTCTGAAAGCTCCAGTTTATCCTCCTCCCGGGTAAATACCCCAATGGGAGCCGGAACATAATCCTGGGACTTGATGAAATCCACCAGCTTCTGGGTCTCCTCGCTTGAGATAAAGGCACCATGTATCCTTCGGGGCTCCGGATGACCGCTCTGGATAAAGAGCATATCTCCGTTTCCTAAAAGCTTCTCTGCACCTATACCATCGATTATAGTGCGTGAGTCTATGCGGGAGGCAACCTGAAAAGCTATCCGCGCAGAGAAATTAGCCTTGATCAAGCCGGTAATAACATCCACCGAAGGTCTCTGAGTGGCTAAGATCAGATGGATCCCCACCGCTCTGGCCATCTGAGCCAGACGGGTGATCAAAGCCTCGGTCTTCAAAGAGCTGGACATCATAAGATCTGCTAACTCATCCACGATTATCACCAGATAGGGCAGAAGCCCCTCTTTCTTTTTCTTCTTATTATAATCCTCAATGCTCCTCACTCCAGCCCGGGCTAACTTCTTATACCTTTCCTCCATCTCCACCACCGTCTCAGCTAAGACCCTTTCTGCAAACTTGGGATGTGTCACCACCGGCCTTTCTAAATGGGGGATCTGGTTATACACGGTTAACTCTAACATCTTGGGATCGATCATTATAAACCTTATCTCCTCCGGATGAAGACGGTAAAGCAGGCTGGCTAAGATCACATTTATGCACACGCTTTTCCCTGAGCCGGTTGCCCCGGCGATTAAAAGGTGCGGCATCCTGGAAAGGTCGGTCACAAAAGGCTCCCCGGAAATGGTCTTTCCTAAGACTATGGCTAAACGGTAGGTTGTGTTCTGAAAAAAAGGAGAGACTAAAATATCTTTCAGATAAACTACCTGAGGGGTTTTATTCGGTATCTCCACACCCACAGCCGCCTTTCCCGGTATGGGGGCAACTATCCTTATCCTCTTGGCTTGCAAGGCTAAAGCTAAATCATCTGACAAACTCATTATCTGATTTACTTTAATCCCCGGCGCAGGCTTGAACTCATAGCGGGTGATAACCGGACCAGGACTTTTCTCAATCAGGTCCCCTTCTATTCCAATACCAAAGGTAGAGAGGGTATCCCTTAAAACTCTGGCAGTTTGATTCAGCTCTTCATTTGTAACCGAAGGCTTTATATGAGGGGGATCATTTAAAATACTAAGGCTCGGATACTGATAAGCTCCTATTTTACTATCCCCTTTACCCCGCACTAAACTTAAAGAGGTTTTCAGCTCTTTAACAAAATCTCGAGGTCTTTCCTTCTCCTCTCCAGAATGGATCCATTCGGATTTGACTTCTTTTTCCTGGGGGAGCTCTTTTACCAAAAACTCCTCCTTCTTCTCCTTTCCTAAGGTTTCCTTGAGCTCATCCAACCTTTGTGTCCTTCTTTTCTCCATCCTCTTCAGCTCCCACCATCTGCTACTTCTATCATAAAACCTCCGCAAGATAGCTTTACCAAAGATCAAAGATTCAGAAAGCTTCCAGGGAGTAGCTAAGAGGGCTACCACGATCAATAAGGCTAAACTCAGAGTATAGGAGCCGAAAGTCCCGAAGATTTTAACCAGGATTTTGGCGAAAAAAAGGGAACCCCATCCTCCTATGGTTACCTTAGAAAAATCTACTCCGGTAGTGGAGTGAGCCTGTGAGATGGAGAAAAAAATTCCCAAAAGGAAAATGAAGGTAAATATATAAATGGTCTTCTTGAAAAGGGTAGATGGCTCGGTTTTAAAAAGGAAATTAGTACCCCAGAAGAGCAAGATTACAGGCAGAAAAAAAGCAGCCAGACCTAAAAGATAGTATAGGGTATAAGAAACTAAAGCCCCCATGATACCAGCATGATTTCTTATCGGATGGTTGAGAAGCTTTTCCAGATTACTCCAGGAGAGCTCCTGATTTATAAATTTTGCATCCCTGGTATAGCTATAGGTAAAAAGGCTCAAAAGAATAAACAAAGCCGAAGCCCAGAGCAGAACCCCGAAGATCTCATTTTTCCTCTGCGCCGAGATATTTTTAAAAAGCTTCATAATCTTTCTATCTTTCAACTAAAATTTAACGCCCTTATCCTTTTACCAATAATAGCTCAAAAAAACATCCTTATTTTTTAATATCTTATCATCAAAACCTTAAAATGTCAATTGTTTTTTCATATAAATCTATTCTTTACACATAGACTGTATTCAGAAACGTAGATACCGTCCGGTATCAGGATCGCCTCAGGCGATTTAACGGACCGGGCGAACTCATCTACGCACCAAGCTTTGATGTCTTGGGACAGAAACAGTTTCATCCTGGTCCGTATAAATAATGATCTTTCTAATATAAAATACAAGGGACAGAACCCGCCTGTGGCGGGTTCTGTCCCTACAAAGGCTCCCTAAATGGTAATCCCACCTTACCCACTCCGAATTTGTCCGAAATTGTCCAGGATGGATCCATTCGGAGATCCGTAGGAGATCCATAGGAAAGGTGGGATATTTATCCATACTGAGAGCAACATTAGACTACCAATTTGTTCACAGCCGCTTTAGTGGCGTAAAAATTTTTGGCGATCCAGATGGATTGCACCAACTCAAATTGACCCACGTTGGGGGCAACGTGGGTTTACCGTTTCCTCCGGACAGCGATCCGCCTCTGGTGGGGGTTTGTAGCGTCGGGCTTTATGCCCGACGAAAAAAAGAACCTCTCTTTCACTGTCATTCTGAGTCCCGCCAAAAGCGGTAGGAAGAATCTAAATCCGTCTGAGGCAGATTCGTAACGCCTGATCTGCCTCTGGTGGATCAGGAAGTACCTCCTGATACCCCCCACTAAAAATTTTTCATCATTTAACTCATTCTCATTGCTTAAGGAAGCCAGAGGAAGCGCTTTAAATCGATACAATCGTCTTTTTTAAAGATTATGCCTTCCTTTTTCAGGAATTTCTTTTGAACTTCATATCCGGAGCTGGACTTCAATGATATGCTGCCTTTGCTGTTTACAACCCGGTGCCAGGGAAGATTCTCTTTCCGGGAGGATGAATGTAATACATAGGCGACCTGACGAGCTGCCCGGTAATTGCCGGCAAAAGCCGCAATCTGTCCGTAGGTAGCTACTTTGCCTTTTGGTATCCTTTTTATGATATCTATTGTTCTTAGATAAAACGTTCTGTGCATCTTAAGACTGTATTTGAACTACGCTTGGCAAATGTCCATATTCTCCCCGGGCAACAGGGCTCGAACCTGTCCTCCGGATCTCCTATTGGATCCATTCTGGACAAATTCGGACGGAATAGCCGACTATGAAGGCTGCATATAGCCCACCTACAGCAGTACCTGCAAACGGTATTCTCCAGATGTATCCTTTGAGGCCGGACTTTTCGCCTAAATAAAATATTCATTAGTATCCCGAGAATGCGACTGCTAATTGCCTCCCGTATGATCCAGAGGTGCGACCGTGTTGGTTTCAAGCGTTACCGTGGCAACTTTCAGGATCGAAAGCAGTTCCTTCTCATAGGTTTGTACAAGTTGCACCTTTTGGCCGGAGACATCTGACTGAAACAGAGGGTCCCAGGCATAATCATACACTCCTATCCTGCTTGCAAGGGTGTGGAGCAGGACATATCTATCCTTGAAAAGGCCGAATACGTTGCCATAGGATATAAGGGCTGTCCGTTCGCCCTTGCCGAACAATGATACCCCGAGCGAGGCATGCGTGCAGTCAAGATCAAGGAAGTCAATTATGGTCGGCAGGATATCAAGCTGGGTGCCTACCCGGGTATCAATATCAGGACGGATCTTGGCGGGGAACAGGAATAAGCAGGGAATCCTGAGCCGGTCCCATGTTGACCGCTCGTGCTGTCCCTCGGGATGGTCCGCGACTAGGATAAAAAGCGTGTTGTCAAAGTAAGCTGATGTGCGTGCCTGGGCAAAGAATTCGCCCAGCGCCCAGTCACAGTAATACAGAGCATTCAGGAAGGGAGCGTATTCGCTATCCGTGATCTTCCTGAATCTATCCGAAGGCAGCCTGTAGGGAGCATGTGGATTCAGCGTATATACTACGCCGAGAAAGGGCTCCTCGAGCTTGCGAAACTCTTCGTCCGCCCTTGAAAAAGCATACTCATCAAAAACACCCCACGTGCCGTCAAAGCATTCGGCGGGCAGGTCAAAATCATCCCTGGCGATGTAGGTATTGAACCCGGCCTTGTACGCGAACACGTCAAACCCCATGGAACCCCGCTTCGCTCCGCAGAGAAAAAGGGTTGAATATCCCTGTTTCTTGAGTATGCTTCCCAATCCGATCATCTGGTTTTGCTCGTAGGCCTTGCCGACTATGCTGCACCCCGAGAAAGAGGGAAAAGAGTAGAAAACCGAGACCACCGCGTCGATGGAGCGCTGTCCGACCGAATAGAAATTCGCATAAAGCCGCCCCTGCTCGGCCAGGCGGTCGAAGTTCGGGGTAACCCCGAATGTTCCGCCGGTGACCCCGACCGCGTCCGCAGACCAGCTTTCAAGTATGAAAATTACGACGTTTGGCCGTTCCCCGGCCACGGACCGTGAAGCATGATGTCGCAGCAGGGGGTATTTCCTGTCAAGGAATTCGGTATCCTCTTCGGCCAGTAAAATACGGACCGTGTCCACGGCCTTGTCGTATTCACAGGGCACGTCGAACCGTATGCCTTCCTTGCGCACGGCCTGCAACACGGTGAATACGCCGTTCAGGGACAACTGACCGAGCATGACATTGTCACCGAGGAAAGCGTGCGCCACCCGCAGCGGCTTCAATTGCAGTCCACCCCGCACCGCAATGGTGACCACGATCAGCAGAACGAGAACGTACAGTATGGAGCGCCCTGCCTGTTTCCATGAAATGCCCTCCTCAGGGGATCTATAGGGAACCCGGGCTGCAAGCCACGCGAACAGTTTCTTCAATCCGTACCATGCAACCGCTGCACAGGCCGTAAACAGGATGACCGCCAGCAGGTAGGATGACACCGTCATGGAAACCATTGCCCAGGCATCATGATGAATATTGACCACCTCGGCCCCGAGATGCCTGTGCACGTACCCGAAGTAGACCAGGTCAATGATGCAAACGGACAGTTCCAAGACGAATACGACATATATCACCGTTCTTGCGATGAGGCGGAAGACCGAGCCGGTTACCCAGCGTCCGGGGAGGAACAGGACTATAAACAGCAATGCGAACAGCAGGAACGTGACCGACAGGTCGAAACGCAGTCCGTGCAGCACAGATAGGAGGACATCTGCGAAGTTGACACCTCTGAACAGGGCGTGGTATTTTACAAGGAACAGCAGCCTGAATGCAAAAAGCAGGCCGGTGTTCAGAACGACCACTGCCAGGAATATTCCCGTGTTGGGATGCAGGGATAATATCCGCGCACCGGGCTTTTGTGAATCTGTGTTGTCCTGTTCTGAATAATCTTTATTCATTATGGCATCCCTGTTCTTGACAAGTAGGCCTGGTGGACACGGGCCCGAAGCCCTCTGATGCAAATCTTCTTAGATATGGCGATGTGGCCCTGGCCCTCATTTCTTACGCAGCTCCCGTATGAACGTGAGGGCTCCTTTCAGCGTAAGGAGCCAGCCTGCTACCAGGACGATATTAATGACTAATGTTAGTACCCAGTATTTGTGCATCACCGGGTATACATCCGCTATGGCTGTATGTTCAGCTATATCCTCAATATCAACATCTTTTTCCATTGAAAGCAGCCGTTCATACACTCTATCGGAGTTCACCGTCATTATTACTACATGGTGAGTCTTGAAATACGGGTCCCGCAAGCGTGCCCCTCCCCCTCCTGTCACCAGATAGACGACGTCATTGAGCTTGGCACGGAAATAGCCGTGATAGTGACCCGCAAATACATAATCAACATCGTAGGTATCGCACAGAGCCATGAATTCCCGCTCATTCTTGAAACCGCCTTTTACTCCCACGTCCCCAGGGAATTTCGGTGGCCGGTGCATAAACACAAACACCCGCCTGTTCTTTTTCCGTTTCTGCTTGAGGGTCTGCTCCAGGAAAGTCAAGCTCTCGAGCGTAGGATAAGGCTTCCCCAGGATTCGGAGTATTATGAAGAGGCATTCCTGATACTCAAAGGAAAAAATGGACGGACCATACGTTTCCTCGAATCGGCTCAAGGGGAATTTCTCTTCATCAACATCATGATTACCAACAACGTAGAATACAGGGAAGGGAAGGGCTATTTCATACCAGAGTTCCCGTTTGAAATATTCATGTTCACCCGGTGTACCCCTTTGAACACAGTCTCCAAGGATGACCATGAACGCTACCGGCATCTTCTCCAGCCGCTCACAAATGCGCTCGAACGTTCCGAAACTCCGCGTATCCCCCCGCAACCACGAAAGAGAATTCACCGTTCCCGGCCACGGGGGACTGTGACAAGTGTTCCCTGACGTGTTTGAAGTTGCCGAAGGTTTTGGGAATAACCGCGTTCCTTCCGGAAAAGACAGCGATCAAGGTGTATATCTCAGCGCTCAAAAGAACGGTGAGTATTCCCAGAACCAGCATTAGCAACCCGGGCTTAATCAATTTGTGAACCGTCGATAACATGATTTCTTACCTCGAATCTAGCCCCAGAGCAAACGGACTTTAACAAATAAAGTGCCTTCTTGTTAACCAAAATATCGCTACACGGCAGATCAAAACACTCACCTCAGAACTGCATGAGAAGTATTATTAAAAGGAACATTAGAATTGTTAGGAATAAAGACCATAATAGTAGACTTTCATATGTTACTTCTTTTGTTTCTTTTTATCCAACCTCACAATCTTTGTTCAAACAGACCGCTCCTGCTTAAAAATCCTGAAGAAAAATCATTACCGATATGGATCTGAAAGAATTATATATCAAAAATGGTCAAGGTCAAGTGTTATAATGATTTATTTAGATTCCTTTCTAAAAGTTCAACAATATTTTCTTAATGCAAAATATCAATAATATCCATCTTGAAAGCCAAGATTTAGGGATTCCGTTCTAACCTATTTTACCTTCGCTTCTCCCCGGGCAGGGCTCGAACCTGTCCTCCGGATCTCCAATTGGATCCATTTCCTTTGGATCCAAATTCGGACTGGACAAATTCGGACAACTTAGTCCGCCTTAGGCGGACATCAGGCGGGACTCACTCTACCACCTTTCTTCTTCTCTAAAAAAATCAGATTTTAAAAAACTCCCCGGGCAGGGCTCGAACCTGCAACTTAGCGGTTAACAGCCGCTCACTCTACCATTGAGTTACCGAGGAATTTCAGTTTATTCGGATTAAATATATCAAAAAGGAAATACCTGTCAAGAAAAATGGGATTTCTCAAACAAATTTCTAAGTTA
>Ga0209979_1002334_pt1 | contig 18366 bp, 21 predicted proteins | sample AnhtaG_FD_183114 | JGI IMG/M metagenome (GOLD analysis project Ga0209979, IMG submission 183114) | Deep subsurface microbial communities from Anholt, Denmark to uncover new lineages of life (NeLLi) - Anholt_01485 metaG (SPAdes) (version 2) | ecosystem: Environmental > Aquatic > Marine > Oceanic...
ACCGGCCGTCGGCTCTCTGCTGGGCGGGCCTACTACTCCCGTTCGCCGCCGTTGCCCGGATAGTTGTCTACAAATACAAAGCTGGTGGAGCTGGGGGGATTCGAACCCCCTACCTTTTGTCTGCCAGCCTTACTAGGCTCATTATAGGCCGTATCAGAAAGTGCCGCAATGTCTTGTTTTGTATCTGAATCGGGGCCTGCCGCCGCCCCGTCATGGCACCCTATAGCGGCCCGTTGCAAACCGTTCGTTTGCAATCCGTTTGCAGTCGCCCCTAGTTGAGGCCGGTGGCGAGGGGAGCGCTGCCTACCCCCGCCACGGCTGCCACGGCTGGCTCTTCCTCGAGGAGGACCGGGACGGCCGCGCCCGCTGGGCCTGCTGGCGCTGCCTCCAGTGCGCCCGGGCTTGGGGGATGAAGGCGAGGAGCCGGAAGGCAGGGAGAATCTGCCAGAAGGACGAGAGGCTAACCTTGTTGAGTTCGTCGATTATCACTAGAGGCACCAGACGTGCCGCCCATACGTACGGCGGGCGACCTCCAGCCCCACCTAGGGAAGACTGTTGGCAGAGGCTCCCGCTGCTACGTGCCGTCCGGATGGACAATCACTTCGGTGGCCTCAGCCATACGGCGGCAATTGCTCTTGGTGTTCTGACCCTTGATTAGCGAGTGGGCTATGTTGTTCGGACAGGGATTGTGTTCAACCGTCAATCCCAAAGAACGAGGAACGCGAGCCACCAGACTACCCACTCCGAAACCTGGCTGCCGGGCACGGCTCAACGTCTCTTGTGGACTTGTCAGCTTGGCTAGGTCGACTGAGACCGCTGCGTAGGGATTCTGTCGTGTCCTGAAGGCCGCGGAACTAACGATGCCGTCAGATTTCACGTGGTAGGGGGCTATCCGTCGGTAAAGATCGTCATCGTCTAGAATCCGCAGCACCTTCAGCAATGCTCGAAAACCCCCTGGTCATGCCATTAGCACTCTGGCCAGCACTTGTATGACGTCCGATGACGATGCTGCATCCTGCTCAACGAAATGCCGATCTGGCGCTTCTCCTTCCACGAGCAGGTAGCTGAGCCCGTCTTGCGGCCCGACCTCTACCTCAAGGTCTTCCTTCGTACCTTTCCATTCAAGCTGGATGCCCCCATCAGACACGGGAGCCACGGCATATGGCCGGATTCGCTCCCCGAGAAGGTCGCCAAGCGACTCCCGCATAAGCTCCAGGAGTCCGCGTGCCGCGTGAATGGCGCGACCAGACATTGGCTCGGCGCCGTAGGAATTCCAATCCGGCTCTAGCCGTGAGAGTTGCACAAGGCGCTGCCAGGTCGGTCCCAGAAGCCACTCAGCGGTTGGTTCGCTGCGCGTCTCAGGTACAACGCCGATACTCCCCAAAGTATGTCGTCTAACAGTCTCTGTCAACCAGAAGGCGTGAAGGTCGTCGGGCGTCTGGAAGCCAGCGGTTGCGGTGTCTGTTTGCTCTTCGAGCTCAGCTACCAACTCTCATTCCTCCGACGGGAAGTACATCCCTAGTATAGCATCGACCTCTCGAGACACAGCTTGGAACGTTGCGGCGATTTGCGCTCGACCGAATTGCCGAGTCTGCAATTCGGTAGCGAGGGTGTTGATGTCTTGCTGTACTGTCACGTAACTGTACTCGGGAGAACCCCCCTTGGCTGTCCTGATGCGAATCCAACTGTTGACCGTCAGGTCGGGCATGAGCTGAAACGTCTTGTGGGCGTGGAGTTCGAAACCTTCAGGGCGATTCAGGGGACCCTCCAGAAACTGGTCGCGACAGAACTGGCGGGCAAGCTCAATTCCGGGCTGCGCAATGCTAGCTTGTCGACTAACGATAACCGCCAGCCGGCCCAATTGCTCCTCGCACTCCTCGAAGATGGTCGCCAGCCGTTCCCCGAACGGAGCAAGAATGGTGCCAAGAATGGGCGCGCTTCCCGCACGCGAAAACCAGAGGAGGTTCACCCGAGCACGAGATATTTCGAGACGCTCTTCCTCGTTCCTGCTCGAAAGTAAAACCGACGGCACTTCCTGAGGTATGCCCGAGGGAAGCGGAAGGGATGTTACCTCACCGCCGTATACATCAGCCCAATTTCGCAGGGCCGCCGTCAGACCTCTCTGCGGACTGAATTCCTGCGAGGCAGCGTATCCGCTCGCCAAGACTCGCTGTGTCTCAAACTGAGCTGGTGAAATCATCCCTATTGCAGCCTAGTGGCACGTCGAGCCTGTGTCAATCGCGTTGCCTGTGCCCAGGTCAAACGTACGTCGCAGCATCCAAGCCAAGTATCTCCATTCTGACTAGTCCTCCCTCTCCCCTACCCGGTCACTCAGCCCGAAGAGCCGGCGCAGGGGCCAGATACGGCACCCGCCGCCACGTCCAGCCGGTCCCACCATAACAGAGGCTAACGTCTCGATTTCGCCCACTTGCTCCGTCATTTCTATTGGAAACTTAATCTGCTCCCAGTGATCTGCGTAATCGAAGGCGAAGGCCAACTTCGCATTTTCATAGTGACCCTCGCGGCCCTCATCGTCGCCATTCCCTCCGCCGCAGGCCGAGGCCACGGCCACGAGGGCGAGCCCTACCGCCGCGAATGCTAGCCGCTTCATGCCGCACCTCCTATGAGACGACTTGGCGGGGACGCGCCATGCTAGATCGTGGGTGAACGAGGTGTCAATGTTGTGAATGGAGCTTGGGCGACCCCTCACTCCGAGTTCTATTTGGCGCGTGAAGGCCCCTCTCCGCGCCGTTAGCCCCTAGAGCGGCCCCTACCCCGCTGCCCCGGTCATCGCGGGGCCAGCAGCGCCACCCTACGCGCCCTGCTGCGATCTCCGTGGGCGGCGCGCCCGGGTCCTGGCCGGCTCACTGCCGACGACGGGGAGACGCAGGGCGCCGCCCACGGAGTACAGGGTGCAGCCGCACCGGAGACAGGCATAGCAGCCATCAAGGTCCCGGTAGACGGCTGCGCTGCATCGGGGGCAGGCTCTCAGGCGCAGGACCATGCGGGCCACCTATCACACCTTGTGACGATGCCTCGGGCTCTCCTGGTCGGACGCGTGAGGACTACAGGCGGCGGATGAGGCACGGCGGGGCCTAAAACCGCCACGCCCCACCCTACCGTCTCTCACGTGCCCAAAACCGCGCCAGCCGAGGCTACCACCGGCACGGTAGAAACCAGGAGAGCCCGAGGCAGCGCCACTCTATCGCCGCGACCGCCGCCGTGCTGTCTCCAACTGCTGCCGCTGAATCTGCCGCCACTGATACCCCCGAATCTCGTCGTCTGCGACCTTCAGAAACTCGTCTGCGAACTGGTCGGCTAGCCTCTCGTCAAAGCCGGAATCCAGTAAGTGCGCTAGCTCGTGGGCGAGCACCTTCTGGAGCTCCCGGCCGGCCAAGCCATCCGCGAGCTGGACAAGCGGGTGCCCCGGGAAACGCGCCAGCCTCCCAAGGATCGTGATCGTCGGCCGCGAGCTATTTTGCAGAACCCGGAGCGGGACGTGCTCGAGCGTTACCCCCAGGCGGCGGGCCAGGGCGAACGGATTATGGCTGAATTGCTTGCCCAAACGGCGCCCGTCCCGCGTTGAGCGCAGGTCGGCCAGGCAGTAGGCATAGTACTCCGGGGTCTCCTGGGGCCGCCGCGCTGCCTGTCGCCCGTCCCGCCGGCGCCTGTCGCTGGCGAGGGTGCGATGCACCTCCGCGATGAGGGTGTTCGCCCGGGCCGCTTGTTCGTCAGCGGTGGCCGACCATGGCGGCGCCGCCGGTCGGGCGGCCCGCCGGGGCGGATGGTTGCGGGCGATGCGCTGCGTCTGCGCGATGAGGGCTTCTACCCTGGCCTCGAGCTCCTCATTCGTGGCCCACATCACCCGCTCCCTACTAGTTCGCGCAGCGACGCGGGCAGCGCCAAATGCCGAATTAGGAAGCCGGCGCAGCGCGGGCACGGCGGGGTGCACGGACGAACGGCCACGCCGACATTATAGCATAAACGATAGCGCAAATTGGGGAATTAGGCGCTCGGGCCTGCCGCTTGTGCCGAGGGAAGCCCCTTTGATGGCAGGAGTCCGCGAGCCGGCCCGGGAAACTAGCGATCCCTCAAAGGCCGAGTACGGACTGGCCCCACTATGACTCGGACGGGGTCTGCACCTTCTGGCCAGGCGACCGTCCAAACGGCGCCACATTCTGTGCACCGTAGACCGGTGCACCTCCACCCACCGTCGACGTCCCAAGTGACATCTTCGATGCCTTCTCCGCTGCTCATGCAGCGCGGGCAGGTGGACACGCAAAGCACTATCTGATCGCGAGCCCGTTCGAAGTCAGACATCGTAGTACTGGGGCTGCATTGCCCGGTCGGCGCAACGACAAGCCGCTTCACATGTCCCCGAGCCACGCAGTCCCCACTGGCGAAGACGTCTTCGTCCCTGTTTGCGGATACTGGAGAACGCTCTCCTTCCTCGGCAGCCTCGACTCGACGCCATCAGTCAGCGGACTCGGACGGCGTGAAGCCTTGCTCCACGGCCTCTTGCTGTATTCGCTTCGCCCATTTGAGCTGCCTCTCACTGGGCTCTTTCCCCCAGGTAATGAGCTGTCCAAGGCGGTAGCTGAACCTGCGCTCCACAGGATTCAGTTTGTTCGTCTCTTTGCCCCAGTTGGCCATTGCCTTCCAGGTTCCGGAGGGCCACCCAAGTATGCGTCCCTGTGGCTGCGACGTAGCGGACGGGGTCATAGGTTGCTGTTCCTCTGACCTGGGACTGCGGCGCTGAGCAACCCGTTCCTTTGGCGAACCCGTGGTTCGAGCGGGGCTTGGAGCATCGCTCTGAATACGCGGGGCAGTCTCTCGCTTGGCGGTCTTCTCGCGCTGCACTTCTCGACCTGACTCAGGGAGCCCCCTGCGGCGGTATGGTTGCTCCCAGGGTACACTGTCCCCCTGCCCCTTCCACTCCTCGCGAAGTTCAGCAGCACGCCTAATGACCCGCTCCAACAGCTCGTGGTCCTCGGCGGGCTGGCTGCCACCACCCGAGCCATCCCGGTCGGGATGCACGCCAAGTTCGCCCAGCCTATCTGTCACGCGTTTCGTGATCCCTTCCGGGTCGCGATAGAACTCTGTTCCGCGGACTCTCGTGAAGACCCAACCTATGCGTTCGAGAACGGCCTGCCGTTCCATGTCCTCTTGGAGACGTTCAGGGGGATGCCAGCGGTCGCCATCGCATTCGACCGCTACACGCCCTCCCCCACCTTCAACCACCAAGTCGATCCGGTAGGACCCCACATGCCACTGCGGCACCACCCGAAACCCGCAGCTCATGAGTCGTCTGAGGACTTCCTTTTCGAATTCGGATTCGGTCCGCCGCTCCGCCTCTTGAATGCGTCGAAGCAAGGCCTGGGGATCGCGTGCGTGTTCGATCAAACGGCGGCGGAGATCACCAGCTTGGAGGTCCGCTTCAGCATTCAGGGAATGGATCACCCACAGCTGATCGCGTCCACGGCTCGCTGCGACATTGAAGCGCTTCTTGTACATGTCATGCGGACCGGCCTCCAGCAAACGCAGTGGCCCATTAGTGGGTCCATGGACGAGCGAGAGAAACATCACATCACGCTCGTCCCCTTGGAAATGAGCGGCGTTACCGCAGATGATGCGCCTACGCTCATACTCCGCAGGCTCTAGGTTGCGCCGCAACAATCGATCAACGAGTCGCGCCTGCTCCTCGCCGAGCAGCGAGATGAAACCCACGGTCTTTCCGGCATACTCAGGCTGTTCCACCGCGGCGCACAAGAGAGACGCCGCCGCGAGAGCCTCTTGCTCGTTCACGTTGCTTTCTGTCTCATATCCCTCAACCCTATGCTCAACGACGTGTGGCTTGAGATGGACCTGGCTAGCGTCCCGTAAGGCCTTGATTTGAAGGTCATATGAGAGCGCGTTGCTGAACTGTATGATGTCTGGAACGCATCGGAAGTGCTCGCGGAGACAGATAAGTCCGCCAAAGGACCGCATCGCTATGTCGTAGATGGACTGCTGTCCATCGTATAGATGGGCATTAGGAATGCCCTGAAGGTGCTCCCCAATCAGATGCTCAACCTCATCGATCCTCAGGCCGACAGCATCCGGGCTTACTTGCTCGTGGTCACCGACGATCACTACCTTCCTGGCCATGTAGACGGCTATCAGGGCCAGAGCATCACATTGGCTCGCCTCATCAATGACCACCACATCGAACTGGGCCGTTCGCGGGTCGAAGTTCTCAACAACTCGGGATAGTGGCATGATCCACACCGGAACGGCGTCTCGGGATTCACTCATAAGCCTCTGCGCTTCAACTCGGAGTCGCGGAACTCGCCGGCCCGTTCCTCTGCCGATCCTCCGGATCGTGAGGAGCCATCCCATGAGATTCTGCCTTTGGCCGAGAGAGGTGCGATCCAGCTGCGCTTTCCATGCCAGACACTCAACCAGTCCTGAGGTCACTCGCTGCAGATCGTCGTTGAGCTTCACGACCTCCTGCTGAAGGTGGTCCAAAGAAGCCTGAGCTCGCGTCTCAAGCTCATCGTTGAATTGTCTCCAGAGCCACGCGGTCGAGGGTTCGCCAGGCGCCTCGGCCCCATCGTGAGGGGGATAGCGCTCGCGGATGGCGGCAGCCCAAGTTGGGGCCGCGCTCTCCAACTGTTTCAGCAATCTTCGACGCGAGGCCAGAAAACCTGCGCGGGTTTCCAGGTCCTGCATACGCCGGTAGGCTTCTCGATACGCTACCGGGTCGAGGCTCACGACCGCTTCGTCTAGGTGCTTGACGACTGCGGCGTCGCTCCCTGGTACCAGCTCGTGCCTCAGCCGACTGAGGCGTTTCTTGGCTCGATTACGGCGGATTTGGCTGGCCCTGGCGAGCAACTGCGGCTGGACGCAGTTCAGAATGGCGTCCCTGAGGCGCACGAGCTCGCCATCCGCTTCGGGGCAGGCAGCGACAGAAGCCAGAGCTTCACGCCATCGGAAGCCATGGCGATCAATCTCCTCCCAAAGTGGTTCCATCACCGTCTTGCTCCAGTTGAGTGCGTCTTCGATCGAATGCGCATGCTGGGCACCCAATCTCTCCGGGTCCGCGAACTCTATCAGCGACGGGGCACCCAGTGGAACCACCTGCCGCTCCCAGCGGTCTCGGAGTTCCTGTCGCCTTTCTTCGAGAAGTGCCAAATCCCGCAGTGATGAGAACTCCTCAAGGGTGCGAGGTGCCCGGCCTTTCACGCGCACGGCGCCGATGAGACGCTTCCAGCGTGGGCGAATCAAGAGCGCCACTCGCGTGAGGCGTGCGTGCTGCCGCACGTGACTGGCGATCTCATCCAGAAGGGCAACCTGCTCAGGCAAAGGAATGTCCTCCGCGAGAAGCGGATCATGCCGCAGGATTGCCTCCTGTGACGTCACCGCCTGATCGTAGGCTGTCTGCACGATGGAAAGAAGGCTCTCCCACGGTTCACGGTGGCTACCACCCAAGTAATCCGCTTGCATCGCCGTCACCCGCCAGAGCGGTTCTTCTGTGGTCCCTTTGACCGCCCTCCCCAACCGTGCTGATAGGTCTTTGAGCGCCTCCGGGTCCTGCCCTTCGTGGTTTTGAACCCAAAGCGCCGGGTCGCCTTCAGCGGGAGATTCCTTCAGCTCTAGGATTAGGTCGTGAATCTCGTCTGGGCTAGCCAGCTCGGCCAGCTCTGGGAGTGGGAAGCCCAGATCTCGCTCATCCTCTGGACTCACCAACCGATTCGTACGGTAGAGTTCGGCGATCTCAGAAACCGAAAGAGGAAGAGGGGCGCCGAGCGTGACCGGGCCCGGAATCCAGTCATGTGTGCCCCTGCCCTCGGCCACCTCTCGCGCGGCCTCGGACGGCGGATGGCTCTGCCCTGCTACGACTACATCGCGGTACTCGTCAGCCCGCGCCCTAATAAGCTTCTCCCTGGTCTCTCTCAGCGCCCCGATGATGCGTTCGCGCCGTTGTGTCGAGGTTCGTGCGTTGCTTTCGAGCCTGCCAGGATCTTCCGAAGATAGGCGCTGCACTATTCCCTGTACAGAGCTCTCCAGCTGTCGTCGACTCTCGATGTCGCTTTCCAGCACGCTCACGCAAAGAGGTTGAAGTTCTGGTTCGACCTGTTCCCGTAGTACCCGAAGGGCCTTCGTCGTGTGGCTCGTGACGAGGACGCTTTTGCTCTCGGCCAGCAGATGGCCAATCAGTTTGGTATCGTGTGGGTCTTGCCAGTGCCCGGTGGGCCCTGCACCAGTACTGACCCGTGATCCTCCAGTCGTCTTGCGATCTGCCATTGCTCGCTGTTTGCAGGCTTCGTGAACAGAATCTGCTCGTCCTCTTGGATGGCCACTGTGCTGCCGGGAGCTTTCGCTTCATTCGGTGGAGACGTTTCAATGCCCACAACTCGCAATAGCGACGGCGACAGGTCTTCCCGGGTGGGCAGGTCGTCGAGAATCGCCTCGATGGCAGTGGCAAAGCCGAGCATCCGTTTCCTCAGGAAGATGACGGGGTCTCGTCCGATCCGGGGGTAGTCCTCCTCCCCTTGGGGCTCGCCCTCACCTGTGAACTCCCCCCGGGGCGAGAGCTGCACAGCGAGTCGCTGGAGAAACGCGGACGTCGAATCTTCAGCTAGGGGATGATAGCCAGCCCTTTCTACCTCGTCCCTCAGGTTTCCGACCACTCTGCCATCGACCTCGGAGATCGAGCGGAATAGAGCGGAGTAGAGCTCTACTGGGCGTTCGGTCTCCCGTAGGTTAAAGGCAGGAATCTCTGGTTCGAACTCCAGTTGCAGACGCTGGAGAATGATCGGGTGATGGATTCCGCCCTCAGGCCTGCGCCAGTTTAGGATGCCGTCTCCGAGCACAAGTTCAACCCGCTCCGACTCGCGCTCCATCTCGGCGTGCAGTTCGTACAACCGCTCGAAGACGCCCATCGCTGCTCGGGCTGGTTTCTCGCTTCGGGCCCACTCCTCCCTGACCAGTTGCCAGTCCCCCAGGAGCCTGGGGCGCTCAGGGTCGTCCTCGAAGCGGACAATCGCGGTTCCTCTCTGCGCGTCTGTCACTTCGAGGTGCGGCTTGACCTCGGCATTGCCAGCGGGGTTGCCCCATCCATCCACCAGCCAGTCGAGTAACTCAGACGGTGGACTCGGGCTGGAGGTCAGTTGAGGACGGGAGACCCCCAGTACGAAGTCTTGTGTTGAGCGAGCTCCGGTTCCGTTCAGCTCCGACTCGGCCTCTTCGTCGAAGGCTTCGTCCTTGATCTCTGACCTGCGAATTGATGGGTGGTCTGGGAGCTGGCGAAGCCAGAGTACCCACGGCTGTTCTCTGATCTGCCGTCTGACCGGATTGCGCAGCTGGTTGAACGCCTCTAGGAAGCGGAAAACTTGTGCCGACCGCTGGCGAGCAATCTGGAGCTCCTCTGCTTCGAGGTCCATGTCCCGTTGCTCCGCGGCTACGGCACACCTGGCGCCCCCGGTGCCGTAGCCTATTTCGCATGCAACTCCTGCGACTGTGAGTCCTTGTAGGCCCAGCTATTATACGCTATGTGTGGCGCCATCTCAGGGCGCCAGTTGGCGGATCGGGGTGCAATCCTTGCTGGCAGTTCAGGCTTCGGCTGTCTGAGGGTGGTCTGCCCGAAACTGCCTCGAGACAATCGCGGCGGAGCGCGTGAATCGCGCACAGGGCGAGCGCGGCGATCTCATTCTCATACCTTCTGCGCCCCAGAACGCGAGAGCCAGGCCGCCCCACGCCCGCGAGGCGGCGGAAACAGGGGCGATGGTAAGGACCGAGAGGAGGAGCATCGCGCACCCCCGCGCATGCAACCGCATTGACAGGCCATTTGTCCGCGATATACGATCCGAGCGGTCCCGCTAAGTCTTCCGACCGGAGGTGATCCCGATGCCCGAAGCGACACTGGAGAGGCGCCGCGAGGCCCGCCAAACCGAGGTGATGGTAGATTCTGAACAGGAAGGGCGAAAACCGAAGCCTCCACCTCCACCTCCACCTCCGGACTATGATGAAAAGGCCGGACTGCCAGGACCGAAACGACCGCCGAAGCCTACCCGCTGACGACGGCGACAGCGGCGACTAGGCACAGAGTCTCAACCAGAATCGCGACAAACACGGCTCTGAGAAGTCGGGCCTTCTTGCGGTTGCTTGCCGAGTTCTTGCGCCAGTAGTCCATATAGCCAGAGATGAGCTCAGGGAGTAGGACTTCTTCGCCGACCTCTTGGCTTCGATCCCACGCCCAATCGATGCTGACCCCTATGCGCCAGAGCTGAGGCCAATTCGCCACCGCTGCAACGATGGTCACAAGCGCGTAGGCCAGAAGACAGATGGAGACGATCACGATAGCTGCCCTGCCGAATTCTTCTGGCTGAAGGGAGAATATGGCCGCGAGCAGTCCAACAAGAGCGCTACCGACCGCGAACAACATCGCAATCTTGGAATCTAATGAGTCAGCGAACGATAGTTGGCGCTGAAGTCTCTCCCGTGCCAGATCCAGAAGTAGCCGCGGATCGCTTTTGAAGTCGTACTGCAACATCTCTGCTCCAATTCTAGCACCCTGTGTCCGCCTCGTCTCCCAACCCGAACGCCCGCCTGAAAGGCCAGATGAGATAGCGCCCCTCGTCGCAGGGGTGCGAGAACCGGTGATTCGCCGGGTCCGGGGTCCGGCCTCGCGTCGAACGAGCCGTCCGCCAGCTCCTTCGCCCGATAGAAGCGGTAAGCGCCGATACCCTCGACGCAGCGGGGGTGGACAAGATAATGCCGGAGCCCACCAGCCGTCAGCATTCACCGCCCGGCCCTCACACTACCGCGATAGCGGGCGATCCTCGCCATCGTACTCGGGCCCCCGGCCGCACGGGGGCTCCCACATTTTCTAGGCATTCTCTTCGAGCGCACTATCCATAGCGCCCACCTGCCCGGCGTGCTCGATCTCCGCGTCCAACTCGCGAAGCCGCTCCTCTACCACTGCCTCGTCTACTTGTAGCTCCAAGCCGGGGAGCTCCCGCAGCGCGGCACGGATGGCCTCGGCTTGGCGCTGGCGGACGCCGAGGTCAGTGTTTCGTGATGTGGACAGGTCGTCAAGACGTGCCATCGAGGCCTCCCGGAAAGCTGCGATGGCGGCAGGCGCCGAGGAGCGGAGGACACCTTGTAGGCGGCTGCGCACCGTGTCGAACCGCCATCTCACTTGCTGCGAAGCTCTGCGCGCTGCCCAAGCCTCCTTTGTCGCTTTTGCAAGCACAGCTTGCGCGTCGACCACCTGGCGTTCCAGCTCGACCGCTTGGCGCTCCAGGTCGGCCACCTCGTTTCGCTGTTCTTCTTCGAGCCGCCCCAGCTCCTCAGCAACGGCCTCGCGATTTGTTGTCGCCGTTGAGTTCGTCATAGCGTTTCCTTCCTTCACTATCGCCTCAGGGGAGACCCCCAAGAACCCACAAAATCCTTAGAGCGAGGCCGAGGCCGGCGGCCAACACGACCACCAGGATCACGACCGCCAGCAGCAGCACGAGGCCCTGGCCGAGGGTGCGTAGGTCGTCGCTATCTAGCATGGGCCTCCCACCCCTCCCCTCCCTCTCTCCTTAGACATCTCCCAGCAGCACCGGCACTTCACCGGGTCCTGGAGGGACCGCAGGCACGCGAAGGGCTCGCCGCACTCGCAGCAGGAGGCGAGCCGAAGGTCGGAACGTTGCGCTATCGTCCTGCGGGCCTGGCATTCCAGACACCGGATCGGCGGGTAGTAGACGCCGCCACGGCCCTCGACTCGCTCGCGGAGCCACCTTTCCTGGCGGACCGTGAGGCGGATCTGCTGCCCGCAGACGAGGCACCTACCATGCTCGATCATGATCCAGTCAGAGGACGCGGGCTCGCTCATAGCGCCTCCATTTCCTCAGAACTTTTTGATCTTATACAGGACGGCAGAATGGTCCGAGCATCGGCTGCCAGCCTGCGATCCCGGAAAAACGCGGAGGGGATATCCCCCGCATCCCCGTGTCCAGCGATCCGACTGCGCCGGCCTTCACGTTGCGGTGACATGATCCCTATAAACCCGTACAGCGTCGCAGAATGGTACGAGCAACGGCTGACCCTTCGCCCATTCCAGATTTCTAGCCCCGCCTACCCGCCCGCGCCTCCTGCTGGCGCTTCTTTTCGTTGCACGGGCGGCAGCAGGCCACGAGGTTCGAGTCATCATCGCTTCCGCCCCGGGCCCGGTTGAGAACGTGATCCACCACCTCTGCCGGGGCGCCGCAGTAGACGCAATGCCCTCCGTCGCGCTCGAAGATACGCTTCCGTGTACGCCGCCACCTTCCACCGCCGGCGTGAGCGACGGGCCGCGGCCAGGGCTTCGCCTTGTGAACCGGGCAGGGGCGAAGATGGGGGCAGCCCGGTTTTGGGCATGGTGAGGATGGGTTGGCCCGAGATATCATCGATCCCCCTTCCCCTTTCCTCGGACATGTCCGGGACTGTCCGGGACAGGTGCCGATCTCTGAAATGCAACAGCGCAACGCGCAACACCCCCTAAGGGGGGGTGGTGTTGCGCGCAACCGTTGCGGTGTTGTTGCGCAACTGTTGCGCTCCCCCTTTCGAAAGGTCTAACCTGGCCGTTCACTCCGATTCCTCCCTGCCGGATCGTAGTGCCCAGAGGGCGCCGACCTTGACGAAGTGACCCTTGTACCTGCTGAGGACGGCCCGGATCTTGTTGCTGCCCATATCGAGTTCCTCAGCTACAGCCGTGGTGTCCCTGGGCCCATCCTTCAGGGCAAGCGTCACACGGTCGACCAGCGGGAGACCTTCCGTCAGCTCGGGCACGGCGCGGATGTCCTCACGGCGGGCGGTGATGCGGCCCTTCTCGAAGTGCAGGGCGAGGCCGATGGGCTGCTCCAGCGGACCGAAGTTCACCTTGCGGTTGTAGAGGCCCATATGCAGGACGTTCTCGCCAGCTCTCTGCTGCCGACGGATCTCCCATACGCTGCGGGCCAGGTTGAACTTGTAGGCGGAGCCGAAGGGCTTGTGGTCCTTGGACTCGCGGGCCACGTGGTCAATGAGGAGGGCCGTGCAGCGTAGGGAGCGGATGGCCCCGAACTGGCGGATGCAGAGTTCCGCCGATTCGGGCTCGCCGCCAAAGGACGCGCCCACCGAGTCGATGATCACCAGCCCGACGCCCTCTCGGTCGATGAAGCGGCACAGGCTATCCGCCTGCTGGTCGAGAGGTCCGAAGCATTGGCGGTAGAAGATGGGCGGCACGTCCTCGAGGCTTAGGCCCGCGCAGAGGGCCGCCTGGCGGTCCCGGTGGGTGTCGGCGTCCTCCTCCCAGTCCAGAATCAGGACGGGGGCTCGTTCGGGGACGAACCCGGCGACCTCGATTCCCATGTGAACGGAGATGGCCCAGAGGTCGGCCAGGGTGCTCTTACCGCTGCCGCCGTCGCCGAAGATCTCCGTCGGCTTTCCCTTCGGGGCGACCGGGTGGAGACGGTGGCGTACCTCCTCGCGGGGCTCCAGATCGGCTAGGTTGACGACGGGCTCACCCTCCCGCAACAGGTCCACAGCCATGACAGCCGCGTACTCTAGGAAGGCTGGCCAGTCCAGACCGAGGCCATCCGTCCGGCCCTCTAGGAAGCGGGCAAGCGTGGCCCTAGACGATGTTGACAGCAAGTTGAGCCGACCGCGGTGCAGGTGGCCGCCGACGCCCGGCAGGGAGGTGCGGATGGTGATCTCGGCCAATATGGTGCCGCGCTCCTGGGTGACGCGATCCAGCTCTATAGACACTTTTTCAGTGTCCCACTCGAAGACGACCGCATCGCCCTCTCTCCTCACTACCGGCATGGCGGGCGTGGTTGTCATAGCTGGATCGCCCCCACCTTCGGCTCCGGCGATTCGGGGACGTGGATGATGATGGGGCGTTCCTTGCGCTGGCACCGCTTGGCGCGCATCCGCAGGGCTCGCACCTCCCCCTCCCATGAGGGCAACAGTTCCTCGAACTGCCCCCTCAATTGAGTCACATGGGGAGGGTTGATGGCGGCTGCCAGGCGGCCCTCGACGGCGCGGATGGCCTGGCGAACATCGTCCTCGCCGGCCTGATGGACATCGAGAATCGCTTCGACAACGGCTAGCGGTTCCCCGAGCAGGTCCGCCACGCGCATGATGAGGCCGAGCGGCACGCTAGACATCCCTGGGCCGCTCCTCGCCGCCAGCCTCCAGCATCGCCATGAGCCGCGCCCGTGGCACTAGCAGGCGCCGACCGATGCGAAGCGTCGGTAGTTCCCCGGTCTTTACCGCCTCATAGGCTGAGCCCCGACTGATTCGCAAAAGGCTGGCCGCCTCGTCTACGGTGAGAACGGCGCTTTCCTCGACCATGTGATCCCTCCTCATCAGATTCATCCGGTAGGGGCTTGACACCTATTCTAGCATCTGCTATTATCCCCTTGCAATAGATACTATCTGGTAAGTGAAACCCCGCCTAGGTAGCGACAGAATGGCAAAATGGCAAAATCACGGGAGGTGCGAAAGATGCCCAGGCCGAAGACAGATCCCTTCTGGGTAGACCGAATCAGAGAGCTTGACACGAACTATCCCCGGATGACGCACGCGGAGATGGGCCGCCGGTTAGAGGGAATCGGGGCCGAGAAGGGGCGCAACGATTGGCCTAGCGACCGGACGATGCGGACGCTCCGCGCCAAATGGAAGGCCCCAACATTCGATGAGGAGCGCCGCCAGTACCGGTATCTCCACTGGCCGGAAACTTTCGAGCGCGGCGATCTCCCGTGGGAGGCGAGCGCAGCGGCCCTCGAATTGCTACGAGAGCACCACAAGAGGAAGTTTCCACGGCCGATGCTCGCGCTCGTCCGCTGGTTCTGCCGCGTCAAGATGGCGGCTCCCACACTATCCTTCGAGGAGCAGTCCGCGTTGGCGGCCCACTTATATGGATGCGAGGTTGGGGGTGCATTCGTCTACCCCATCTCCTGGCGGCGGGCAGAGGCCCAGCTCGCCTCGGGTGAGTTCCCCGAATCACCGTTCCCCGAATCATGGTTCGGCGAAGAGCTTGGGAATAACCTCATGATCACCGTCGGGAAGGAAGGTATGGTTGCGGTAATAATGGCAGCCATCCCCCCGATCTCAGAACAGGGCGCCGCCTCCATCGTTCGCTTCTTGAACGAGAGGGAGGAAGCCAGAAAGGAAGGCGTACAGTGAGGGGCCACATCCGCAAGCGGGGCAGGAGATGGGCCGTCGTCGTCGACGTCGGCCGCGATGAGGGCGGCCGGCGCCAGCAGCGATGGCGGGGGGGCTTCGCCACAAAGAGAGAAGCGAGCGCGGCCCTGACCGAGATCCTAGGGAGCGTCCAGCGGGGCGCCTACATCGAGCCGTCGAGGCAGACCGTGGCCGACTTCCTGGCCGAGTGGCTGGGCTCGATACGGGCGTCAGTCAGGCCGACCACATGGGCCACCTACGAGGCGCTCAGCAGGGGCCTCATCGTTCCCGCCCTGGGCACGGTCCCTCTCCAGCGCCTCAGCGCCTCGCAGCTCAACGGCTTCTATGCCGACCTCTTAGAGAGGGGCAGGCGCAACGGTCGGGGTGGCCTCAGCCCCCGGACGGTGCATCACGTCCACGTCACCATGCACAAGGCCCTCGCCGACGCGCTCCGCTGGCAAGTAGTCAGCCGCAACGTCGCTGCCCAGGCCACGCCGCCGCGCCAGGTGCCGAAGGAGCCGAGGACCTGGACGGCCGCAGAGCTCCGGTCCTTCCTGGCCCATGTGGAGGGCGACCGCCTCTACCCGGCCTTCCTCTTGGCGGCCACCACGGGCGTCAGACGAGGCGAGCTGCTAGGCCTTGCCTGGCGCTCCCTGGACCTGGGCGCCGGGCGGCTTTCGGTGGTCCAGACGCTCGTGAGCGTCCGGTACGCCATGCACCTCTCGACGCCGAAGACGGCGAAGGGTAGGCGGTCGGTCGCCCTTGACCCGGCGACCGTGGGCACCCTCCGGGCCCACCGTGTCGCCATGCTAGAGGAGCGGCTGGCCCTGGGACTCGGGACCCCCGGCGCCGACGATCTCGTGTTCACGGCCCTGGACGGCTCGCCCCTACACCCGATGCGGTTCTCGGAGCGCTTCGGGCGGCTGGTGAGGAGCGCTGGTCTGCCGCGCCTCTCCCTGCACGGCCTGAGGCACACACACGCGACGTTGGCGCTTCAGGCAGGGGTCCATCCGAAGGTTGTCAGCGAGCGCCTGGGGCACTCCACCATCGCCGTCACCCTGGACACCTACTCCCACGCGATCCCGGCCCTGGAGGAAGAAGCCGCCGCGAAGGTGGCGGCGCTAGTCTTCGGAGGCTAGAACAGCTATGCCCTCAGACAGTGACGCGAAAGAAGCCATCATCGCCTACATCGTTGAACAGGCTAATTGGCGCTCGGAGAAGGCCCAGGAATACCCTGGGGATGCCCGGAACAAGCGCTGCGCCGATGCGTTGGGGGAACTTGCCGACTTCGTTGAGGGTCTGCCCGAAGACGATCACCGGCTTCGGGAGCTGGGTTCTCTATGCGTGCTGGAGGACGTCTTCTCGGCGCTTGCCGGTGGGCAGGTCGCAGGGGCCATATCCCGGTTTCGGTTTCACGATGCCCGCGAAAGCTGCGACGGACTCCTAAACGGCCTTGTGAAAATGGCAACGGAGGACGCTATCGAACTAGGGCGGATCGGGGGCGGCTTGCCGCTTGATGGGCAGTAGACGTTTGCAAACCGTTTGCAATTGCTAAGGGAGCTAAGCAGAAAGGCCCGCCGAAACGGGCCTTTCTAGATTCGATTTCTGGTGGAGCTGGGGGGATTCGAACCCCCTACCTTTTGTCTGCCAGACAAACGCTCTCCCAATTGAGCTACAGCCCCACCGGGTTGCATTAAATGCTAGCAGGAAGGGCAAAGGGACGCAAGGCTCCGATGCCCCCTTCCTGCGGCATCTTGACAGGGCGGGAGCCCTCCACCATGATGCCCTCGCACGAGCGCCCAAATCAACGGAGGAAGTCGCCATGATGCCCCTGGAAGGAGTGAAGGTACTGGACCTCTCCCGGCTGGCGCCGGGGCCATTCTGCACGATGCTCCTGGGCGACCTGGGGGCCGAGGTGCTGCTCATCGAGCCGCCGCCCCAGGCGGTGGCCCGCCCGAACGTTCCTTCGGGCTTTCCCCGCGATGTGGCCAAGGCCACGGCGCATAACGCCCTGGGGCGGAACAAGCGCAGCATCATCCTCAACCTGCGCGACGAGGAGGCCCGCGAGGTGTTCTACCGGCTGGCGGAGTCGGCCGATGTGGTGCTGGAGGGCTTCCGACCGGGGGTGGTGAAGCGCCTGGGGGTGGACTACGAGACGCTGCGCGGCATCAACCCGCGCCTCATCTACTGCTCGCTGTCGGGCTACGGGCAGGACGGGCCCTACGCGGGGCTGGTGGGCCATGACATCAACTACATCTCCATGGCGGGCGCGCTGGGGATGATCGGCTGGCCGGGGCAGCCGCCGGCTATCCCTTTGAACATCATCGCCGACTTCGCGGGAGGCGGGCTGCACGCCGCCTATGCCATCTTGGTGGCGCTGTTCGTGCGCGAGCGCATCGGCCGGGGCCAGTATGTGGACATCGCCATGTCCGATGGGGTCATGTACCTGCTGGCCATGGCCATCAGCCAGTACTTCGCGACGGGCTCGGCGCCCCGGGCGGGCGAGCACCTGCTCAACGGGGGCGCTCCTCACTACAACGTCTATCAGACGAAGGACGGCGGCTGGATCAGCCTGGGCAGCCTGGAGCCCCACTTCTATGCCAACCTCTGCCGGGCCATGGGTCGCGAGGACTTCATCCCTTATCAGAACGATTCCTCCAAGTGGCCCGAGGTCTTTGAGCACTTCCGCCAGCAGTTCAGGACGAGGACCAGAGACGAGTGGTTCGAGACGCTCAGGCAGACGGATATCTGCGTGGGCCCGGTGTACGGCCTGGGCGAGGCCCTAGCTGACCCTCACAACCGCCACCGCGGGATGGTCGTCGAGGTGGAGCATCCCAGCGAGGGCAAACTGCGGCAGGTGGGCATCGGCACGAAGTTCTCGGAGACGCCGGGGCGGGTGCGTTCGACGGCACCGCTGCCCGGCCAGCACAGCGATGAGGTGCTGGCCTCGCTGGGGTACGACGCGGCCCGCATCGCTGCCCTTCGGGAGAGGGGCGCGGTGGGGTAGGTCCCGGGAGAAAACGTATCGTGTACGGCGGGCGGCGTTCTCTACGCCACCCGCCGTGCGGGGGCTGCGGGACGATGAGGCAAGGGCGCCTCGGGGCCTATCCGAACTCGAAGTCGATCCCGAAGATCTCGATGCCGCTCAGCAACTCGGTCGGCGCATCGTACAGGAAGACGCCGGGTGCCAGG
>Ga0209979_1002336_pt1 | contig 18359 bp, 16 predicted proteins | sample AnhtaG_FD_183114 | JGI IMG/M metagenome (GOLD analysis project Ga0209979, IMG submission 183114) | Deep subsurface microbial communities from Anholt, Denmark to uncover new lineages of life (NeLLi) - Anholt_01485 metaG (SPAdes) (version 2) | ecosystem: Environmental > Aquatic > Marine > Oceanic...
GCCAAATCGCTCCCGTACCTGCTCCTGAGCTAAGTCAATGAGGGCCTTCACATCAGCCGCCCCGGCCTCGCCCAGATTGACGATGAAATTGGCATGCTGAGGCGAGAACTGAGCGCCACCAACCTGGCAGCCTTTGAGCCCCACTGCTTCGATGAGGCGGCCGGCGTAATCACCCGTCGGGTTCTTGAAAACCGAACCGGCGCTGGGCTGCGAAGGTTGGGTAGCCCTTCGCTGGGCCATGCGTGGGGCCACCTTCCTCTCTAGCCATCGTTGGGGCTCGTAGGTCAAAGCAAGTTCCGCTGATAAGACAACCGCCTGCTGACTGTTACCTGCTTTCTGCTCCCTCAACTTGCTGGTACGGTAGCCGAATCCCAGTTCCTCCGCCGGCAATTGGCTGATCGCACCCTCCTCGTCCGAGACGGTGATCCTTAGCAAAACGTCGGCTATCGAGGAACCGTAGGCGCCTGCGTTGCCCACGATAGCTCCTCCTATCGTACCGGGGATGCCAACCGCCCATTCCAAACCGGCCAGGCTGCGGCGAATGCTCTGTTGCGCCAGGCGATTCAGAGAGGCTCCCGATTCGGCATAGAGGATCGTCTCCCCGCACGGGTCCTCGAACCTGGCCTCATCGGCCCTGTTCTCGATGACCAAACCGCGTATGCCTTTGTCCGAGACCAAGATGTTAGTGCCGCCACCCAACAGAAAATAGGGTACCCCCTGTTCTCGGGCCGAGGCAACGGTTCCACTCAGTTCAGCGATTGTCTCTACGGTAACAAAGAGGTCGGCCGGGCCGCCGATGCGAAAGGAGGTGTGGAGGGACATGGGTTCGTTGACTAAAACCCTATCACCTAGAGCAGCTACAATCTTGTCCAAGTTGTGTCCATCCATGGTACCCTATCAAGCTCGGCTAGAAGCGATTGGACGGTGTTCACCGCAGAAACTCCTCTAACCGCTCGATCTCTTCCCTCATTTCATCCATGCCGGTGACCGCCAGCTCCCAATCGAAATAATTCTGCTCCACCTCAAAAGGCATGGGAGAGCCCACCCGCTCTGCCCTAAATTGCTCGAAGGTTTTCTGGTATTTCTTTCGGAAGCGGCGATCCATCATCTGATACTTCAGCAAATTGCGGCGAGCTTGCACCAGGAGGAGCTTGGTAAGGCTCTCCTCGACACTCCTTGAAGCCATCAACCTCTCTATACACTTTGCTGAAGAATCGTTTTGCTAGCGCTCATCTTTTCTCCTCTAACTCAGCCAAAATACCCTCCCCCACTTTGTACCCATCCCCTGCTCCCAAAGTGATGAGCACATCGCCGGGCCTCAGGCGATTGAGCAAATGGTCGGCGGCCTCGTTCAGGCCAGAGATGTAGCGGGCGTCGGGATGCTTCATACGGGCCACTATGTCCGCTGCGCTCACCCCTAGGTCATCGAACTCACGAGCCGGATAAATGTCGGTGACGATCACGTGGTCGGCGTCGGCGAAGCTCCGGACGAACTGCGCCAAAAGTGCCCTAGTGCGGCTGTAGGTGTGAGGCTGAAAGACAGCCCAAACCTCGCGGTCCGGATAGCACTTGCGGGCTGTCGCCAGAGTGGTCCTGATCTGGGTAGGGTGATGGGCGTAATCGTCAATGACGACTATTCCATCCACCTCGCCCTTCACCTCGAAGCGCCGCTTCACTCCCCGGAATCGTCGTAATGTCTTCCTCACATCAGTCAGATCGAGGCCCAGACGGTCGGCCACAGCCAGGGCAGCGAGGGCGTTCTGCACGTTGTGCAGGCCGGGGATCCGCAGAGTAAACTCGCCCACAGGCTGCCCCTCCTGCAGGGCCACGAAGTTGCTGCCACCACCTTCGCTAGGCCGGATGTCCACCGCCCGCCAGTGTACACCCTCGCCCAACCCGTAAGTGACAACATCAAGCCCTTGCTCCCTTGCTCCCCTGCTCCCCTGCGCCTGTCCTGAGCCCTTCGTCCCGCTCAGGGCGGGGCGCAGTCGAAGGGCCCTTGCCCCCAGCATCCCCCTTACCATCTCCTCATCCCCACACCCTATGACACACCCATTGGCAGGCACCAAGTCCAGGAACTCTCGAAAAGCTTCCACCACGTCATCCAGCTTAGGATAGCAATCGGGGTGGTCCATCTCAATGTTGCTGACCACGGCGATTCTGGGCTTAAGCCCCAGAAAGGTGCGGTCATACTCATCGGCCTCGACGACGAAATGCTTTCCACGTCCAGCTTTGGCGTTTGTGCCCAGGTTTTCGAGGATCCCGCCCACGATGAACGAGGGGTCTAAGCCCGCCTCCGTTAGAACAAGGGCGATCATAGCCGTAATCGTCGTCTTGCCGTGAGAGCCGGCCACAGCGATACCAAAGCGGCCCTCCATCATGCGCCCCAACATCCAGTCCCGCTTGACGACAGGGACGCCCTTTTCGCGGGCGGCTGCTGCCTCGCGGTTGCCCGCTGGTATTGCCGAGGAGACGATCACTAAATCGGCATCGCCCACATTCTCCGCTCGATGGCCCTCGTAGACCTTGGCTCCCAGCGTAACTAAGCCATCGGTGATAGGCGACAACCTCAAATCGGAGCCTGAAACACGATGCCCCTCTTCCAGCAGCACCTTCGCGATCGCCGAGAGGCCAATGCCGCCGATGCCAATCAAATGGAAGTGAGTGCGTCCTTCCAAAGCCCACTCCTCGGACAAAGCCGAAACTATCTAATAACGCGTAAAAGGATCATCACTACGACGAGAAAGGGCAAGAATGGCCGCAACAAGGTGAGCGGCAGCAAAGGGACAAGACTTTCCGCGAAGTCGGTGAGGGGCTCCTGGAAAAGATGAAGAAGCTTTATTGGATAATCATACTTTTCCAAGAAGTACCATATGCTGCCTGAGATCAAATAGCCATTCAGCAACCCGGCCATCAAGCCGAGTATAATACCCTTGGGGCCCTCAGGAGACTTGCCTTCGAAGGCCAAAGTCTCGCCGTGATAGGAAATAAGGGTCACAAAAACTATGACGAAGATATAAAAGCTAGCCCAGATCAATTGACCTGTGGGATCGGGGGCCTGGGGCATGGCATAGCCGACGGTAGCCACAGCCCTAGTCAGAAACTGGGGTATCTCGTCCTCGAGGCGAGATAGGCCAAATAGGAGCACCAATAGAACGGTGGTCACCCCCAGTTCCTTCAAAAAGCCGCGGGCGATGCCAACTAAGGCAAAAGTTATGAGGAGAACCCCCCACAACACTTCTAGGGGCTGCAAAGGCAATCACCTCCCTCGAACCGGCAGAACCTTTCAAGCTATTCGGGCTTCGGCCGCGTTGACATCTGCAGGCCGAGGACGATCAGGATAATCACGAAAGCCAACACCACTTTTGTTAGGTTTTGAGTCAGCAAGTCGGTCATGCCGCTGGTGTAAAAGCGGATCGTCGTTTCAGACGTAGGCAAGTGCCTTGGAACCAGAAAATAAGCGATGAAATAGCCATTCATCCCCGCCAAGATCACGCCTAACAACCGTTGAAGTACTGTTTTCGGAGGATGGATGACAAACTCCCCAAGAAGATAAAAGGCCAGAACTACTAGGCCAAAGGCAGCCGTCCCCAGAATCACCAGGTCGTAGTCGGTGGTAACGGGCAGCTTCAGTCCGCTGATCTCCGCCAAAACGCTAGCTGGGTCTTCAGCGACCAAATCACCTTTGAGAGCAAACATAACAAGCCTATAGGACCTGTTCACCCAGGATTTCAGAGAGGACGCGCCCCACTTTCCCACAGCAATGGCCAGGAGAACGCCAACCAAAGCCAGCAGTTCCTTGAAGATGCCCCGTCTTAGACCCATCAATCCGAACAGGACAACGAAGCCTATGACCAAATAAAGCTGGTTCAAATCAATCACGATAAATCACCAAACCGATCCCGTCGAATGCTAGTCTGGCGCCCTACCAGCGGGCCAGTCCCCTAGGAGCGACAATTGCCATCTACCGAGACCGGAGTATTTGTGCTCACTATTTGCCGCACTTCCTCAGCAACGCACTGGGCCGCCTGGGGTTGAGCCAGGGCTCGCACTCGATCGCTCATCTTCCCTAGAGCATCACCAGACAGAAGCGACAATATCATTGGAAGCAACTTCTTGTTAAGATCGGCGTCGGCGATCTTCACCGCAGCGCCGCGACTGGCCAGGTAATCGGCGTTAAGTTCTTGATGCTGCCCAGCGTAAGGGTACGGCACCAAAATACTGGGCAAGCCCAGCGCCGGAAACTCCCCCAAGGTTGCTGCTCCAGCCCGAGCCACCGCTAAGTCCGCCGCAGCTAAAGCGCTAGGCATCTCTTCGTGCAAATAGGAATATGCTCGATAGCGGTTTCGCAGCCGATCAGGCAACTGTGCCCTCCTCTCTATCACCCACTTGGCGTCCAAATGGCCGCAGATGTGGATAACCTGGCAAACCTCTAGCAGGCGCTCGAGGCACTCGCTCAAAGCCAGGTTAATGCTGTGAGCACCATGGCTACCGCCGAAAACCGTGATTGTCTTCAAGCCCTCCTCCAAGCCGAAAGCTCTCCTGGCCTCGGCTCTGTCGGCCGCGAAGAACTCGGCCCGCACAGGGTAACCTGCCGTTACGACCTTGCTTTTGGCGAAGTACTTTGCTGAGTCCTGAAAGGAGACAGCGACCCTCGTCGCCAAGCGGCTCAAGGCGCGGATGGCTAGACCCGGCTCCAGGTCCGGCAGCAATACTAGGAGCGGCGCTCGAGAAAGCCAAGCGGCCACAGCCACGGGCGCGCACACATACCCCCCTGTGACGAGGACTACGTCAGGAGAAAAATCACGCACGATGCCTAACGACTGTACGAAGCCCGCAATCATCTTAAAGAGATTCCCGGCCACAGTCCAAGGTACTAGGCCTCGCAAGGCTCCCGTCGAGATGGCCATGAAGGGCAGCCCCTCTCGGCTGACAATCTCTTCCTCCACCCCACCACGGCTGCCCACATACAGGAACTTGCAACTTGCCACTTGGAACCCTTCGACAGCCCTTCGACTACGCTCAGGCCAGGGCTCAGGACACCGCTTTAAAGCTTCAACGACGGCGAGCATTGGATACACGTGGCCGCCAGTCCCGCCGCCCGAAATCATAACGCGCACTCTCCTCCGACCTCTCCTCCAAGGTACCCTTGGAGATGCCAAGGAGCAAGCCCATACCGGCCATGGAAACAGCCAAAGAGGAGCCACCATAGCTAATGAAGGGCAAGGGAATGCCCGTGTAGGGCACGGTTGCTGTAGTCACAGCAACGTTAATCAAACCTTGAAAGATCAACCAGCAGGTTAGACCCGCAGCCAACACCGTGCCAAAATCATCAGGAGCCTCCAGAGCGATTTTGAAGCCCCGGTAGGCCAAGACTGCGAAGAGCCCCACCACCAGCAGGCAGCCAATTAATCCCAACTCCTCCCCAAGTACAGCAAAGATGCTATCAGTGTGAGCGAGGGGTAGAATGCCCAGTTTATAGACTCCGTTCCCCAGACCGACGCCGGACGGTCCCCCAGACCCTAGCGCAGCCACATTTTGCTGAACATGATAGTCACTGTGGGTGCTGCCAAAGGCGCCGAAGTACTCAGTGATTCTTTCAAGCGCATGCTCTGATCGGTAGATCAAGAAGGCAAAGGAGGCACCGCCAAAGATGAAGCTAATGATCAATTGAAGGATATCGGCACCGGCGATAAGAAACATGGCCATAGCTGTGATCACGATTAGGATGGCCGTGCTGAAGTCAGGCTGCATCACGATCAGGCCCGCCACCACCCCAATGAGAATGGCAAAGGGAATGAGGCCATAGGTCACCATACGAATTCTCTCCCCCTTGGAAGAAAGCCAATCGGCGATGTAGATGATGATGGTCAGCTTGCACAGCTCGCTGGGCTGCACCGAGCCCCCAAAGAGAAAGCGCACAGCGCCCAACCTCTCGCTGCCCACAAATAGGACGAGTATCAACAGAAACAAAGTGCCGGCCATGAGAGGAATGGAGAAGCGTCGCCAGTTGTGGTACTCGATACTCGTCATTGCTATCAGCCCAGCCGTGCCCAGCAGAGCCCAGATGATCTGCCTAACGAAGAAGTAGCTCGGTTGACCAAATGCTCTGTAGCCCAAGTCGAAGCTGGAGCTGTAGACCATCATCAGACCGATGAGGAGCAAGCTGGCCAGGATGATAACCAATGGGTAATCAATCCTTTTGATGAGATCTCTGTTTGGCATTTCAACCATCTCTTTCTCCCGTCCACAACATACTAGGCCCGAAGTTGGTCAAAGAGCATTCACGAGCTCGCGGAACCGCTCGCCTCGCTCGGCGAAGTCGCCAAAGGCATCAAAGCTGGTCCCACCAGGCGAGAGCAATACCACATCGCCAGGCTCCGCCTCCTTTGCCGCTATCTCGACGGCTTCATCGAGGGTTTGACAGCGATGGACGAGAACCCCCAAATGCCTCCTAACTCGCCACTCGCCACTCGCCACTTGTATCGCCTCCTCAATGATCGGCGCCGCCTCCCCAAATAGGATCAAGTAACGCGCTTTTTGCAGCGTAAGTCGGGCCATCTCATCCCAGGGCAGGTGCTTATCGCGCCCCCCGGCCAAGAGGAAAATGGGCTGATCGAAGGATCGCAAGGCAGCAACCGTGCGCTCCGGTGTGGTAGCGATGGAATCATTGTAGTAGCGCACCCCACCTATCTCTCGCACCAGCTCCAGGCGGTGTTCTACCCCTTCAAAAGTAGTGGTCACATTGGCCATAGCTTGCTGAGAGGCTCCGGCGACCGCAGCTATCGCGCAGGCAGCCAGGACATTGCTCAAGTTGTGTCGTCCCAAGAGCTTGATCTCATCCACGGAGCAAACCGGCTGTTCCATATCTCCCAGCCTCACGATGAGCTCACCGTCCCGCAGAAACGCTCCTTGCTCCACTTCCTCCTTCGAGCTGAAACTCAAAATCCGAGATTTGCGATTTGCGATTTGCGATTTGATTATTCTTTTGACTATCGGATTGTCGTACCCTAAGACAGCCACATCCCTTGGTTGCTGAAAGCGAAGGATATTGATTTTGGCCTCGGTGTAAGCTTCCATGGAGGGGTGGCGATCTAGGTGGTTGGGTGTGATGTTGAGGATGGCGGCAATGGACGGGCTCCACTCCATGATCTCCAGTTGGAAGCTTGATAGCTCCATCACTACTTTGCCGGTTGGCTCGATCTCCTCCAGGTGTCCAATGAGGGGTTGGCCGATGTTCCCCCCTACCCAGGTGCGGAAGCCACTGGCCTTCAGCATCTGGCCAACCAAGCTCACGGTGGTCGTCTTGCCGCTGGAGCCAGTGATGCCGATAATGGGCGCAGGACATAGTTCAGTGAACAGGTTGGTCTCGCTGCTGATGGATACGCCTCTCCGACGGGCCTCGACCACAATAGGGGCCTCCAGCGGCACGCCGGGGCTGAGAAATAACACATCAGCATTATCTAGGATCTCAAGCGGGTGGCCGCCCAGGACGAATTGGACAACAGATGAGGGAACGGACAAACGGATAGACTCCACATTATCGGCCAACTCCCCAGGGCCTTTCAGGTCGCTGACCGTAACGATGACCCCCTGCATGGCCAAGAACCTGGCCAGCGTCGTCCCCTCCCGCGCCAAGCCGATGATGGTCGCTCGCTTTCCTTTGAAGTCCACGGTTTTCGAGGCCCTCAGTTCCATGGCCCCAATCCAATTCCTGATATCCCGCTCACGCCGCCGGTGGCGGGTTGCCCCACAGCGCCAGGGCTACACCCAGCATGGCTGCCAAGATGGCCACTAGACAGAACCTCTGCGTCACCTGCGTCTCGGACCAGCCTAAGAGTTCAAAGTGGTGGTGCAAGGGGGTCATCTTGAAGATGCGCCGGCCTCGGCCGTATCTGATCCTGGTGAATTTGAAATAGCCCACCTGCAGCATGACCGACAGTGTCTCGGCTACGAAGACGATGCCAATGATGGGTAAGAGCAGCCACTGCCCGGACATCAAGGCCACCACGGCCAAAGTCGCGCCTAGTGCCGACGACCCCACATCGCCCATGAATAAATCGGCGGGATAAGCGTTGTACCACAGGAAGGCCAGGGTGGCCCCGACCATAGTGAAGCAAAAAACCAGCAACCAGCCCTGATCCTGCAGGAAGGCGATAATGCCGTAACAGGCAAAGCAAATGGCAGCGATGGAGCCAGCCAAGCCATCCAACCCATCGGTCAAATTGACAGCGTTGGAGCTACCGACGATGATGAACACGGCAATGGGCAACCACCAAAGCCCGATATCTAATCTCTCGGCCACACCAGGGAGGGCTACGCTATGCAGGTCAGGAGGGCCAAAGTGGAGGACGAGGGCTGTGGTTGTGCCCAGCACTAACTGCATGACAAACTTCCAACGGGCCAGAAGCCCTTCGCCGCTGCGGTAGCCTCGCGCCCCGGCCCAGTCGTCGTGGCCTCCCAACAGCCCAAAACCGAGCATAACCCCCAGCGGCACCAAAATGGAACGGCCGAAGAAAAAGACCCGCGCCACGCCCAGCCTGTCCAACAGTGCCCGGCCGAAGGAAGTGCCGGCCAGCAGTTGAGCGAAGCCCTCAGCTAAGGTGATGAGAAAGACAGGCATCAAAATCATCAGCCCACCCATGGTCGGAGTACCAGTTTTCACCTGGTGGGAACTGGGTCCGTTGAACCGGATCTGCTTGCCGATGCCGTGGTGCCTCAGATAGGCGATCAGCGGTCCGCCCCAGATGACGGAAAACAAAAAAGAAAAGGTGCCCAGAGCCAGTGCATAAGCCATTTCTCAAATCCCAACGCTTCGCACTGAGTGCTCAGCACGAAGTGACCAAGTCCCAATGGCTCAGTGCCCATTAGTCATTGGGCGTTGTTAGCGCAGCGACGATCTCCTCCATCTTCATACCCCGAGACCCTTTTACTAAGATGATGTCACCAAGAGAGATGATCTCGCGTAGGCAAGCGATGGCCTCCTCGTTGTCCTCCCTAATGAAGACCCTTCCCCCTTGAATGCCGCAGGCCAGGGCCTCCTCAGCGATGAGGCGGCCACGCTCGCCCACGGTGACGAGCACAGCCACCACATCCATGGCCCGGCGCCCCACCTTTCGATGCCCCTCTTCCTCGTAGGCCCCTAGCTCCAGCATGTCACCCAGCACGGCGATCTTCCGTCCATCCAGCTCCACAAAGAGGTTGAGGGCGGCGATGGTGGAGGCGGGGCTGGCATTGTAGGTGTCGTCCAGGATAGTTGACCCTCTTAGACCGGGCACCACCACCAAGCGCAGTTGAGCCGCTCCCCGCAACCCACCCATGATCTCCTCCCACGACTGGCCCTCGACCAGGCCCACGGCGGCAGCGGCCAGAGCCGTGTGCACGCTATGTCGCCCCAGCATCGGCACCTTTGCATGGATCGTCTCAGGACCGCGATGGAAGCGGAAGCGGATACCTTCCAAGCCCTGACTCTCGATGTGATTGGCCCAGAGGTCACAAGTGTCGTCCAGGCCATAATAGAATACCTCAGCCTTGGTCTTGGCCGCAATCTTGCGCACCCAGAGGTCATCGCCATTGAGGACGGCCACGCCGTCGCTGGGCAGAGCCTCTACCAGCTCTGTCTTGGCCTGGGCGATGCGTTCAATGGTGCCCAGCCGCTCCAGGTGGGAAGGGCCCACGTTGGTGACCACACCGATGTGGGGACGGGCGATAGCCGCCAACTCCGCGATCTCCCCCAGGTAGTACATGCCCATCTCCAGGATGACCCGCTGGTGGCTCGGCTCAAGCTTCAAAAGCGTTAAGGGCAGGCCAATCTCATTGTTGTAGCTGCCCTCGCTCCTCAGGGCGCGAAAGCGCTGGCTAAGGACACCGTAGATCATCTCCTTGGTGGTGGTCTTGCCTACGCTACCGGTGACACCCACCACACGAGGAGTGTGCTTGCCACGCCAGTAAGCAGCCAGTTGTTGCAGGGCCTTCAAGCTATCCTCAACGATGAAGCAAACCGGAAGCTGGAAACTTGTTACTGGTTGCTGGTTGCTAGCTTCTGGCTTCCAGCTTCTGGTGTCCAGCTTCCAGCAACCAGCAACCGCCTTAGCCCTCTCCTCGGCTATCACGGCTATGGCCCCTCGTGCCAGGGCGTCGGCGATGAAGTCGTGGCCATCTTCATGCTCGCCCTTTAAGGCCACGAAAAGGCTGCCAGGGCACGCTTGGCGCGAGTCTATGATCACATCAGTCAGCTTCTGTTCCAGGCCAGGTGGCCTCTGGCCAGAGAGGCCCTCCGTCAAATCGGCAAGAGTCAGCATCGGGTCATCTACCAGCTAATCTTATGCTGTCAGGCGGGACACCAAGCAGGACAAATAGGCGCTCGGCGATGGCCTTGAAAACGGGGGCTGCTACCTGCGCTCCTCGCGAATCCACCCGCGGCTTGTCGATTCTGACCAAGGCGATGAACCGGGGATCGTCGGCCGGAGCGTAGCCCACAAATGAAGCAATGGTCAACTCTGGGTCATAGCGATCGCCAACGGGTATCTGAGCCGTTCCTGTCTTTCCAGCAACATCGTAACCTGGCACTGTAGCTAACTCCGCTCCTCGCTCCACGGCTTCCACCAGCATATCCGTCAATTGCTCAGCCGCCCGTGCAGAAACGGCCTGACGTACGACAGTGGGCTGGGTAACGATCAGGTCCTGGTTGTCAACGATCCGCTCGACCACATAGGGCTTCACTAGAAAACCACGGTTGGCCACGGCTGCCACTGCAGTGATCATCTGCAGAGGCGTCACGGCTATCCCCTGCCCAAAGGAGTTAGTCCCCAGATCGGACTTAGTCCATTTACTACCGCCTGGAACCTTAAGGGACCCTGCCACCTCACCATCCAAGTCGATGCCAGTCTTGCATCCGAAGCCAAAACGCCTCAAGTAAGTATAGAACCTTTCTTCACCCAAGGAGGTGCTGACGTAGGCAATTCCTACATTTAGGGAGCGGGCCAGGATGTCTGTCATAGTCACCAGGCCATGGGCACGACGGTCAGAGTTCTGGATAACACGCTCTCCCACTTCCATCATGCCGCTATCGTAAAAAGTGCTCTGCGGGGTGATGACTCCCGCATCGAGGCCCGCGGCCATGGTGATGATCTTGAAGACGGACCCGGGCTCGTATTGCTCGCTCACCGCAGGGTTGTTGTATAGCTCCAGTGGCACTTCGTAGAAGCGATTGGGATCATAGGAGGGATAGCTGGCCATAGCCAAGATAGCTCCTGTCTTTGGATCCATGACGATGACGGTACCACTGTCCGCGTCGTATTTGGCTACTGCCTTCGCCAACTCCTGCTCCACCAGACGCTGGATGTTCCTGTCGAGAGTTAGCATCAGGTGGGGACCATCCTGCGGCAGAGCCAGTTGGTGAAAGACAATGGGTACAGCCTCACCCCGATGAACCTTCCCCTCACGCATGGTGCTAACGCCCTTAAAAAGACGGTCATAGTATCCCTCCAGGCCATAGCTGCCATCACAGTTATAGTTAACAAAGCCCATAGGGTGAGCAGCTAACTCTCCCTCCGGATATTTCCGTCGGAGCTTTGGCTCTAAGTGAATGCCCTTTAATCCCAATGAAACAATGGCTTGGGCCACTTCCTTCGAGACGCGCTGTTTCAGGGGAACGTAAGGCCGTTCCTGATCCAGGAGCGAGAGAAGTTCGTCAGATGGTAAACCCAGGAGTGGCGATAGACGGTCCGCCGCATCCTGAGGATCCTCTATCAAGTCTGGTGCGGTGGATACGTCGTACTCAAAAGTATTGAGAGCCAGGAAGTAGCCACGGCGATCAATGATCAACCCCCGCTGAGAAGCGACTTTTGGCAAATAGTTTGGAAGGGCGCGCTCCAAGCCGCGACCAGGAGCTCTTTGAAAGACCTGCAAGCGAAAAAGCTGAACAACGATCACAAGGGCAAGCCCGATGAGGACAGCGACAAGAAAAGCAAGCCGTCGAACGCCTTTTTCCTTCGATCCACTGCTCTCGTTGCTCTGAGAAGCTATCTTTCCTCTGACTATCATCAGGGTTGCGTTCCCGCCCAGGCTACGAACTGAGAAATCACACGTTCCCACCATCGCGCTACACCGAGAGGCTTGTGCCTGGGTTCTTCCAAGGCAACAACGGCGCTTTCATCCAGCCTGGGCACTGCAGCCAATCCTCCTCCCGATACACCGTTACTTCGACAGAGCTCAGTACAGGCGGCAGGGTAATCAGGTACATCCAAATACTGAAGCCCCTCAGCGGGGGCGTAGCCTAAGTCTCGTGCCCTGGCCTCGAGACGAGGGATGCTGAGCATTTCCACGATTTCAGCCAGCAACTCGGCGTTCTCTCGCTGAAGAGCCCCTTTCTCCTCCTCTTTTTCCCGGAGATGGTACCTTGCCGTGGATACTTGACTAGCTTGAGTCAGGCAGAGCCAACCGATCAAGCCCAACAGGGTTAGAACCAAGAGAACCCAGGCTGTTGTCTTGGCTTCAAACCGCCAAGACCCCCTCTCTGGACAATGTGGCAAAGAGCGCATTTGACTGCTAGCCATGAACGACCTCCTCGTTCTGTAGGCGATACGCGATCCGCAACTTGGCGCTACGGCTGCGAGGATTGGCGGTCACCTCCTCAGCCGAGGGTCTGATAGGCTTCTTGGTTACTATTCCTAAGGCAGCTCGATGACCACAGGTGCAAATGGGTGCTTCCGGCGGACACAGGCAATCCCGTGCTTCATTACGGAAGAATTGCTTGACCAGGCGATCCTCCAGGGAATGGAAGGATGTAATAACCAAGCGCCCTCCGGGTATCAAGAGCCTCAACGCTTGAGGTAGGGCTTCGGCGAGGCATTCCAGCTCTTCATTAACAGCTATGCGCAGGGCCTGGAAGGTCCGAGTGGCTGGGTGGACCCTCCTGCGGCGGCCCACTGTTCTCCCCACCAGGGCAGCCAGCTCCCTCGTGGTATTGATAGGACGCTTAGCCACCATAGCTCGAGCGATTCGCCGCGCTTGGGGTTCCTCGCCGTATCGAGACAAGATATCAGCCAATTCCTCCATGGACAAAGCGTTGACCAGGTCAGCCGCCGTCGTTGTCTGGCTGGGACGGTGCCCTGAGCCTTGTCCCTTCGATAAACTCAGGACATCGCCTGAGCCCTGTCGAAGGGCTGTCGAAGGGTCGAAGCGCATATCCAGTGGGCCGTCCAATTGAAAGGAAAAACCCCGTCCTGCAGCCTCCAACTGCATTGATGAAAGCCCCAAATCGAGGAAGATGCCATCTACGGGGCAAAAGCAGTGTCCCAAGGCAATTTCCTGTAGATCAGCGAAATTACCTTGGACCACAGTTACCCTTTTCGCAGATTCAGCCAACTGTTCGCGAGCTACAGTTACGGCCATGGGGTCAGCATCGATACCCAAGAGTTTACCATCAGGCGCGGAGGCTATAAGGATACCGCGGGCGTGTCCCCCGCCCCCCACTGTGGCGTCTATGTAGTGCCCGCCAGGCTTTATTCGAAGCCCAGCCAAGACCTCTTGGTAAAGAACGGGAACATGGTTCAGCTTATGACCCATAATCTAACGAGGAAAAGCTGCCTTGCGGTCCTAAATCCCCAGACTGGCCAGTTGCTCGGCGATCAAGCCGCTCTCCTCCTCCATCCTAGTAATCAGTTCTTGCCAACGCTTCTTGCTCCAGATTTCGAGACGGGAATTGACGCCGATAACAACCACTTCGCTTTCGATATCGCCATGCTCCCGCAGGGGGGGTGGTAGGAGAATGCGTCCCTGTTTATCTAACTTGCATTCGGTGCCTGAGTATATCATGCGGCTGAATAAACGGGCACTGCCTTGAGCAAGGGGAAGGCTGGCCACCTTCTCGGATAAGGCTTCCCATGCATCGGGCGGAAGGACAAAGAGGCATCCATCCAAGCCCCTGGTAACGAACAATCCCTCAGCTAACTTGGCGCGAAACTTGGCGGGGATGGTCAACCTCCCCTTGTCATCAATTGTATGCTCGTATTCGCCCGAGAACATGGTTTTGCCCCCCTGCTTTGGGGCCCTAGATTATGGTTATTGAACCACTTTCTCCCACAATACTCCACTTTCCCCCCTGTATTATACACTAATTTAAAGCTTTTGGCTAGTCCTTTTTGAGGATTTTAAGGTTCATTTAGGGATGACTTGTAACTTCTTTCAGCCAATGATACTACATATTGGAATATGTTTGTACATAACCTACTATATCCAGTCATTTGAAGAAATCATCAAAGCTCAAGATTTTAAGGTTTCTAGGCGCTCCTGTAGGGTTTCCAACTAGTGCGATGCGCCAAAAAAGCCTCCTTCACCTTGAGCATGAGGAGGCCTGTCAAATGGAACACATGGTGCCAATCTATCTTAAGACACGTTCATCCCCTACCCGTTTTGTCACCTTGTGTTCGTCTAAGTGTTCCATTAATGCTAAGGCATACTTGCGACTGGCCGCGAACATGTCACGGACCTGAGCCACAGTAATAGTGCCCTTCTCTCTGATGTGCTCGATGGCCCGCTTAACCATTTCCTCATAGGTTTCCTTCAGAAATAAGACATCTTCACTGACTTGAACCAACCTTCTTTGTTGAATTAAGGCATTCAGTACCTCCGTTCCCACTATTGCCTCGCTGTTGGCTACCGACGGTGGGGTGTAGGGGCTCTTCTTAAAGGCGGCCAATAACTCTTGCACTTGGCGCTCTTGGTCAGCGCTGAACTTCACTCGATGTTCTGGCAAGCGCAGGGCGGCCTCCTCATCCACCAGCTTACTCTGGCTCACTGCCCTGTTTACCACTTCGTTTAGGAGTCTAGTGGATAATCTCAACTGGCTCTTGAGTTCTTCACGGGGCATGCCTTGGCGCAAAGGGTGCCGTTGGTGATAATCTCGCAAGGCGATGGTTAGTTTGTCCGACAGCTCTTGCCAACCCGCCGCTGAGATAAGGTACCGGTTGCTGGTAATTAGTTGCTGGATGCTGGGTAGTTGTTGCCGGATCCTGCTGTCGAGGATCAGGACTTGCTTGCTATCCAATAACTCCTGCAAAACATTACCTGCTTCCTCCATAGCAAGGCCGCTGCGCTCCGTCAGCTCCAAGAGCTGGCAAGGCTCGCTGGTTTCCAGCGATTGGAGAAAGATCTCCACCGGGCTGCCGCGGGCCAGGGTCATCAGCCTGGCAGTGACCTCGGAGCGAAAGCGCCGGTGTCGCCGGCGGGGATGAGAGTCAACTATCTGCCCACCGCCCACGGTGACAGCAGGCGAGGGCTGGCGACCGATGAAACGATCGCCCCTGACCAAGGCCACCGGCTCAGCCAGCCGCAACTGTACCCAGCCCTCTCCCCCCGGCGCGATGGCCTCGCTGTCCAAAAGTCGCGCCCTGGCCATGACCTCCGCAGAACCGCTGAAGAATTTCAGCGTCGCATTGTGCCGCAAGGGGCGTGGGGCGCTGGCCAAGTAGCGCAAGTGCACGTCTATTAGCATTGTGGGCTTCAGCCAGCCCGGGGTCGTCACAACATCGCCCCTCTGCACCTCATCTATGCTCACCCCTGTCAAATTGATGGCTACTCGGCTGCCAGGAACAGCTCGTTCGATCCTCTCCTTGTGAGTCTGCAGCCCACGCACCCTTGCCTTCAGCCCCTGGGGCAAGACCTCCACCTCCTGACCAACTTGCAGGTGGCCATCAATTAGCGTGCCCGTCACCACGGTGCCAAAACCAGCAATGGTGAACACGCGGTCAATCGGGAGCCTGGGACGGCCCAAGTCGCTACGGGGCGGCGCATTCTCTAGGAGCCTGTCCAATTCCTCCAACAAGGTCGGCAATCCTTGACCTGTCCTAACTGAGACAGGAACTATGGAGGCATCGGCCAGGGCAGTATCCTCCAACAGCTCGGCTACATCAATTTGAACGAGTTCGAGCCATTCCTCATCCTCAACCAGGTCCGTCTTAGTCAGGGCTACTACGCCGTTCCTCACCCCCAACAAGTCCAGGATGGCCAAGTGCTCGCGCGTCTGGGGCATCACCCCTTCATCGGCGGCTACTACAAAAAGAGCAGCATCAATGCCACCTACGCCAGCCAACATGTTCTCGATGAAATCCCTGTGGCCAGGCACGTCAACGATGCCCACTGGCTCCCCGCTGGGCAAAGTGAGCCAGGCGAAGCCCAGGTCAATGGTCATCTCCCGTTCTTTCTCCTCTTTGAGGCGATCGGGATCGATGCCTGTCAGAGCCTCTACCAGCCTCGATTTGCCGTGGTCCACGTGTCCCGCCGTGCCGATTACGTGCAAACTTCAACCACTCCCTCAGCGAAGTTCCTCGAACTTCTCCCCCGCGTGCACGATGCGCTCCTGCATCTCGCCGATCTGGCGGCGCGCATATTCCTCCCAGGTCTGCCACAAGGCCGTGATCTGAGCTCGGTTCACTTTGACAGACTCCTCCAACGGCACAAACCGTTCCGAGTGCTCTTCATTCCACCTATCCTGCTCGCGCCAATGCTGCTCCCAGATTATCATGTGTTTCTTCCAACGCTTCTCATTCTCCGCCTGCCATTCCTCCAGTTGATGCCTTTGGCGTTTCTCCGCCAGGCGTTGCAGCTCCGCCACCTCTGCCTGATCCTGTTTCAGTCGCTCGTCTACCTTTTCCAGGGCCGCCAAAGATTGCTTGTTCCTCTCATACTGCTCCTTGGACTGCTGTATATGGGCCGCGTGCTCCTCCATACTCTGGCGATGCTCCTCTATCCGTTCGGCCCACTCTTTCATTTGCCTCCCGCGCTGTTGCTCACTCAGCCTGATGGACTCGAAAAACTCCTTCTGCTCTTGCTTCAGCTCAGGCCCAAGCAGGTCCAGCTCCCCTATCCGGTGTTCACTTCGCCTGACTAACTCCTCCAATAGCTGCAATTTCATAGATTGGGCCTCAGTCCTCTTGAACAACTCCGGCGTCTCCTGCTGAAGCTCAGCTATCCGTTTGGCATTCTGCCGGGGATGTTCTTCGAGATAGGGCAAATTCCTCGTTCGGTCTTCGAGGTCTCTACCTAGATCGGCCATCTGCTGCTGCAGGTTTAAGAGGGCCTCCCCCAAGCGCTGATCCTCTGCCCGCCGCAGTTGTAACTCCTCCTCGTAGCGGGGCAGTTTTTGCAGCTCCTTCCTTATCTCCCCCAGAACGCGGGCCTGACTGTCCCGTTCCACCCGCCTCACTCGCTCTGCATCCATCTCAGCCTTTCGGCGTTGCTCATCGTGTTGCTCTATGAGCAGCACAAGCTCATTCCTGAGCTGGTCGAGGGCCTGCTCGAGCTGGGGGAACTTGGTCAGTTGGGCCTGAGTGCGCGCCAACCTCCCCTCCAGTTCCTGTGTCCTCCTGGCCTGCTCCGCGATCTCCGCAGTCTGGCTCTCCACCCGCTGTTGGAGCTTGGCCAATTCAGTCTTATCGCGCCGGCGCTCCTCGTCCAGCCATTTGACCGTCTGAGCAAGTTGGTTCAAGTTCGAGTTCATGTTCCACCTCCAATTGGCGATTGTTACAGATTCAGCTCTTCCACCTGACCTGTGACCAAAAAGACCACTCGTTCGCCGATGTTGGTGGTGCGATCGGCAATGCGCTCCAGATTGTGGGCTACCCAAAGCAAATGCGTGGCCCGGGTGATGGTTTTGGGGTCCTGCACCATAAAGAACATGAGTTCGCGGTATACCTGATCATACAAGGCATCCACCTCATCGTCCTCGGCGCCGAGGCGCCGAGCTGAGTCAGGGTCGCGACGGATAAAAGCGTCCAACTGCTGGTGAAGGAGCTGACGCCCTTTCTCAGCCATGCGAGGGACATCAATCAAGGGCTTCAAGGGGGGCTGATCGCCGATCATGAGGGTGATCTTAGCGATCCCCTTGGCGTAATCGCCCATGCGCTCCAGTTCAATGGCGATGCTTGAGACGGCGATGATGATCCGCAAATCGCTGGCCAGGGGCTGCTGGGTGGCGATCAGAACCAGGCACCTTTCCTCTAGATCGCGCAGAGCCTGATTAATCAGGGCATCTTCATTAACGATCTGCTGGGCCAACTCTAAGTCACGGTTGGCTAGAGACTGGATCGAGCGCTCTATAGCCTTATCCACCAGATCGCCCATGGCCAATAGATCATCCTGCAACTCGCCGATCTGATCGTCGAAGGTCTCCCTCGGCATGATCGTCATCTCCCTCCGCGAAGTTATGATAATTATACCGCTTAAATCGCCATTTGGCAAAACAGGATAACGTGGGTAGAGGGCGGAGGGGATCCTTTTTGCTTGCCATGGGACCTGTGGTCTGCCGTCAGCAGTTGGCGGTGTTGCGCACAGCCTAGAATGTGGTATAATATTATCAG
>Ga0209979_1002337_pt1 | contig 18352 bp, 15 predicted proteins | sample AnhtaG_FD_183114 | JGI IMG/M metagenome (GOLD analysis project Ga0209979, IMG submission 183114) | Deep subsurface microbial communities from Anholt, Denmark to uncover new lineages of life (NeLLi) - Anholt_01485 metaG (SPAdes) (version 2) | ecosystem: Environmental > Aquatic > Marine > Oceanic...
CACACCAGCCGAATCATAGCCACGATATTCCAGACGCTTTAAACCCTCTATGAGGATTGGCTGTGCAACTTTTTTACCCAGATAAGCTATTATGCCACACATCCGTATATTCCATATATTTCTTAATCATGTAAAGTCTTACTGAAAGGTAAATCGGCAAAAAACGCCTTCGCCATAACGCAATGCCAAAAAGAAAAAAACACGTTCCCTCAATTCCAGTTAAATTTTGTTTGTTTTTATAGGGCGATTTCCTTTATCCCACAAATCAATTCTCCGTAGATGCTCTGTCAGGTATTACCATTTGACGAAAGGGCTTTTATGTCGTTTAATTTACTCAAACTGACCGGTTTTTACTGTCATGCTGAGCAAAAATAGCCTTTAGCCCTGAGCGAAGTCGAAGGGGAAGCATCTGGCCTATGAATGAGGATAATGTACACTTGTGCAGGAAGAGATTCTTCACGGAGTTTATCCTTGAACGAAGTGAAGGGTTCAGAATGACAAATTGACTTATGTTATTATCAATAAAAGGTTTATAATTAATATTCAACCCAAATCGGTCAGTTTGAGTTATTTAATTTATGATAGTGGTTATTGATTATAACGTTGGCAATGTCAAGAGCGTATGTAACGCCTTTCGGTATATCGGCTGCGAGGTAAAGCTTAGCTGTGAACCTAAGACCGTTGAAAATGCCAGCGGCATCGTTTTGCCCGGCGTGGCCGCTTTCGGTTATGCTGTCAGCGCTTTGGGGTCCCTTGCTGAGCTGCTAAAAGAGGTTGCTTTGGGCGGCACACCGCTTTTTGGTATTTGCGTCGGCTACCAGATGCTTTTTGAGACGAGCAGTGAATATGGCCGACACAACGGCCTGGGATTAGTATCCGGAAGTGTTGTTCCTATCCCGCCCGGCCGAGTGATTCCGCACATGGGCTGGAATTTGGTAGAGCTGCCGGAAGATATGGATTTATTTGCCGGGCTCGGAAGTGAAAAACATTTTTATTTCGCACACTCTTTCTATGCCGAGGTTGCAGACAGCCGGGCCAGGGTCGCATTTGCCAACTATGGCTTTGACTTGCCCGCATCGGTCCAGAAGGCAAACATATACGGCACGCAGTTTCACCCCGAAAAAAGTGGTAAAACCGGATTGAAGATTTTGCAGAATTTCTATGATATTTGTAAAAAAATAAACTCTAAATCCTAAACAATAAGTGAACTAAAGTGCCTAAAGTGAGCTAAAGTGACAGCGAAGCTGTCATTCTGAGCGAAAAAAGCCTTTAGCCCTGAGCGAAGCCGAAGGGGAAGAATCTCTTATTTGTTGGCCAGATCCTTCGGCTTCGCCTCAGAGCTTGCCCTGAGCTTGCCGAAGGGATGACACTTACGTGTCATTTTAGGCACTTTACACTTTAGGCACTCTAAACTTATTTGTTTAGGATTTAGGAATTAGGCTCTTACGACTAAAATTGAGCGCGCCGCGCGCACAATATTTTTAACGGTGACTATATCTTTTGTATTTACAATAAGTTACGGCGTTTTTAAAATCGTCCAACTTCTGACTTTCGGTCACCTGTTTGGTTCCGGCTCGTCCGGGTTAGGATTTAAGAAAGTTCTTATGCTGACGAAAAGAATCATTCCCTGTCTCGATGTTAAAGACAACCGCGTGGTTAAGGGCGTCAATTTTCTGAATCTTCGCGATGCGGGCGACCCCGTGGAACTGGGTGCGCGATACAGTGACACCGGTGCCGATGAGCTGGTATTTCTCGATATTACCGCGACTATTCACTTTCGCAAAACGATTGTCGAGCTTGTGGAAAAGGTTGCGGAAAACGTCTTCATACCATTTACCGTAGGTGGTGGCATACAGACAGTCGAACAAATCGACGAGCTTTTGCGAAGTGGAGCTGAGAAGGTTTCAGTAAACACCGCTGCCGTTGAAAACCCGAACCTGCTTGCCGAAGCTGCACAGCGTTTTGGAAATCAGTGTGTTGTCCTTGCCATTGATGCCCGCCGGTCGAAAAAGCGCCCCGGTAAATGGCAGGTCTGTGTAAAGGCGGGCTCAGAACCGACCGATATTGACGTGGTTGAATGGGCTTCTTATGGCGAAAAATTGGGTGCAGGCGAAATATTGCTGACCAGTATGGACGCCGACGGCACTAAAGCAGGTTACGATAACGAGCTGAACAAAGCTGTTACCGATGCGGTCAATATCCCTGTAATCGCCTCCGGCGGCGCGGGAACACTCGAACACCTTTACGATGCCATCGTTGACGGCGGCGCAGATGCAGTGCTTATGGCTTCAATAACACACTTTGGAAACTACACTATAAAACAAATGAAAGAATACCTCAAAAGCCGAGGCATACCTGTAAATTTATAAAATTTGCAAACAGCGAGCTGCAAAGCAAGCTTGACTCCAGAAAGTAGTTGTGCTATAGAGATAGAGCAGGAAATAATATAAGCAGGAGAATAATAGTGATGTTTCAGAGAATTAACCTGCCGAAAGAGAAAATCGCAGAGTTTTGTCGGCAGTGGAAGATTACTGAATTTGCGGTGTTTGGGTCTGTGCTGCGGGAGGATTTCGGCCCAGATAGCGATATCGATGTCCTCGTCACTTTTCAGGACGATGCTCCCTGGAGTATGTGGGACCTACTTGATATGCGCAAGGAGCTACAGGACCTCTTCGGTCGAGATGTGGACATAGTAGAAAAAGATGCTCTGCGCAATCCCTTCCGGAAACAGGAGATACTTCGAAAACATAAGGTGGTCTATGCGTCCTGAAAGCAGTGACATCTCATACCTGTGGGATATGCTTGATGCATCAATGGCTATCCGGCAGTTTCTTGTCGGCAAGACCTTTAATGACTACAACACTGACCGTCTTCTGCGTGGCGCTGTCGAACGCCACATTGAGATTATCGGTGAAGCTGCCCGAAACGTCTCCGCTGACTTCCAATCCAAGCATCCCAAGATTCCGTGGATCAAGATTATCGCCCAACGCCACGTCCTTGCACATGAATACGGTGAGGTTAAACACGAACGCATCTGGTTAGTTGCAACAGTTCATATCTCAGAGCTTATCAAGCTCCTCAAGCCCCTAATACCTGAACCTCCTGAACAAGACTTTTAACAAAACGTTGAAAACTACACCAGACAACAAATGAAAGAATACCTCAGAGACCGAGGCATACCCGTAAATCTATAAAGGGCCCAACGGTCCTGGAAAAACGGGGAGATAAATAATCAATCACCCGGTTTGGTCTCGAAGTTTCGGTGGTACCGCCGCAGTAATTCGTCGATGTTGTTCGGGATGACGTAGAGCTTGCCCCAGATTTTTTTGGTTCGGTATGGAGTGAAGCCGCCGATACGCGGGTCGGCGTGAGTATTTAATGCGTATGTTATTCACTTGAGCCATTCGTAAAGCTCGTAGTGGTGTTTGTTCATACCCATTTTTTCATACACTTCTTGTGCCGACTTGTTTTGCTTGTCCACGTAAAGACGCAGCCCTGCCAGCTCCGGCGACTGCTGCACCTGCTTTTCCAGATTCAAGTACAACTTTTTGAACACCCCTTGTCCGCGTGCCTCGGGAATGACATAAAGTGAATGTATCCACAGCACGGTGCCGTTCCGCCAGTCGCTCCATTCCGGTATTGCCAAAAGCACTCCCAGGACCTTGCCTTTTTCCTCCGCCACCCAATAGGTCCCTCGTGCCGGTTCCTGGAAAACGCCGTGCACTCCTCTGCCTACCACGGTTTTATCCAGACCAAGCCCCTCCGTCTCCTGTGCCATTCGCAGTTGCAGCTCAACGATACGTTCCAAATCACTCAACTTTCCTTTGCGAATCTCGATCATCCCGGCGTGCCTATTATCTGCCAATAATTACCCGCTCCCCTATATTGCTCTCACAGAACACTTAGAAGGTGTCTAAATACGTATCTATTTCCCAGGTGGTGACCTGTTTCTTAAACTCGTCCCACTCTTTTGTCTTTACGTCAATATATCTTTCAAACAGGTGCTCTCCGAGAACCTCCTGCAAAACTTTGTCCTTTTTTAACGCATCCAGAGCCTCCTGTAATGATGTTGGCAGGACGTCAATATTTTTCTGAACCAGACTTTCACCATTGAGACTGTATATATCTTCTTCAACCGGCTCAGGTGGTGTCAGGTCATTTTTAATTCCATCCAGCCCCGCCCTTAGCATAACAGCAAATGCCAGATAGGGATTGCAGGCAGGGTCCGGACATCTTAGCTCGATGCGAGCGGCTTCGCTTTTGGCCTTGAACCACTTCGGCACTCTCAAAAGTGCTGAGCGGTTCATAGCAGCCCAGGTAACGTAAACAGGTGCCTCGAATCCGGAAACCAGTCTCTTATAGGAGTTGACAGTAGGACAAAGAATAGCGCACATTGCGTTTATGTGTTTGATCTGGCCGGCAATAAAATTAAAAGCGATTTTCGACAAATTGTACTTGTGGGCCTTGTCGTAAAAGGCATTTGTTTTTGACTTGGTGTCAAACAGGCTTTGATGAACGTGCATTCCGGAGCCGGGCTTGCCCATCCTCGGCTTCGGCATAAAGGTCGCATGCATATTGTGCATTTGAGCGATTTTCTTCGCGGTGTACTTTAATGTAAGCACCTTGTCGGCCACATCCAGACATTGTCCATAATTGAAATCTATTTCGTATTGACCGTAGCCGACCTCATGATGAGAGGTTTCTACCTTAATCCCAAAATTCTCAAGTGCCGCTATTATTTTTTTTATGGTTTTGTATCCTTCATGAGAAGAAAGGTCAAAATAGCCGCCATAGTCTATGGGCGAGGTCCTGTTTTGGCCGTCGGTTCTGAACAAATAGAATTCCGGCTCAGGCCCGACGTTATATTCAAAGCCCTCTATTACAGCTTCAGCGGCTGCCTGTTTGAGAATAAATCTGGGGTCTCCCTCGAAGGGTTTGCCGTCTGCGCGGTAGATATCACATATCAACCTTGCGGTTCTGCCGTCTTCGGTCAGCCAGGGCACGACGGCGTAAGTTGTCATATCCGGCTTCAAAAACAGGTCGCTTTCCTGTATTCGGGCAAAGCCTTCTACCGAAGAGCCGTCAAACCAAACACCGTGGCGAGATGCTCCCTCTAATTCTTCGACCGGTATAATGACTTCCTTTATAACCCCTAATAAATCGGTAAATTGCAGGGTGATAAATTTTATATTGTCTTTTTCTACCTGCTCCAGAACCTTCTGAACTTCCATTTGGATTCCTTTCTCCTATGTCGGATTGCTGGCATCGTAATCTGTGTTAATCTGTTTCAATCTGTGCAATCTGTGTTTCCGTATTTCGTAATCTGTGTTAATCTGTTTAAATCTGTGTTTCAATAATACGTGTTAATCTGTTTCAATCTGTGCAATCTGTGTTTTCGTATTTCGTAATCTGTGCTAATCTGTTTAAATCTGTGTTTCAATAATACGTGTTAATCTGTTTCAATCTGTGTAATCTGTGTTTTCGTACCGAGTTATTCTGGCTTTTATGCTGAAAACTGCAAGGTAAATTTCACAAATTCAATTCCTTCAGTAGTAATCAAAAGGGAAAATCAGAAACAAAGTCAAGATAACCCCTCGAGCCTGGTTTTAAGCTGGAGTGCCTGTGAACGGATTCAAGAACAGTTCGCAGCCCATCCCGCCATATATCATCCGAGACATCGGAACGAAGCTCGCGGATGTTCTCCAAGCTCTCATTCAACGATTGAGCGCGGGTATCCTGCGGTTCGGCATCAAGAATGGCTGCTATCAAGGCATCGGCGACAATGCAATCGTCGATACTCCGCTCGCTGCGATATCCTGAGACGAGGACGAACTCGATGTTTTGGAGTACATCGAGGTGGTCTCTGGCCATGAGTTTCATCGACTTTCGGGGCCTTAGTGTTGCACCACCGAACTTTTTTTGTAAAGCCATCTGGCGGATATTGGATTTCTTTTGCAAGGCCCGTTTTCGCTTCAATCGCTTTACCTTTGACATACGGACTCCCTTCTTATATGTCGAATTGCAGGTATCGTATTTCGTACCGAGTTATTCTGGCCTTTATGGAAAAAACTGCAAGATAAATTTCAAAAATTTGAGTTATCGCCCAACGCCAACGTTGAGGCTGCGAAACACGTTGATTTGATAAATTCTCTGTGATTCACCCCGTTAGAAATTTTTTCTTTTTTTCTCGTATTCTTACCTCTGTTGAAATTTCTAATGGGTTTCATTGTGAAACGTCTTTAATTACAATACAAACTTCGACTTTCCATCTTCCAGGGTATTAGAGTTTATCGTATACTTATGGCTGCAATAAGGATGGAAACTCTGTGTCCTCTGTAACTATCTTATAATATCAATGACTCTAAATAAAAAGGAAGCCATGATGACAAAGCACGACAAGCCCTATGTTCGGTTATGTTTGGGTTCAATGGCAATGATGATTGTAGCGGCTCACCAAGCCTCCGCTTCAGTTGTGGACCCAAAATTGCTGGGCCTTCACGTTCGTGGTGTGAATTTTGAGTTTGTGCGAATCCCCGCTGGGTGGTTCCGGATGGGCTCGGAGACGGGTGATACTGACGAAAAACCGGTGCACCGTGTTCGCATCAATAAAAGTTTCTATATGGGCAAGACCGAGGTGACTGTACGTCAATTCCGGGCCTTCACCCAGGCAACGGGATATAAAACTGAGGCTGAGAAGGGACGATGGGCGGCAAATTACGCCTGGGGATTTCCTATTGTGCCGGCTCATAACCTTAGCTGGCGTCAGCCGGGGTTCACACAATCGGAAGATAATCCGGCAGTGTGCATAAGCTGGAATGATGCGGTGGCTTTCTGCAGGTGGCTTTCAAAGGAGACGGGCGATTACTATCGGCTGCCCAGCGAAGCCGAGTGGGAGTATGCCTGCCGGGCGGGGAGTGACAGTGATGATACGGCCGGGCCGGATGAAGTTGGGTGGTATCGCGATAACTCCAGGGGTGCAACTCACCCGGCAGGGCAGAAAAAGCCGAATGCCTGGGGACTGTACGATATGCACGGCAACGCGTGGGAATGGTGCCTGGACGTATGGCACTGTGATTACAAGGGTGCCCCGGACGACGGCGATCCGTGGTTAAAAGAAGATTATTTGCCTCGTGTTGCAATTCGGCGGGTGCTGCGGGGAGGTGCCTGGTGCAGATTTGATTTTGAGGTGAGTTCTACCTATCGCTACCGCGGCACTCCGGACTTTCGGAGCGACGGCACCGGCTTTCGCATCGTGCGTTCCGAAGCCCCCGTGAATGAAGAACCTGAAATCAGCAAACCAGCCTATGAATACCTGAACAGACAAAGCGTCACCGGCTCCAAATTGCCCTTGAGCGTCGATGGTGTGGCGTTTGAATTTGTGAGAATTCCAGCGGGGGAATTTCTGATGGGCTCCGAGGAGGACAGCGAAGAAAAGCCGGTGCATCGGGTGCGAATCGGGTATAGCTTTGATATCGGCAAAACGGAGGTGACTGTCCGACAGTTCCGTGCCTTCACTGAAGCAATAGGCTATCAAACGGACGCCGAGAAGGAGCGATGGGCCTGGACTCGCACAGGCCGGCGGGACTGGGACCCTGAGCAGCTTATTTGTTGGTGGAACCTTCCGTTTACACAATACGAAGATGAGCCGGTGACATGTGTAAGCTGGTATGATGCGATGGAGTTCTGCAAATGGCTTTCCGACGAAACGGGCATGCAAATCCGGCTGCCGAGCGAGGCGGAATGGGAGTATGCCTGCCGGGCTGGTACCACAGGCCAGTTCGCAGGGGATGTGGACCAGATGGCGTGGCATCGTGCCAACTCCGGACTTCGGACTCATCCTGTAGGGCAGAAAAAGCCCAATGCCCGGGGCCTATACGATATGCACGGCAATGTATGGGAATGGTGCTTAGATATGTGGCACAAAAATTACGAGGGGGCCCCAACGGACGGCAGTGCCTGGACGGAGGCGAAGACTTTTGAGCCGATAATGCGTGGCGGTTCTTTCGTTAATCCTCCATGGTGGCTGCGGTCCGCAAACCACATGAGGAACAATCCGGGTAACAGGTTCAGCTACAACCAGGGCTTTCGATTGGTGCAAGCCGTTGAACCGACTTCACCCTGACGTGTGTTTTTGTATTGTTGCCTGTTTTTCGCACTACGGATGTGGTTTTTGGGCATCAAACTTTCTCAAACGTGAATTTGTGGGCGTCGGCGTGGATTTTTATTTTGTCGCCGTCGGCGAATTTGCCGGCTAAAAGCTCGGTGGCTAACGGGTTCTCCAATCGCTGCTGAATCGTTCGCTTCAAAGGCCTTGCGCCAAAGGAAGGGTCGTAACCCTCATCCATAATCAGCTTGCGTGCGCTGTCGGTGAATTCGAGCTTTATGTGGCGGCCGTTCAGACGCTCAGCTAAGTAATTCAGTTGGATATTGACAATCTTTCGCAAATCATCTTTGCCGAGCATGTGGAAGACGATTATTTCATCAATCCGGTTCAGGAACTCCGGCTTAAAGAGCTGCTTGAGCGCATCTTTGACGTGGGCCTCAATTTCCCAGTCGGCGCCGGATTCCTCGGAGATTTGTTGTATCTGATGGCTGGCGATGTTGCTGGTCATAATGATAACGGTGTTCTTGAAATCGACGGTTCGGCCTTTTCCATCGGTCAATCGGCCATCATCGAAGACCTGCAGCAGCACGTTGAAGACGTCCGGGTGGGCCTTTTCAATCTCATCCAACAGAATCACCGAATATGGCTTACGCCGAATGGCTTCGGTCAATCGTCCACCCTCTTCGTAGCCGACATAGCCCGGCGGCGAGCCGATAAGCCGGGCAACCGAATGCTGCTCCATAAACTCACTCATATCGATTCGGACCATAGAATGCGGGTCGTTAAACAAAAAGTCCGCCAGTGCTTTGGAAAGCTCGGTCTTGCCGACGCCGGTCGGCCCGAGGAATAACAATGTTCCTATCGGCCGATTCGGGTCTCCTAATCCCGACCGGCTCCTGCGAACTGCATTACATAACGCCGCAACCGCTTCATCCTGTCCGACTACGCGCCGGCGAATTGCGTCCTCCATCTTCATTAGTCTTTCACGCTCTCCGGACAATAATTTCGTAACCGGTATTCCCGTCCATTTGGAGACAACGTCGGCGATGTGCTCTTCGGTTACTTCGTTGCGGATTATAGTTTTGTCGGCTTTGGAAAGCTGAGCTTCTCTTTCCTCAAGCTCTTTTTTCAAATTCGTAATGGTTTCATACTTCAGGCGAGCGGCGGTCTCCAGGTCGCCTTTGCGCTGGGCATCTTCAAACTGGTTTTGAGCATCTTCAAGTTTTTCTTTCAGAGTTTTTATCTGGTCGATGTCACCTCTTTCACTTTCCCATTGTGCCGTGAGCTTTTTGTCCTGCTGTTGCAGCTCAGCTAACTGCTTTTCAGTATTTTTTAATCGTTCTTTACTTGCTTTATCGTTTTCTTTTTTTAACGCTTCACGTTCGATTTGAAGCTGAACAAATTTTCTGCGAATACTATCCAGCTCAGCCGGCAGTGAATCATTTTCAATCCGCAGTTTCGAGGCCGACTCGTCAATCAAATCTATCGCCTTGTCCGGCAGCCATCGGTCCGTTATGTACCGGTTTGACAAAGTCGCAGCCGCGACAAGCGCCGAGTCGGTAATCCGAACCCCGTGATGAGTGTCGTAGCGGCCTTTTAGCCCTCGAAGGATGGCTATGGTTTCTTCGACGCTCGGCGGGTCAATCAGAATCGGCTGAAAACGCCTCTCGAGCGCAGCGTCTTTTTCCACGTACTTTCGATAATCGTCGATGGTAGTCGCTCCAATACAACGCAGATCGCCCCGGGCAAGTGATGGTTTTAGCAAATTACCAGCATCAACGGCGCCTTCAGCTTTGCCTGCCCCTACGACGGTATGTAATTCGTCAATGAAAAGTATTATTTGCCCTTCAGCGGCGATGACCTCCTTGAGCACGGCCTTGAGCCGGTCCTCGAATTCACCTCTAAATTTTGTTCCCGCTATCAATGCCCCCATATCCAGAGCGATGATTCTTTTGTTCTTCAAACCAGTAGGGACATCGCCGGAAATTATTCGTTGAGCAAGGCCTTCGACAATTGCGGTTTTGCCCACGCCCGGCTCGCCGATTAGTACCGGATTATTTTTCGTTCGGCGGTTGAGGACCTGCATACATCGCCGAATCTCTTCATCCCTGCCGATGACCGGGTCGAGCTTTCCCTTGCGAGCCATCTCCAAAAGGTCAATCCCATAGCGCTCCAGTGCTTTGTATTTGTCCTCCGGATTTTGGTCGGTTATCTTTTCCGGTCCACGAATCTCTTTTAGGGCGCTCTCAATCTGTTCGGGCGTAATGGAGTTGAGCCGTAGAATCTCTTTCGCATCGCTTTGTACCGAGGCCAGCGCGATGAGCAGATGCTCCACGCTCAAGTATTCGTCGCCCATCGCATCAGCCCGGTTTTGGGCATCCAGAACAACCTGACTGAAGGCAGGGTCGGGCATAAGCTGATTACCGCTGCTGCCCTGCGGCAGCCGCCCAAGCTCGCTCTCGGTCATCTCTCTAATTCGCGGGACATTGGCGCCTATCTTTTTCAAAATCTCAACCGCAATGCCGCTGTCCTCGCCGCAAACAGCGTCTAATAAATGCAATAGTGACATAACAGTATGCGATTTGGCCATCGCAATCTGCTGAGCAGTTGCCAATGCCTCCTGGGCTTTTAGTGTGAATTTATCGAATTTCATAGCCAATCCTTGTTGTTACGCAGACGAAATTTCAATTATAGACATACTCTAACCCTCAATAAGTGCAAACAGCGTGCCCAAACAAACCAAAATTGTAATTGCCGTTATAATAAGCAATTACAGCTTTCTTGTTCTTCTGCCTGTGTGCCAATTTGGCAGGTGTTTGTCCGCATTCTCACATAGTGCTCTGCGTTCGATATTCCTTGTCGGATTAGCGCTTTCATGTCTAATCGTTTGTGACGGCGCGCCGGCAGCGCATCTGGATAACACAGTGGATTTCTACAAACTCCCCAGATCGGTTTTTCGCAAATCCCGGCTATTTCAGCATATAGAAGGGGGTAAATATTTCATATAGTGAAGTGTCAGTACTTGCGATTTGGGGTTTCTTATCACGGACAGTCTGCAATGCCGGACGGGAATGCTACCGGACGGCGTTTGGCGAAAGTGCTCGGCTTAACTGCGACACTGCGGCGAGGGGTTATCCACCACCGACCCAACCTGTTTTCACATTGTAAATGAAGTTACCTCTCAGACGAGTACTGATGTACACACTATCGCCGTTGATGGCAAAAACAGCTTGCAGTTTTTTGCTCATCTTGATTTGTGCTGCTCCTGAGCGGGATAGTGCATCGTGAAGGTCTGTTCCATGCTCCAGAATCTGATTATCGGAAAAGCCCGCTCGTCGCATCACTCGTACAATGTCATCGGAGCTTAGGGTAAGTACCTCTTGGTAGCTTAACGGTATGACCTCAAAGCCTCTTTGTGCACAACTAACCACACCAAAAGCCAGAAGCGCCAGCAGCAATGACACAATAATCACGCCACTGCCACTAATTCTTGTTTTGCGACTAATCGGCTTCACAGCTCTTTTGTCTCCTTTTAATACGTTTTTCATCTCATAGGACGTGATAAACTTTCCCGAAGACTCGTCTTAAAATCTCCACCCACCGATCTGATCGGAGGCCGAATTGCGGGCGTCTGAGGTTGGGTGAAATCGAGGGGTTGGCTTGCCTCCGGTATTATGTATGCCGTGACGAAGACAGCGATTTCCCTGCTGGCCTCTTCATCGTTTGTACTCTTAAACAGGTTCCCCAATAGCGGAATTTTGCTGAGGCCCGGGGTGCGCCTCTTCTCCAAACGTGTTCGGTTCTCTGTCAGGCCGGCCAGTGCAACTGTTCCGCCGTTTTGAATGCGTACTGTGTTAGTGGATGTTCGCCGCGTAACAACCGGAAGGTCACTTCCTCTGCCGCGAGGTATGCTGTTACTGACCTCGATGGCCAGCTCAAGCGTAATATCATTATTGTCCCCTATGTGGGGTGTGATGCTTAGCTTGGTTCCGGAATCGATTTGTTGTAGTTCAGAACGGGTGTAGAAGAAATCGGTTCCCGTCGAGGTCATCATATAGTACTCTTCAGTCATGACATTGATTTCCGCCATTCTGCCGTCTTGAGCCAACAACTGAGGTTTGGACAGTATGGTCGCCTCGTCATTCTGAGAGAGGAGGTTCAGGGCTAAGGTCAGCGAATTGGTGAATGTTTTGTCAGGCGTATAGCCGATTTGGAGGCCTGATGCCATTTTGCCGCCGAAGTCAGTCATCGCCGCGGTCCCGCGCCCAAGGAGGTCATTGACAAAAAGACCGCCGCTAATCGTGGGCCAACCCCACTCGACACCCAAGTTCAGCAGGTCGCCGCGTTCCATTACCACAATGCGGGCATCCAGGAGGACCTGTTGTCGGACTCGGTCGATTTTCTTCAGGTCCGAGATGATACGTTCCATCAAAACCGGCGGTGCGGTAACAACCACTGTGTAGGTGTCGGCGCCGGGCCGGCCAATTTCGGCCTGGACGTAAGCCTGGAAAGGAGTGGATAAAAGTCCCAGTGCTGCCGGAGCCGTGATGTGGCTCAGTTTCATCCGGCGTGTTTCGCTCACGACCGGGAACATCGCACTTGCCGGGTCCCCTGAACAAACCAGATAGTAATATGGTGTCTTCTTGATAACATAAGGAGTGCCGGCCAGGACAGTCTGGAGGGCCCTGTCAAGCGGCTCATTGTCAAATGTGCAGTTTACTATCACATCTATTACCGTCTCATCGGGGATAATAGTAACGCCCGATGTTGATGCAATATCCTGAAGCACCGCGGTGAGATCCGCGTCAACAAAGATATTGCTGACAAGCGGTATTTGTGGAGCAAGCAGGTTTGGTTCTACCGGAGCTTCCTTCTTGAGCAGAAGGTTTTCCAGTTGTGCTCGTATCTTGGCTATATCTCTCTCTAAAGGTGTTTTCGGCTCCTCCTCAACCACAGGAGTTGGCGTAGGCGCAACGGGGGCCTCCGCCCCGGGAGGCATTTTCCACTCAGGGGCTTCCGGCACAATGGGTGTGGGCGCAGTCGGTACAGTAGGTGTCGGTGCGGTAGGTGTTGGCGCAGGACGCCTTGCCGATTCCGGTAAATCATCCCTGTAGTTCTCCGTAATGTTAGTGTATGACTTACTTGGGAAATCGAAACCTTCTTTTGACAGCGTAATCTCACCGCTCCAATCGTATGGCACTTCAACACTGAATCTGCCCCTGGTGTTGGTGGTAGCGGTGCCTCCACCATTATTGGCTGAGACCTTTACACCTTCGAAAGGTATTCCGCCGACCATCACCGCATTGGAGATGGTGAACGTCCGCAGTATCGCAGTAAAATCCTGATTTGTCTGGTCCTTGGTAACGGCAGGGTACGATTTATTAGTCGGTCTGAAGGTATAACCTGTCTTTGTTGGCGTTATCTTGCCGCGCCAGCCGTAATCCACCGTAAATTCGTACTCGCCATTAGTATTGGTTGTCGCGGAACCTCCGCCAGGGTCTGCTAATATATATACATCTTCGACAGGTTCGCCCTTGTCAGAGCGTATCGTACCAGAGATGGTTTGCTTCGATAACGTTGCGAAATAGTTCTGATCAAACTCAGGGCCGAAAAGTGCAGGGTATTGTATCTCAGGCGGGTCAAAGGTATAACCTGCCTTTGTCGGTGTAACCGTGTCGCTCCAGCCGTACTTAACAACGGCGCTGTAAGTGCCGTCCTCCTTACTAATAACGGCTTTACCCGGAAAACCTTTCATTGTTGTAGAGCCTGTTCTAACAGAACCGCTAATCGTAAAGGTAATCTCTTTAGAAGTGTAGTTCTGGCTCTTCTGGTCTTTGCTAATGAGACTGTATACGTTACTGGGCGGCGTGAACTCGTAACCTTCTTTTATGGGCTCAACCGTACCGCTCCAGCCATAGTCAACAGTTTCACTGTACAAACCGCCCCCGCTGGTAACTGGATTACCCGGCAGGCCATCCATTGTTACGCCGTCCTTACCAACGGAGCCGGAAATGGTTAATGTCATCAATGTCGCACTGTAATCCTGATTGGTCCGTTCGCTGGTAAGTTTAGTGTAGTTCATTGTAGCCGGTTTAAAAGTCCAACCTGCCTTTACCGGCTTGACCGTCCCGCTCCAGCCGTAGTCAATGGTGGCACTGTAATAGCCGCTCACATCGGTAAAAACAGCAGCGCCCGGCAGAAACTGCATTTCCACCCCGTCCATACCAGCCGTGCCGGATATGGTAAAGGTCCTCACATTCGCAGTGTAATCCTGATTGGCCTGTACGCTGATAAGGTCACTGTATGACAGTTCAGCCGGCTCAAAGGTATAACCATTCTTGGTCGGCCTGACCGTGCCGCTCCAGCCGTATTCAACCATGGCGCTGTAAATGCCGTTCACCCCGGTAGTCGGATTACCCGGCAGACCGTTCATTACTACACCCTCCACTCCAGCGGAACCGGAAATTGTAAAGGTCATCAGTGTACCTCTGTAGTCCTGATTCATCTGGTCCCTGGTAACAGCAGAGTATGGTTTATTGGTTGGCGTGAAGATGTAACTAACCTTCGTTGGCGTAACCGTGCCGTTCCAGTCGTAGTCCACGATGGCCCTGTAAGTGCCGTCGCTGCCGGTAATCACATTGCCCGGCAGACCCTCCATTACTACACCTTCCATGCGGGTTGTGCCCGAAATAACAAAGGTCTTCAGCGTTGCCGTGTAGTCCTGATTACTTTGGTCGCTGGTAACTTTGGTGTATGTTGTTTTAGGTGGTTCGAAGGTGTAACCGGCCTTTACCGGTGTAACTGTACCGTTCCAGCCGTATTTAACGGTGTCATTATAATTGCCGTTCTCGTCGGTAACAGGATTGTTCGGCAGACCTCTCATCGTCACGCCGCTCAGCCCTGGTATTGAACCGGAGATGGTATAAGTTATCGCTTTGCCTTCGATCGCTGCCTGGACGCTGAGGTTCAGCGCGCAGAGCAAGATTACTACGCAGAGGACTACCACGCCGTCCGATAAAACTTTCCCGATATTTTTCCTCGCCATAAGTCAATGTCCCTTTCTGTAGCCATTAACCGGCAATTCTGCAGCTCCTTTGCCTTGTATCGGCAATTCAGCTTCTTTCTTTAGTAAAAAATCTCTCCCCACCTCGGGGACAATTTGCCGGCTCGCTACCATTGAACCTGTATTTCTTTTCCAAGCTCCCCTTCTAACTTCACAACTTCAACAACCCTCCGTTCTCCTTGGGGCTGGACTCGTATACCTATTTGTTTGATCGCTCTCTCCCCGGGAGCGTATTCTAAAGCCGCCGCAAGACGGTAAGTACCTGCAGAAAAGTTTGAAAAATCGATAATTCCGGAGAAATCCCTGACCTCAAGCGGCAGCATTATATCTGACTTGCTGCTGCTGAGCGCAACAAATGCTCTGGGCGCACCCGTATCGCTTACAACTGCGGCTCTGCACCTGATGGGATTAAAGTGGATGGGTCCGAAATTGCCGAACCGGGCGACAATATAATACTGGGAGCCCTCCTTGAGGGCGGGGCTTAGCTTCATTGCACTGACCAAATGTTCGGCACTAATGCTCTCGTTTGTAACACCAATGTTCGCGGTTGTTACCCCACCCCTCTGGCCGTCCGGATAAGTGGTGAACAGACCAAGAAGGGCATAATAACAGGGATGCATCGCTGCGGATTTCGGCATGGCTGCCGTAATACGTATGGTCTGCTGCCTGTAGCTGGGGAGTGTGAAACTCTCGGGCTCTAACTTCAACCACGCCGTGCAGTCCAAATCATCCCCCTTTAAGTCGCCGAAAGCAACACCCTGAAGATAACGTGGTAATGCCAAAGCCGTTGTAACGTTGACCGTCTCATCCGAGGCATTACGGACTTTTATCGCTGCCACGCGCGTAGCCCCCGGCCGGCAATTTATGAGAAGCTCACTCGGCAGCACGTCAAGCGGCGCATCGGTCGCGATCTTCGTAATGCTCGTGTCGCCGACAAAATCTATCTTCTTTTCAATCCTCCTTGCCCGCCGGCCGTCCACATAGAGCACGCCTGATAGGCTGTACTTCCCTGACGGCAGAGACCGTCCGATGTCAGTTTTTAATTTGAATTTGACCCCTGGGATGATACCGGTTTGTCTGAATTCCGCCTCTGTAACCTCTCGCCAGTGCCCATCCCAGAAACCTCTGACTTTTGCAAAGGCCTTTAAGCGGGAATAGGTCCCGCCTTTGTTTGAAACATCCATTGAGACCACTGTCGTTGCAGGTTTGCCTCCAATGGGCTCAATGAGCTCCATCCCGACGCCCTCAAGCTCTATCCTGTGGCGCATCGGCCGACCCTGTACCTCAGCGAGAACGGGAACGAGAAATCGCAGGACTATAGAAATATCTGTTGCGTCAGGCCTGGGCCTCAGAGTGGCTAAAATCCCCGCATTGTAAAATCCTCGGATACCAGGCGGCACCCTTAAAACCATATCTACAGTGCCTCTCCCATATGGGACAAGTTCAACACTCGTAGTTCTAAAGGTCATCCATTCTTTGCACGAAGAAAGAGTTGATATGTCAAAACCAAAGTTAGGGGAGTTAGGGTCCTCAGGAGAGTTAGGCTCAATAATTCGCCACTCACCATTCTCCCACTGCGTCAGCTCGACTACCGATAAATCTATGGTGTGGGCCTCGTTAGGGTCGAGGCTTTGAATGTCGAGGCTCGCCTTGTAAAACTTACCGGTGCGGACTGCAAGCTCCATCCTCATGGGCTGGACTAAAAACTGGCCAAACGCAGGCCCGGCAGACGCAAGAACACACACCGCTATTGCGATAACCAGGAATATATGGCTATGAACACCATCTTGCTTTCTCACTTTTTTCCTCCCAATGTCAGAAGTCAGATTTCAGAATCTGTTCTCTGTTTTCTGTTCTCTGTCCTCTGTCCTCTGTTTTCTGTCCTCTGTTTTATGGCCCATCTCCGTGATTTTACGCCAATATTACGTCTTTTACCTTTTCGGCAAATTAACATCTTTACTTTTTATAATTCCTTCTAAAAACCCCATCATAAGGAGTGCCAATCCGCAGTTTTAGGCATTTATCAGCCTCTTTATACCTTCTCGCTTGATAACAACATTTACACTTACCTTCTGCCCGTATTTCATTATTACCAAGTTTACCATTTTGCTATCTGAATGTCAAGTATAATCTGCCTACTTAACCCAAATTAACAAAATTGTTTATAAAAATTAAGGGAGGGGCAGATTTTACATCCGTCCCTCCCTATCAACATCAACATACTTTCTTGACAGTCACCTGTAGGGGATTTCAGACGTTCGTCCACAACTTGACTACGACCCGTCGTCCTCTCTCAAGAAGTGACTACGGTACTACTTCTACGGCTTATTGGGTGGGTTTAACGGTTACTGCAAGCCATCCAACGTGAGCCTCGTTTTGACCCTGTTTTTCACCGGCATTCCAGATCTGGACATCCCAGGCCTGGACGCAAACCTTCTTCTCGTACCATTTGCCGTCACCGGTGAGTATATCTGGAATGCAGCCCGCACCGCAATCGCCATAAACGACCTTTGTCTTATCCGCTGCGTTAAACCAGGAAAATAGAGAAGTTACTTTGCCGCCGAGTTTTGCTTCAAAGTTGGCCCTTATCTTGATGGTCTCGCAATCATAGTAGCACGGGAAGTCTTTAACGTTGTCCCTGCCGATAGTGGAGCATTCCACCTGTTTCAGCTTGATTTTGTAGTCCCCGCACTTCTCCATTTGTACATAATAGCCCACATCCATGAAAACTTTAATGTCATCGCATACCGCTACATAGATATACTCATAGGGCCACATGGCGTCAAACTTCTGCTGGTATTTTCCAGGGTCCACTGCTTGTACCGAGCCTGCCAGGAAAGCTACAACTGCAATCGTGAATAAAATTTTCTTTACCATTTTCATTTCCCTCTCTTAATTCTTATTGCTCCTTAAATGCCGTTGTTGGCCTGTGGAGCTAATTAAATTCTTTCGCCCAGGCCCAACCAATGCCTGAGCCACACAGTCAGCGGGCCGAAATCTTTTTACCGGCTCCGGCAAACATGCCCGCTTTTCTGCCTGAGCCGTGGCCCCTAATAATACGATTCAGATCTGCGATTTTCTTCTCCCAGTTGTCAATCGTTTTATCGCCTAAATACCGGGCCTGGTTCTTCAGGCGGCCCGCAAGCATCCTTTCGCTTACGAGCTGTCACTTTTCACTACCTCAC
>Ga0209979_1002338_pt1 | contig 18352 bp, 16 predicted proteins | sample AnhtaG_FD_183114 | JGI IMG/M metagenome (GOLD analysis project Ga0209979, IMG submission 183114) | Deep subsurface microbial communities from Anholt, Denmark to uncover new lineages of life (NeLLi) - Anholt_01485 metaG (SPAdes) (version 2) | ecosystem: Environmental > Aquatic > Marine > Oceanic...
TCCATAATTTGTTCTATTACACTTTCGTATAAATGAACAGGAGTAATTTCTCTAAATTTCATATCTACCTCTTTTTAAGTGATTGGGTTACTGGGTGACCCAATTAACTACTTTTAATATACCACATAACTTTCAAAAATCCTTCTTTTTTTGAAAATTTTTGAAAATTTTTTGAATAGACAGGTGGACTCACTTTTTACAAAATTAATAATGACTCAAGCAGATGATTTGAGGGATGTGGTTACTTGATGGATTCTCTTTAAAAAACTAATATTAGAAATACTTATCAAGGGAGCAATAAAAAAATAATCCTTCTACATATCTTTTCTATACACTTTTAAAAGAAATTTCCCTGGCAACTTTAACGAGTTCTCTCTTCCATAAATCTATTTTCTCTAAAGTAAAACGTATTGTAGGACCACTAATACTTATTGCTATCGATACTTCACCAGTTGCATCTACTATAGGTGCAGCCATACATCTTATTCCAGGAGTACATTCTTCATTATCAACAGCAAATCCTTCAATCTTTACCTTTTCTAAACATTGTCTTAATTCAGAAACATTTAAATCAGCAGAAAATTTATCTATATTAAATAGCCGATTAAATTTTTTTGATGAAAGATGCGCTAATAATATTTTCCCCAACGCTGTTTTATGCGCGGGAAACTTTTTACCTATTTCAATATTCGTTCTTAAAAGTTCATAACTATCTGCTTTAGCAATATAAACTATATTCGTTCCATCTAAAACTGCTAAACTAACACTTTCTTTAGTAAGGTCGCGTAAATTTCCTAAGTAAGGTATCGATTTTTTTATAATATTTGCTTCTCTATTTGAAGCTAAAAAAGCTTTATTAAGGAATTCGCAACCTAACTTATACTTTAAGTTTAAAGGATTCTGTTCAATATAATTTTTATATTCCAATGTACTAAGCAACCGATAAGTTGTACTAATACCTAAATCCAGTTTCTTACTTATCTCTGATATGCTTAATTCATATCTTGTATTAGTAAATAAATTTAAAATACTTAAACTTTTAATAACCGATTTTATATAATATTTTTTTTTAGCCATTATTAATTTCTCTTTTGTTTATCATAATTAATTTTTGGTGAATAATTCACCAAAAAAGTATAAACTATAAGCTATATCAAGTTTAAAAAACCTGCAAACTATAGTAAAATACCTTTAAAACTTCTAAATAGCAGAATGTCACGGACTGCCCCAGGCACTTTAAAATAGTTCAAATTTTGCTTAACCTAAATCCTGGATCTTTTGCTATTTGACATATTTCAAAATGCTTTTCTCGTCCAGAACTATAGTAGAAACAAAGTAAGCTAGTTACCAAATGGTATTTTCTTTCCAGTATACCTTGGGTAGCCATGAATAACTTTATCCTTAGTCTACTTGCAGTTTGGCATTTAATTTTACCTATTACTTCTTACTTCATTAACTAACCAATCATGATATCGATATATATTAGCTTTCTTAATACTGTATTTAAAATTTCATAACCAAGTTAATTTTTTAATATTTTTAGTATCCACACTAGATGATATTCGGTGCGATGTGCATTATGTCCTAATAGTCTTATTCTCATAAGTATTTTGTAACATATCGCCGCCTATTCATTCATCCACGGGCAAACCCGTAGTATTCTGCCTTTGAGTTGATAAAAAAAGTCTAATATTATCTTGATTTTTCAGATAAGAAGTTCAAGTTTTCACTCTAGAAGACAAGTAGATTGATGTCTTTCCTAACTATCTCAAATGAACTTTAATCTAATAATCCTGCATATTTATTCACAATATTTAAAGCTCCTACTAAACTTTTAGCAGCAAGCCTTGCATATTCTTCTATTAAATTTCCATCTATGTCCAATGTACCCAGACCAGGCCCCAGGAACATCTTTCCAGCATAGATAGTGGCGGGTTCAACATTCATTTCAACTTGTGCTGAAGCTATGGGATTTGTGTTTGCATAAAGATCCTCTAATGTAAAAATTGGTATACCTTTCCTATTATCACTCCAAGTTCGCTCATAGTTGATTTCAGTTCCACCTAATTGATAAGTTTTACAAAAAATTAATTTTTCCTGTAACCACTTTGGCTCCAATTCTTCAAACTCTTCGACTAATATTTTATGAAACTTGTCTATTGGAGCTTTAATAAGGTAAGGATTGTCTCGCAAAGTTTTTAGATATGCAACAAGTCCTATGACAGTATCTCTCCCAGGGTCACTATACGTAAATGTAGCTTTACCATGTGATGAAGTATCCCCATACCTTTGACCAGCCAAACCCATACCTTTTCTGATCTGCGACATTGTTTCTTCCTTTCCTATCATCAATCCAGAACAAGGAGCACGACCAGCTTTATCCATACTGTAAGTGATAACATCACAACCGATATCTTTAGGACTTACTCCAATAAAAGGTATTGAACTCCCGGTATCCACTAAAAACGGAACTTCGTATTCATTCGCCAGTTCCGAAATTCCTTTTAACAAAACAGGTGTACCATTTTCATCTAGTTCACTATGCCCATAGCTGGGAGTGTCATAACCTGTACAAGCAAACCCGGCTAAATTACTAGCATGTCTCTCAGCTGCTTTAGCAAGGCGTTCTATAGTTTTGTTGGCATTAACCTTAGTTAGTAAAGGTGTTGGATTCCATCTAACACCGTGGCAATCATAAGTAGCGCCAGCCATTCTAACAAAAACTATATCAAGATTAAAAAGGCTTTTACCTTCAACTCCTAATTCTCCGCCCGATATAGTACGGTCGACTAGAAGGTTTTTATAACGTGGGGGGAAGGCCCTACCATATCCACCTGTCCATTCTATATCTTCAGCATAAGGCATAATAACTCTTGCTCTATATGCTTCTCCTAACCTCATAATAGGAGGCTGAAACAATGTCGTACTAGCAATACGTAAACATGCTTCACAAGTATTAGCTGCGACTGCATCGTATTCATCTCCATATACACTTTTAACAACATCTCTTAATTGATTTTCTACTTCTGTCAAAGTATAAGTTTTACCACTCTGGTTAGCTTTAACTATTTCGTCAAGAACATAATTAGGCAAATTCCCAGGACGAGAAGAACTCCCAGCATACAATCCTATATCCTCCTTTAATCTGTCTACTCCTAATTTTCTTGCATATTCTTTTGCCTCTTTATGAATTTTTGGTGTATTTTCATAGATTTTTTGGTACCATTGATACTTAGAAAGATTTTTCATTTTCATTCTCCTTTTAGAATTAGAATTAGTTATCTATTAATATCGTCGCTATTTATACATGTCCTAGAAGGGATCTTGAATTGGTACTAAACTATGGATGGTGAAAGTGTCAATTCCGGCAACGTCCACCCCTTGCGTCGAGGGGACGAATTAAGATAATCTTTGCCGGTGTCTTCTTAAGAACCGCATTGGCAATGTTGCTGCAGATAATCTCTTTTTTTTGTTACCAATAAAACACCAAGATCCATGCCATTTTCCCGCTCTGTGGAACAGATTACTCCAACAATTTCAATACCCTCTTTTTCTAGCAAATATTTCCCCATTCCACTACCCATAGCTCATAAACCACATAAAATTACTCTGATATTATCCATTGCTAGCACCTCCATAATGATGTTTTTAGTAAAGATGTTACTACCAACTTAATTACATTGCAACCCGTTTATTTATACAGACGCGGATCTAATAAATCTCTCAATGCGTCACCAAGTATGTTGAAACCAATTACAGTAATTAATATTGCCAATCCGGGAAAAGTTGCATACCACCATGCTTCCCTCATATAATTACTCCCTTCACTGACCATTGCCCCCCATTCAGGTATTGGAGGCTGGGCACCTACACCTATAAAGCTTAAACCAGCTGCAAAAATAATAGCTTGACCGAAATCAATTGAACCCTGAACTATTACAGGGGATATGGCATTGGGTAAAATATACTTAAACAGTATTCTAAAATGTCCTGCTCCACTGGCAATTGCTGCTTCTACATACTCCAGCTCTTTAATTTCCAGTACCTTGCTTCTTATCAGGCGGGCATAGGCTGGCCACCAGACTATTGCCAGAGCCAACATAACGTTGGTGATACCCCTCCCCAGAGCAGCTGTTAGAGCCATGGCAAAAACCAGGTATGGGAAAGCCAGGAAAATATCCGCAATTCTCATTATTATTTCGTCAAAAATACCTCCAAAATAGCCTGATATCATTCCAACCAGTGTTCCGACAATCATGCCAACAGTAACCACAAAAAGACCTATTTGCAAAGAGATTCTTGACCCCCAGATAATCCGTGAAAAGATATCCCTCCCCGCACTATCAGTTCCAAATAAATGATCTATAGTGGGAGGTTGCAGCCGCATTATGGGGTTAATTTCAATTGGATCATAAGTGGTAATGAATGGAGCAAAAATAGCTACAAAAATCATACCGAATACTATAGTTATACCTATTATGGCAAACGGATTCTTTCTGAGAAATCTTATTATCCTGAAAATCCTGCTGTTTTCTTTTTGTTTAAGATTTGATGAGAATTTAATATTGGGACCCCCTTATAATCGAGTAATTGGTATTTTTACCGGAACATTAGTTTGAATTATTAAGATAAACCTCAGATAATTAATTGTAACGTATCCTGGGATCTATAAATACATAAAGGATATCAACAACTAAATTTATCATCACAAAAGCAAAAGCTGTGATAATGGTGAAACCCATAATAGGTTTGAAATCCAGATATAAGATTGAATCTACCATATAGCGACCCATTCCTGGCCAGTTAAATACTGCTTCGGTCACGATTAAACCTCCAATCAACTGACCGTATAATGTTCCTGCAACTGTAATAATGGGAAGCAAAGCATTTTTTAGACAATGGTTAAGGATTACTATTTTTTCGCTTAGACCTTTACTTCTGGCTGTCCGGATATAATCCTGATCTAAAACTTCCAGCATACTGGATCTTGTAATCCGTGAAATAATAGCTATTAAGGTAAAGGTCAGAGTAAAAGCCGGCAGAACCATGTGGTTCAAACTGCTTTTAAAAGCATTCCAGTTTCCTGTTAGCAAAGAATCTAGCAGGAAAAAGCCAGTAATTCTATCAGGAGATGATACAAAAAGGCTTATCCTGCCACCCCCTGAAAATAAATTAAGATGCAGGTAAAAAACCAGGAGTACTATAAACCCCAGCCAGAAAATGGGCATTGAGACACCAATTAAGGAAAAGGAACGAGTAAAACTGTCAATAAGACTGTTTCTTTTTAGAGCAGAAATAATCCCCAAGGGAATACCTATCAAAAGACTTAAAATCATAGCCACTGTTGACAATTCTAAAGATGCGGGAAACCGATCAAACAAATCCTGGATTACCGGTTTGCGAGTTTGCAGAGAAAATCCAAAGTCACCCTTTAATATTACACCTTTGACATATGCCAAATATTGGAGATGTATGGGTTTATCAATGCCCCACGCCTGTTTCAGATTTTCTACCTGCTCCTTAGTAGCGTGAGGTCCCAGCATTAAGGCTACTGGGTCCCCGGGGAGCACGTTGGATATAATAAAAATAGTTAGGGATGCACCTATCAATATCGGAATAACAAATAGAAGTCTTCTAATGATATATGCTTTCATTTGTTAAAACATTCCTATCTTTATCTTTGGTGGTTTTGGGGGTTTAAAATCAACATAGGTACCCAGTTTGGACTGCAAGACCAGGTTATAAACTTCCCACGTTAATGCAATATCCTCTATTGAGAGGCCGGCATCATCGAAAACTGTAATATCAGAAGCTGATACCCTCCATTCCCTTTTACCCAAGATTACATCTTTATGATTAACAAGTAATGTTTTCGTATTTTACCTCCCTTAATTATTACCCTAATGTCAAAAGGTTTTATATATATTTGTGTCAAATCCCCGCTATTTCAGGAATTTATCTAAAATACCTTGCCACTCCCCCTTAATTTGAGATATATTGTTAGTGGATTATACTATTATATACCAAATCAAGGAGGAAGTAGTAAGATTTATGACTCAAAATAGGCTCCATTGTTCAGCATTAGTTATAAAACTTTATCAAGAACCTGAAATGACTTCTTTATATCCTGCTCCGTATTATACAGGTGCGGAGAAAATCGGATAAAATCTTTCCTTGAAGATATAATAACATTATTAGTATTTAGATGTCGAGCTATTTCAGAAGATATCCTTCTTGGAAAACGAATTGATACAATCGATGACCTTTCTTCTTTTTTTTCAGGAGAAATAATCTCTGCTCCCCGTTTTTTAAACCCTTCAATAAGTAAATCTGCCAAAAACATGTTATATTCCTGGATTTCCTTAATGCCTAACTTTAACAGGTATTCCATAGCTCTAATTAACCCGATAACAGCTCCGTAAGACATGGTGCTAAATTCAAATTTTTTGGTAGTATCTGCATATACCAGTCTAGTGGAATCAAAATCCCACATATCCCTGTGACTGCGCCAGCCCACAAGACCTGGCTCAAGTTTTTTCTGAAGGTGGGGTGCTAAATATAAAACGGCTACACCGAAAGGTCCTGTTAGCCACTTATAGGATCCACTGACTAAAACATCCACACCCATTGCTCTAACATTAATGGGAACCGCTCCTGCAGATTGGGTTGCATCTACTACAAGAATGGCTCCTACTGCATGGGCTTTTTCTGCTAGTTTCTTTATGTCATAAACCTGTCCTCCGCTGTACTCTACATGAGAAACACAGACAATAGAAGTCGACTCATCGATCAGGCCATACAATCTTTCGGGAGGAACGTAACCATTTGTATTTTTGGCAAATATCACTTTGGCACCAGTATGTCTGGCTACCCGGACCCAGGGATATATGGTGCTTGGATGTACTACATCACAGCTAATGATATTCGTTTCTTTGGGAGGCATAACTGCCCAGGCCACCGAAGATATTAATTCTGTTGCGCTTGACCCCACAGCGATATCAGCATGGTCAGCATTTAACAAACTAGCTGTAAATTGCCGCAGCTGTTCAAACACCTCTTCTTCCGCTTTTTCATCGAAATTGGATGTGCCATTTAAAGCCAGGTCTTCTTGCCACTCGATAATTGCAGCTAAAGTCTTATCCCACATTAAACCTATAGAAGCTGTATTTAAATAGGCAAACTTTTTGCTGGCAGGAAAGTCTTTAAGGTCTATTAGAGTTCTCATATATACTACCTCTTTTCTTTTTTTTTGTTAGACCAATTTTTCTTTGTTAGATCTATTACAGCTAACGAATCTTAGTTTTGCTGTAAAATTACTCATCTTTATTTCTCCTGTTAATATTCCATCATATAGTCGTCAAGGCTGATAAGAGGATCTTCAATGCTTCTGATCGAATTTCCTCCCCATAATCGGAGCAATAAAGTAGAACCAGCCTTTCGATTGGGTTGTCCCCACCATCAATAGGGTTGGAAACTGGCGTATCGGTTTAGGTTGAAATTTGGGTCATCGTTTTTCATCCTTTCGTCTGTGAGTATCATAATATCTCATCCATATCATGTTTCCAGTTTCCGCTTCTTTACTCTTTAAACCCAACATGCGATAATCTCTATTACTTTGTCCCTAAATTCTGTTAATACCTCATACTATAAAAAGAGCCTACCTGAGTTTGGCCCGCCGGCGTGTAAAAATAGCGGGGTTAGTACTGATTATTTATTTTAGCTCAGCAGAGTAGAACCTAGCAAAAAGATAGGGAGTATAAACAAAGTTTTTAACACTTTTGTGTACGGCAACCAATTTCCCGGACTCGAACAGGGGAATGTAAATAGCCATTTCGTTAGAAAGAGCATCAGTAATCCTATAGAGTTCTTCTCTTTCTGCATTGTTTTCCATGCTTCTGGCATTCCTCATGTTATTCATTGCCCAGTCATTATACCAGAAAGTTCCTACCCAACCCCAGCAGCCATCTCCTCTTTCCATATCATATAGCCAACCACCCATTTCGTCAGGAGAAGGAAGACCTGCAGACCACTGTTTGAGAGTGATACCATAATTTCCCTGAGAATGGGCCTCATTTAGGGAAGCCAAGGATTGATTCCAGGGCTTAATGTTAATACCAATATCCTTCAAATAGGCCTGGATATATACTGCTATTTCAGGGAAGGAGCCTCTGCGTTGAGAAGTAAAACGTAGGTTTGTTGTAAAACCATTGGAATGGGTTGATTGAGCTAGCAACTGTTTTGCAAGTTCTGGCTCATAACGGTAGGGCAGTGGATGTTCATTATATCCCATCATACCCTTAGGCATCAGCCCATGAGCTCTTATAACTTTACTTCGTTCTATTTTCTGTATTATTTCTTCGTAATTAATAGCATAAGCAATTGCCTTTCTAACCATTACATCATCAAATGGGGGTTTACTCACATCCATCATGAGAAAGATGACGATAGGATAATTACTAATTTCAACAATACTTACATTGCCGTTAGCTGCCAGAGCATTAAAATCTTCAGGTGCTAATTTCTCAACGGCATGTACTTCCCCTCTTTCAATCCACATTCTAGCTGTACTGGATAAGCTATAAATTCTGAAGATAACCTTGTCTACCTTAGGCATCCGATCCTTATTCCAATAATTTTCATTCTTCTTAAAAACCATTCGTTCGCCCTCTATCCATTCTGTTAAAATAAAGGGGCCGGTACCACATGCATGAGCGGTCATCCATTTTAAAGCCAGGGGATCATCTGCTGTTGCATTTTCCTTAACATAATTGGGACTGACAATGGAATAGACACCATTGCATAATTCATCTATTATAAAGCCGGGATAAGGCTTGTCCAGGGTTATTTCCACTGTATAATCATCAATAATCGTTACACTATTTTCATTAGCCATATCAGAATAACTCCCAATTCCTTGCATACCCGACTTGAGTAACCTGTCAAAGGAAAATTTAACCGATTCGGCATTAAAGGGAGTACCATCATGAAAATGAACATCTTTTCTTAGTGTAAAAGTAAAAGTTTTGTGATCATCGGATATTTCCCAGCTTACAGCCAGAGAAGGTATAACATTTAGTTCTTCATCTAAAGTAACTAAAGTATCGTAGGCCATGTAGGTGTTTTGGACTTCTTCATCACCGGCAGCTGCAACAGGATCAATAGTTTTTGACACAGGTCTGGCATATACGAAGATATTCTCTTTACATAATGACTCATTATTCCCCCAAATAATTACAACGCTTAGAAAAAAAACTAACAAACCCAGCAACAATTTGAACTCTTTGCTTTTTATATACACACTCATTAAATTACTCCTTTCTCTTCTATACATAATACAAAACCTCCTTTAAAATTTTTTACATTCTTATGAAAAGTAAAAACTATTAATTTGCCTATAACTCCACCCATATCACCTCCTGTCTTTAAATTTTTGGTTCAGTACTTCTTCTAAATCCGGTCTACCAATCTCCTGGAGTTCATATTTCACTCTAATTGATTTCTTATTAATTTTAATAATTTGAAATAAATCGATAGGAGTACCAATAACCACCAAATCACAATCAGTAGCATTTATAGTCTCTTCCAGCTCCTGAATCTGTTTTTTCCCATACCCCATTGCAGGCAACAATATCCCTATTCCAGGATATTTTGTATATGTATCTTTGATAGTCCCCACTGCGTAAGGTCGGGGATCTATAATTTCTTTAGCTCCAAATTTTTGAGTGGCTACCACTCCGGCTCCAAATTTCATTTCCCCATGAGTTAAAGTAGGACCATCTTCAACTACCAGCACCCTTTTACCTCTAATAAGTTCTGAATGGTCTACGGCAAGAGGGGAAGCAGCTTCGATTAAAATAGCTTCGGGTGCAAGCAGATGAATATTTTCTCTTAGAAGATTAATCTTATCTAAATCAGCAGTATCTATTTTGTTCATCACCACAACATCAGCCATTCTGAGATTAGCTTCTCCAGGATAATAAGTCATTTCATGACCGGCTCGATGTGGGTCGGTAACCACAATATGTAAATCCGACTTATAAAATGGGAGATCATTATTCCCTCCATCCCAGACAATTATATCTACATCTTTCTCGGCTTTTTTTAATATCTCCTGGTAATCTACTCCAGCATAAAGGATATTACCTCTATCGAGATGAGGCTCATACTCTTCCCTCTCTTCGATAGTACATTTATAGCGGTCTAAATCCTCATAAGACTCATATCTTTGCCAGATCTGTTCTTTGAGATCACCATAGGGCATTGGATGTCTGATTACCGCTATTTTATAACCTTTCTTCTTCAAAATATCTGTAACTTTACGAGTAGTCTGACTCTTACCACAACCAGTCCTTACCGCACCTATAGATACCACAGGAAGTTTAGATTTTAACATAGTGCTCTTAGGACCCATTAGCCTGAAGTCAGCACCATTAGCTAACACAATGGAGGCTTTATCCATAACATACTGATGGGGAAGATCGCTATAAGCTAAAATTACCTGATCAATCTGTTTGTCTTTGATTAGATTAGGTAATTCTTCTTCTGGAAATATAGATATACCTTCAGGATATAAAGGACCAGAAAGTTCAACGGGATACTTCCTACCGGCGATATCTGGTATTTGAGTAGCGGTAAAGGCAACCACCTCATAATTTTGATTATTTCGAAAGTATACATTAAAATTATGAAAATCTCTCCCAGCAGCCCCCATTATTATAACTCTATCTTTTTTCAATTAAATATTCCTCCTCTTTACATTAATTATTCTATTCGACATAACTTTTAAAAAATCTTTTTTTTTATTTATTTTTTTAAAAATTTTTTATTGTAAAATTTATTAAAAAATAATTATCTTATTTTCCCAAGATACATCTTATTACTTCTTTCATCTTCATAAGCATATTTATAGTATAGCAACTTTATTTCTCTTACTTCTTAATTATTCCTAAAATTTCTATTAAGATAGTCTGATAAGATAGTAAGGCAAATATTAAAATTCTTACTATCCCCTCCAAAACCTATTCTTATGTGGCCTGGCATATCAAAGCATTCTCCCGGCACCAGTAAAAGTTTCTTTTCATTAAAAATTTTCTTACATAATTCTTCCGTGGTGATTGGAACATTTTTTAGTTTTGGGAAACATAACACGCCGACTTCGGGCAGAATATAGTCAAAAAAATACTCGTGTCGCTTAAACCATTCCAGAAGTATTTTACGGTTTTTACGAGCAATTGCAAGATTTCTATGCATCACTTTTTCCCGATTAACCAGGGCAAAAGCAGCTAAAAAATCACTTAAAGGGGTGTTACTGATAGAAGTATAATCTTTCCATCCCCAACTTTTTTGGATTAAATCTTCGGGACCTGCAATCCACCCTAAGCGTAAACCTGATAATCCATATGCCTTTGACATGCTTCCCACGCTAATCGCCTTTTTACTTAGACTCCGGCCATATGGAGGAATTATGCCTTTGGTTAATTCTAATGCATGATATACTTCATCACATAATACATAAAAATCCTGTTCTTCGGCCCATTTTAGAATAGTCTTAAGTTGACATTCGCTAATAACTGCTCCAGTAGGATTATTAGGAATATTCAATACTATTAATTTAGTCTTTCCATCAATAAGTGCTTTGAGTTCATCAATATCCGGTTTATATTCATTTTCCGGTTTCATTCTCCAGTATTTTACTTTTGCTCCCCGGGCTTCTGCGGTAGAATAAAGAGCCTGATATGCGGGGAATTGGGCAATGACTGTATCTCCCTTATTTACCAAAGAATTGGTTACATGAAAATCAGCTTCTATTGCCCCGGTAGTAATAAGTATATTCTCTGGTTTTACATTATATTGATAAAGTGAAGCCACTGCTTCCTTTAATTTATCACTCCCGGAAGTAGGATTATAACCTAATTTAATACCAAGAAGCTGCTCTTCTAAATGGTCAAAATCTCCAAGTTCCAATAATTCTTTTAAGGTAAATGGCCTTACATCTGTTTCTGCCATCTCGTAATCAGCATCATTTTCATAAAGGTTTAACCACCTCTCTACTTTAAAATCTTTTATATTCATTTAGAATATCTCCTTTAATCATTTATAATTCTACTATTGTTCCCAAGCCCTTTTCTTGAGCTAACTTTAATACATGTGCAGCTGTCAATAAATCCTGATGGGCAATTCCGGTACTGTCAAAGATGGTAATCTCATCATCGGATAGGCGACCGGGTTTTGTTCCCATGATAATTTCACCAATTTCGCCGGCAACATCTTCCTTTTTGATAATTCCCTTTTTAACGGGTATTTCCGTTTCTCCTACATGAATTGCCTGTTCCAGGTCATCGACAAATATACGAGCCTTTGAAAAAATATTTTCGTCAATTTCCTGCTTCCCTTCCATATCTGCACCTATACAGGTCAAATGTGTTCCCTTTTTTACCCATCCCTTTTTGATGAGCGGTTTGTAGGAAGGTGTGGCTGTTGTAATAATATCTGCCTCACCGGTCGATTTTTCAATATCATCGGTAGCAACAAAGTCGATATCATATTTTTTAGCTAATATTTCATCATCTTTACATTTTGACAAAATCTCTTCATTTAATTTTGCCTTGATTTTATGACAAAAATCAACGGCTAATTTATAATCAATGGGATCATAAACCATCACTTTTTTAATTTGATTTAAAACGGTCAAAGTTGCAGCAATCTGGAAAAATGCCTGATGTCCCGCTCCAACCATTAAAAAGTTCTCCGAATCTTTTCTGGCAAGATATTTAACACCAATTGCTCCGGCTGAACCGGTACGCATTCCGGTCATATGTTCGCCACTTAAAATCCCCAGAGGTATTCCTGTCTTACCATCAAATACCATGATGGTACCTATCACCTCGGGAAATCCTTTTTTGCTATTTTCGCCAAACCATGACACAAGCTTTAAGCCAAATATATTGGCGTCGCCTTTCAGGTGCCCGGATTTTATGTCCATATCGGCCTTACCTGGTTCAAAAATATGAGTAATAATGGGAAATAAATCAGCTTGATTAGAATTTTTAAGAATATATGCCTGTTCTACTACTTTTATCACACTTTTAATATCAAGTAATTTTTTTATGGTTTCCTCATTTAAGATTATTATTTTACTCATTTATAAATTCCTCCTTTTTAAAATATTTCAAATCTGCACTTACTATCTTTTGTTTAAACTGGTTTTATATTTTTTATGATTTTCCGTTATCTCTATTCAGAAACCTTAGTTATTTTATTAAATAGCTCATCATTGATATTTCCTCCACTAATAATAATAACCGTTTTTTTATTTTTAAATTGTTCTTTATTCTCTAATACTACCGCGGGACCTACTGCTCCCGCCCCTTCAACGACCTGACCATCTTTTTCCCAAAGCAATCTTATTGCTTCCTTGATGGTTTCTTCTTTTACTAAAACAATTTCATCCACATTTTTTTGAGCTACTTTAAAAGTAACCGACCCTTCTTCGATTCCTCCACTAAGACCATCAGCAATAGAGTCTTGAATTTTTAGCTCTTCTGACTTTAGTATTTTCCCAGCCTTTAAAGATTCATACATAACCGGAGAAGCTTCTGATTGGACTCCAATAACCTCTATGGCTCGATTCTGGTTTTTAATTGCAATAGCAATACCAGCAACTAAGCCTCCGCCTCCTATCGGAACTAACACTTTTTCGACTTCCGGAAATTCTTCTAAAATTTCTAATCCAACAGTACCCTGTCCGGCAATAACATCAACATCATTATAGGGAAAGATGTATGTTTTTCCCTCTTGGCGTGCTAATTCCAATGCTTTTTGTTCAGCTTCATCGTAATCTCCATATAATACTAAATCTACATTATATTTTTTAATCTTATCTACTTTTTTTCTGGGTGTCGTTTCCGGAATGACAATTTTTACTGCTACATTCAATTTTTTAGCCACTATCGCTGTAGCAAGACCATGATTCCCAGAAGAACAAGTTATAATTCCTTTTTGTTTTTCTTCAGGAGTTAAGCGTAATATTTTATTAAATGCACCTCTAATCTTAAATGAGTGGCTTAGTTGAGTATTTTCTAATTTCAAATAAACTGTCCCCTGACAAAGTGAACTTAAAAAATTAGAATACTTTAAAGTAGTTCTCTTTACAAATGGTCTTATCGTCTCTCTTGCGATTTTTATATCACTTGCATCGATTTTAATACTCACAAAAAAATTCCTCCTATAATATTATTCTATTCGACAAAACTTTTCAAATTCCTCTTTTTTTATCTATTTTTTTTATTTTTTTAAACTTTATCCACTGCCTTCTCTAATACGTCTAAGGCCTCATCTAACTGCTCATCGGTAATCTCGAGTGAGACCAACATCCTAAGAAGGTTTTTATTGATTCCGGCAGTGGCAATAAATACTCCATTTTTTATGCATTCCTGAACAATCCGGGCTGTTTCCTGGGTAGCCGGCTCTTTGGTTTTTTGATCTTTTACCAATTCTATAGCCCTCATCGCTCCTATACCCCGAATCTCTCCTATTATGGGATAGCTGTTTTTCATTCGAAGGAAGCGTTCTTTTAATCTTTCTCCGATCTTTAGCGCTCTGTCTAAGAGTTTTTCTTCTTCGATAATCTTTATTACCTCCAGTGCTGCTCTACAGGCAACCGGATTACCTACGTAAGTTCCACCAATAGATCCTCCGGGGAGAGAATTAGTAATCTCTTTTTTAGCAATCACTGCAGAAAGAGGTAGTCCGGCGGCTAAAGATTTAGCCAAACAGATAAGATCTGGTTCTATGCCCCAATTTTCTATAGCAAAAAATTTTCCGGTTCGGCCTATTCCACTTTGAATTTCATCGGCAATAAATAACATTCCGTATTTTTTAGTTAATTCTCTTAAATATTCTAAAAATCCTTCCTGGGGAACATTAAATCCCCCTTCTCCCTGGATAGGCTCAACTACTATAGCAGCAACAGATTCTGGGGTTACAGTATTTACCAGTATTTTTTCAAAATCAGTAATTTTAATAGTAGGATGATAAGGAGTAGGAAAAGGCAGCCGGTAGATATCGGAAGCAAAGGGCCCAAATTTGTACTTGTAGGGCATAGCCTTGTGAGTCATAGTCATGGTGAGCAATGTTCGACCGTGAAAGGCGTTCTCAAAAACTATAATTGCTGGTCTTCCCGTATAGGCTCGAGCAATCTTCACCGCATTTTCTACTGCTTCTGCTCCGGAGTTAAAAAAGGCAGCAGATTTGGGAGCATCTCCTGGAGCCAATTTTACCAGTTTTTCGGCTAATTCTACCAGAGGTTCATAGGGAATGGCTGTAAAATCAGTATGCAGGTATTTTTCTGCCTGGTCTTTAATAGCAGCTACTACCTTTTTATGGCAATGCCCTACTGTTAAACATCCCCAACCTCCGGTAAGGTCGATAAACTGATTACCGTCTACATCAGTAACCAATGCTCCCTTACCATAAGAAATATAACAAGGAGAAAGAGAACTACCCATAGGTTTAGCTATATACTTCTCTCTTTTTTTGGCAATCTCCTGTGATTTTGGACCGGGTAAATTAGTTTTAAGTGAAATATATTTGGTCATACAATTCTCCCCTTTAATTATTATTAAGATTATTTTTAATTTCCTAAAGTAGCTACCATTACTGCTTTTATGGTATGCATACGATTTTCGGCTTCATCAAAAACTACCGAATGTTTACTTCTAAATACTTCGTCTGTTACTTCCATTTCTTTAAGGCCGTACTCTTTATAAAGCATTTTCCCTATTTCGGTATTACCATCATGAATAGCTGGCAAACAATGCATAAAAATAACCTTTGGGTTTCCAGTACTTTTAACTTTTTCCATATCTACTTGATAATCTTTTAGTAATTTTATTCGTTCTGCAAAGTATTTTTCTTCCCCCATCGACACCCAAACATCGGTATAGATAACATCTGCACCTTTTAAACCAAAATTAATATCATCGGTTGTTGTTATTCTTGCTCCGGACTCTTTGGCAATTTGTTTAGCTTCTTTGATAAGATTTTCTTCGGGTAACAAAGATTTAGGAGAGATAATTCTAACATCCATACCCATAATTGAACCAGCAATTAACAAAGAATTAGCCATATTATTTCTCCCATCACCAATATAAGTAAAAATAACTTTTTCTAAAGGTTTTTTTACCTTTTCTTGAATGGTCATAAAATCAGCTAAAACTTGAGTCGGGTGATATTTATCAGTTAACCCATTCCATACCGGTACACCCGAATATTTTCCCAGGATATCTACGCTTTCCTGCTTAAATCCTCTAAATTCTATACCATCATAATATCTTCCTAAAACTTTTGCTGTATCTTCCATTGATTCTTTTTTACCCATATGAGAACCGACAAGACCAAGGTAAGTGATATTAGCGCCCTGGTCGTAAGCTGCAACCTCAAAAGCACATCTTGTCCTGGTAGAAGATTTTTCAAATATAAGAGCGATGTTTTTTCCTTTTAGTTTTTGCTGTTCATTACCGGTATATTTCGCCTTTTTTAAATTATTAGCTAAATCCAAAAGATATAAAATTTCCTTCTTACTGAAATCTTTTAAAGTAATAAAATTTCTATTCCTTAAGTTAACCGGCATAATTATTCTCCTTTTGTGTTTTCCGTATTATGGTATAATTATTCATAATGCAGAATTATATTGGTTATTTTCTATATACGACATAACTTTCAAAAATCCTTCTTTCTTTTAAAAATAATTTAAATTTTTTTTGGAAGTAATCAGAAGTAGTATATATAAGGATAAAACTGAAGATGGGTAGCTAGTTCTCGCAGGAGAAGTCGGATTCATCCGACCTCTAATTCAAAATCTCAAGGACAAACAACTAAGGCCTCCGTTAACCTTTCTATACTCAGATGTGTCAACTACAATTGTCTTAAAACCAGCGGTTTCAATTTTTTCTTTGGTTTTAGGATAACCTGCCGGAACTAACACGTAATCATTTACCCTAATACAATTAGCTGAATATGTTTCTTCTTCATCAATTACTATTTTATTAAATTTCCCAAATTCTACCTTGTTTATAAATTCACCTGCAACAAGAAGTACATTTTTCTCTAAATAGGCTAAACCGCTTTTTAGATGAAGCATTTCTGACATTTCTACAATCGAACCTGACATTCCATATTTTCCCAAAGCTTTTATTAATTGTTCTGCTCCTTCTTTGTTGGTCCGCTTTGAAAGCCCGATATAAAAATGGTCTTTTACCATCATTACATCTCCACCTTCAAGGGTTCCGGGTTCTTTTATATATTCAAGATTATTATAAAATTTTTTAATCACTTCTATTATTTCTTTTTCTTCACCTTTTCTTGACGATGCTCCCGGATTTGTTATCACTGCAATTTTTTTGTACAAACAGCTACATCTTCAACAAAACAAGAATCGGGAAATCTTTCATCTGCTTGCAATACAGTTACTTCAACTCCACAAAATCTCAAAGCCCTGATATGGGCGTCATGTTGTTTTATGGCTAACCTATAATCCGGTTTCCCCAACTCGGGGGGAGATGAGGTTATGCCATTTAGCAATGAACGACCTGGTCTTCTTACGATAGCATTTTTAAACATTTAAATATTACCTTCTTGTTTAATAAATTTTAAATATTTTTAGAAATGATTAGAAGTAATATTATATGAAGATAAAAGTAAAGATGAATAGTTAGTTCTTGAAGGGGGTGAATTTCTCCAACCCCCTTTTATTTAAATTTATTCTTTTTAGTAGTTGTTTTTTAAATATCAAAATCTATTATTGATTTATTTTATATATCTAAAAACTTGAAAGGAGAAATTGTGTCCTCTCCATATTTTGTTTTCGCTAATTTTAATCTCTCGGTCTGCGCCTTTAACTCTTCGGTAAAGGCTGCGGGCATCTGGATATTTTCAAATATCTTACTCATCCTCTCCATCTTCTCCAAATATTTTAATACTCTTAAGGAAAATTGCTGTATATATTCAGCCTTAGTATAATCTTTATCCAGCTCACGGATGAATAAGGTTTTTAAATCCTCGTATTTTGGTATTCGACCAACGGGGGTTTCAATGGCTTCATATTCACCATGAACTCTCCCTTCAGCCCAGAGAAGCCATACTCTTTTATCCATTTTCCCATTTAAATATTTACCGGTTTCATCCTTTAAAAAATAATTAGTAGCATAGATTTTGGGAATTACCTTGAGATCTTTAGTAAATTTTAGATGATTTTCTATATAAGTTCCCAGTGGCACCGAAATAAAGTCAAGATTGGCCATCGGATTGTATTTCCTCACCCCTCGGGCACCAAGTGTTGCGGCAGTGGTTTCAG